>Ga0181555_1002372_pt1 | contig 15796 bp, 15 predicted proteins | sample 011ome_15_FD_145601 | JGI IMG/M metagenome (GOLD analysis project Ga0181555, IMG submission 145601) | Coastal salt marsh microbial communities from the Groves Creek Marsh, Skidaway Island, Georgia - 011504AT metaG (spades assembly) | ecosystem: Environmental > Aquatic > Marine > Intertidal zone...
GCCCTACAAACAACACGTTTTTAGGGCTTTTTTATTTTTTGTAATGTTCATAAAACGCAAATAATAGCATTCTAGAGGTGACCTATTCGGTGACCTATTAAAATCTTTTTTTTAGGTCACCAGATTGTTTATAACTCTCAATAAGTCAGAGTTTTATATCAATTTTAGTTCCTATTTTATTGGTAAATTTGTAAAGATTAAAACGTTATTATGATGAGCAAAACATTTGGATTATTATTTTATTTAAAAAAGAGTAAAGCAAGCGCGAGCGGAACGCTCCCAATTTATCTTCGTATCACTATAGATGGTAAGCGAACTGAGATTAGTACTAAACGTACTATAGAGATAAAAAAATGGAGTGTTGAAGCCAACAAAGCTATTGGAAGAACCGAGGATATACGAGAACTGAATGCTTATTTAGATTCACTTGTTTCAAAAGTCTACCAATGCCGAACCTCGCCATTTCCTCTTGATTATCGTCTTCAAATCGTTCTACATCACAGAATATTCTAGAGAATGGCGTTATAACCTTGTCATCTATTTCATTAAAAAATTATATTTGTAAATTTTGAATATAATAAATATTTAAAAAAATATCATTCTGATAGATTCAAAACAAAATAAACGATACCTACATCCTTAAAAATTGTAAAATCCGTTTTGATTCAATATTCAAAGAAATTATCTTAAAGAATAAAAAATGGAGAATAAAAGATTGAAATCAGATTGTTTTAACAACTATTAAACTAAGTTAAGCTAAATAAAATAAATTAAATCATGACTATAACTCAAACTCAGTTAATGAACCTGAAAAAAATGTCTAAATTGACGCAAAATATGAACTTTTTTGAAACGCAAATTGATGCCATGTTATTTGTTTTAAAAGGAGATGAAACAACAACCATTGAAAAACTATCCTACCTTTATAAGAATGGTTTTATTAACGATTCTTGTTTGTGTTATTATTTCATTTCTAAATTATATCCTAACAATAGTCCAGAGGAATTTGAAGTTGTACTACAGAATTCAATCAGAAATTTGGGATTAAAAGATTTTTTAGTCAAAAATTATGATCATGCCCAATCACTTTTTTTACAAGAACTTGACAAGGAGGGTCCAATTGCTTCAAGACTGAAGCACACTATAAAAGCATGTTTTACAATTTGCGCATATTACTATGGAGTTCAAAACTTTCGGATCACTAATAAATTTCACAAAACATTGATTAACCTAAATTCTTTAGAAAATCACTTGCCTTTGAATTTAGAAATGAATGAAAATGATATCGCTGGATTAGAATGGGTTGGAGATTTGGTTTTTAAATCAATTTTCCAATTTGCTGACAACTCTATTAACATGCTAAATATAAGCTATTTTTCTTCAGAAACACATGTATCATACTTCCCAGATATTTCATTAGACTTATTAGATAACTATCGAAGACTAAAAGAATTATCATCAATAAACAGTTCTGACCAACCCTCAATTCTGATTTGCTCATCAGAAGATAATCTTGAGAATTATGGATCTCCTAATTGGTCTTCAAATACAATAAACTTTATTGGAAGGCACTGTTTTGTTAAAAATTTAAACACGGTAAACGGCTGCCCAAGAATTTTGATTTGTTTTTATGGTGTTTCATACAAGAATTTATTCAAAGGGTTTTCAGCTAGTTTTTCAGACACCACATTTAAAGTCAATGTTGTAGAAGAAGGGGTTATTTTTGATTTTAATATCAACTAAATCTTTTTAAGAACAAGTTAAACCACATTAGTAATAATTTACTATCAGTCATAAAAATCTTTTAAAATTTTCCCCTTACTATCTAATAAGAAACAATCTAAAAATTCTTCTTCAAAACATTCCTCGTAGTAGTACCCTTCTTTTAAAGGTTTTTGTTTGTAGAAGATACTTTTATCTATTTCTAAGCAGTTCCAAAAAGTTCCCTCAAGACCTGAATAATTGAAATCTCTAACTTCTACACCTACTGTTTTAAATGCAAAATCTTTCTTTTTGGGTAGATCTTCTGATTCAAATTCAAACCCCCAATGCCCTACGATTACACTATTGTACACATCTTCATATAGTCTACAAATTAAACAAGGTTTATTATCTCCATATTTTTCCCAAAAATATTTTATATGGTGTGTAACATCATTCTCTGCCCAAGTAAATCATAAAAGAAAAGAGATTTAAATAAAAAAGTCAAAAAAAATGACTTTTATAAAAATATTTTTATATATTTGTACCAACAAAAGTAAATAAAACTAATGTTATTATTAATTTTTAATCCTAACAATCCTGATATGCATCAATTTAATGATACATTTATTGATTTGATTAATCAACTTAAGGAGTGGGATATTCCAAAATTCACATTTGTTAAATCTGTGAAATTAAGTGATATTTCAGGTCTTTCTTTGAGAGAAGCTAAACAATTTATTGAAAATGAAGGTCGTGTTATGTTTGAAATAGAACATCAATTTATAAAACAAGAGAGAGACAGCTTGATTCATTTCTGTAATTCGTTTTATACCCAGCTCAATAAAAAATATTGTAATGATGGAAAAATTAATACAACGCTTCAAGAAATGATTTATGAGTTAAATCAATGGGAAATTAGATTAAAAAGAATGCTATGTATTTTAAATCCAAAATTTAATGTTACTGATGGCTTCAATAAAACCACAAACAAAAGTTACAGACTATTGAAAGGATATTGGATAAATGATCAAAACCAAAAAAAGAGAATTTTTAATAAAAATGTTGGAATCTCAGATGGTTCTATTGAGCATCATTTTGAAAGATTCTTTAAGAATAGAGGTTATGATGTTACTATTTACATGAAATTATCAAATGGTTATATAACTGATTTAGTAATTGAAAAAGATGGATTACAAGAGGCAGTAGAATTTAAACTTAGAAACAAAGAAGAATTTTATAATCAGTTCATGAGCTTGGAAATGTGGTTTAGATATAAAGAGATTTATATGGATTAATTTTTTTATCTGAATTTAAAAAAAGTCAAATTTTATGACTGAAAAAATAAACAATTAATATTTAAAACCGATAAGTGTAATGGTATATAATCACACAAAAAATTTATGAAACATTTACCAAAAATAGTTAAAGAAACAGCAACAGACATTGTCCTTGATTTACACAATAATGGATGGTTTATTAATCAAAATATTGCAGACCCAAGATTTGCATTAGAGTTTTTGTGTGACAGAATTATGGTAAAGTATTTAGAGTGCTGTTATGATCTTCCTCCTAAACAAGAAATTTTTACTACTAACGAATTCAAGGGGATACAGGACCGTATCATTCAACATAATATTTTAATGCTGATGAAGAATAAAGGATTAGTAGTACCAGTAGAACAAGGGAATGCATTTAAATTTTTATTAACCCCTAAAGGAATTAACAACTTGCCTTATTTATTAAACAAAAACATGTTTTATGATGAACAATAATGACTTAAAAATAGCAAAGCAGTTTGATTCAAATTCCCAGTTGATTGTTGATAGACCGTCACAATGGTTGAATATAGGTTACTTTCTTTTAACTATATGTCTGACTTTTGTATCAATGGAATTAGCCTTCATTTCTTTAATAATTCTAATATGGAAATCATTAGTGCTTTATTTCACCAAATGGTCTTATACAACAGATACAATACTGGAAAGAGTTGGGGTGTTCAACGTGACCACTGATGAAATACAATTTTTTAGGATAAAAGATTTGAGGTTGTACCAACCCCTTTTATATAGGATTGTAGGGATCTCTAGATTAATACTGATTACTTCAGATAAGTTCAAACCAGTCCTAGTTCTTAACGGTATCAGAAATGGTAAAAGAAAAAGAGATATGCTCAAAGCGTTAGCTATCTCATCAAGGCGTGAGATGGGCGTTAAAGAGTTTGATGTTAGATAATTAACGTTAAAAATGGTTTTTGATGATAGGATTAACAATAAGCGTAGTGCTTCTCATAATTATTTTCTTTTTAGAAAGAGAGAATGAGAATTATTATAACAGTCTTGAAGTAAGGGATTTGTTAATCCCTGCAACATCATTTATTAAGGCTGTACTTTTAGATCTAGAGAACAGATTTCCATCTCAAAAACCATATTCTTTTGAAGTAAAATATTATCATAATAAATCAGTTATGGGAAGATACTACTTCAACAATAATACTATGGAGATATATTTAACAAAGTCAACCAAACTCATTGAATTAACAGATACTATTGTGCATGAATACTGTCATCATCTTCAAAATCACTCTGGGAAACAAGTCATTAAATCCGCGCTTAAGCTTTATGAAAGTGAATATGATCATCATCCATGGGAAGTTGAAGCTAGGGAATTTGCATCGCGTATAAGTTTAAAAATTTTAAAAAAAATTATAAAATGGTAAATCTAACTAAAGTAGTATTGACAATAATTTTATTGTCCTCAAAAATTTCAAATGCGGATTCACCCTTAACTTCAGTTGAGTTTTGGCGTTCATCATCAAACAAATATGTTTTAAAGATTGGGAATAAAATAGGGAAGCAAAAACTAAACCAGTCCATGTTTAATTTCCTTATTGATAAAAAAATAAGCTCTTATGATAAGTACTGTTTGGTTAATTCCATGGGTTGGGAATACAATAGTAAAATTCAAAATCATATATTGTTTTTAAAATTCATTTACAAGAAAAAAGGATTTCAAAAAAATCAATTTGATTATGATTACCCCATACCCTTTTTGTTGGAATTAGGGGGTACTTACTTTTTCATTTATGAATATTTCAAGGCTATGGATAATTATACTAACGTAATAGAAGTAAAAAATGAAATTTTATTAAACATATCACCCGAATTAAACCCACAAACCCATTTTATTTATACCTTAATTGAATTACAAGACAAACTTATCAATTCAGATTTTTGCTCAGTTTTTGAAACATATAACTCTTATATCTCTAATGATTGCATTAAGGGGGAAAAGTTCAAAAATGCTGTAGAATTATTAAGAAAATATATTTATGACTATTCCAGATCCTTTGATACCATTGATGTTTACTTAGAAAGTTTGTGTAATGTAAAGAGTTTTAGTGTAGGCTCTAATCAAAATTTATCAATTGTAAATTACCCAGTTTTTGTTTATGGTACTATGAAGGTTTTTAATGATAAAAATCAATTAATCATTGAAGAATACTGTTCTGGTGATGATTTGTTTTATATTCCAGCTAAAACATTACAGTTAGGGGATTATAAAATTGTATTAATTGATGATAATCAAACTGTCTATAATCTATTTATCAATGTTACGGATTATGATTAGGTTTGTAATATCAAACAGAAAAAAAATTGGTTTAAAAAGATCATAGCTTGAGTAGTTAAAGAACTGGATATAGTCATTTTAGTAAAATGATATTTAAGAAAATGAACATTGGATAGATTAAAAATAATAATAATATGAATTTTAAGGAATTAGAAAAAAGAACGGAGGTTCTCGCTAAAGTTGTTGTATGTATTGCTGATTTGTACCATGATGGTAATTTAGATGCAGGACAAAAAGGATTATTAGAAACCTTAATAGGTGCTGGAATTTGGTATCTCCCCTCAGGTAAAGAATTATTTACTGGAAAAATCAGTAAGAATGCTTTAGAAAAAATAATTACTGACCCTAAAGTAAAGTTAGTTGAAGAGCACGGATTTCCGCGTAAGGTAGCGGGTAAATCATTATTTTGTGATTATCTTGAAGATCTAAAATTAGATTATACTAAATTGCATAATTTGTATTTGAACAAAATGGGGCGGTTTAATTTGGTCTTAAAAGAAGAGAACAACAAATTAAAAAAGTTCCAAAAAACTAACACATTTATCTCGGAGGAAGAAGCGTATAAATCCGCAGGGATAGAACTAGTATCTATTGATGAGTCCCATTTTAATTTGCATCAATTGAAAAAATTTAATCCTAATCCTCCAGCAAAATCAACTAAAGTTAAAAAAGAAAAAAAGGGAATTACAACAAAAACGATTTCTAGATCTATTTCTAAACAGAAGAAAACAATTGTAGATGAAGTTCAGAATATTACTTTTGGTAAGACAGTAAAGTTGAAGAAAGGTGAAAATGATTCCCAAACCTATGTGATTTTTATGAAATATATCATAGATAATTTTTCAAATAAACTTTATCATGTAGATATTCTGTCAAAGTTTATAAAAGATAATCCAATTGATGAGAGTTTTGGCAGAGCTGTTTATTATAAACGGATAGTTGGATATAATGATTGGTATTTTTCCACATATTTTGATACGGCAGCTAAATATTCAAATATGAAAAAAATAGCAGATGAATTGAAGTTTAATTTAGAATTAGTTGATTAATGTTTGACTTCAGCAAAAAGTTCACTTTTTGCTTAAGTCAAACATGAAGACATACACGCAACTGAAAAAAAACTCTTTTTAACTATATATTATTATAGCAAAGAATAAAATATGCCATTTACATAAGAAACAGCACAACAAGCAGTTAATATATCTCGAAGGGGTAAGAGTTAACCAGGTTTTAAAGAATTTGAATCAGCAAAGAGAACCATATCAGGAATAGAAGTAGTTAGAATGATAAAGAAAAATCAACTAGTGAACCCTGAAAGTTCAACCTACAAATCATTTATATCATTAGCTTCTTGAAATATTAAATTAGTTTAAAACTTGATGCTTAATTTTAGCAGATGCGACAGAACCTTCTAATAGTCATAGTAGTTTTGCTTCTAGTTACAAAAAAGAAAAAATTTAGTTTTTTATTATCTCATTTTATCTTTCATAATTTCATTATTTTAGTGTTTAGTCAATAAAACATGTAGATTTATGTTTTAATTGTGAAAAAATAATTCTAACTTTACTTATCTTTGGTGGTTTTAACTAGTCAGGGTTCACATAAAAAATTGGGATTGAATTATACTATGATGTTACTGATTTGTTCTGTTTAAAACAACCCATTAACTAAAGCTGTTTTAAATTAAATATATAATAAAGAATTTATTGAGATATTGATGGATTACTCGCTGATTTAGGAAAAGGGTCGAAAGATCACTCAGAGTGTAAAATATCAAAATATAAGGAAAACTGAGACGATAATACAAGGTAATATGGCAAAATATAAATATGAACTTGAATCTGCTGATGATTTACTAAAAAAGGACAAAGAGTTCGTTCTTGCAGCAGTTAAGGAAGATGGCAGAGCACTTGAATATGCTGATGATTCATTGAAAAAGGATAAAGAGTTCATTCTTGCAGCAGTTAAGGAAAGTGGCAAAGCACTTCAATTTGCCCATGATTCATTGAAAAAGGATAAAGAGGTAGTTCTTGCAGCAGTTAAGAGATGGGCTTATGCACTTGAATTTGCTGATGATTCACTAAAAAAGGATAAGGAGGTAGTTCTTGCAGCAGTTAAGCAAGATGGCAGAGCACTTCAATTTGTCCATGATTTACTAAAAAAGGACAAAGAGTTCATTCTTGCAGCAGTTAAGGAAAGGGGTTATGCACTTGAATATGCTGATGATTCACTAAAAAAGGATAAAGAGGTGGTTCTTGCAGCAGTTAAGCAATATGGCAGAGCACTTCAATTTGTCCATGATTCACTGAAAAAGGATAAAGAGGTAGTTCTTGCAGCAGTTAAGCAAGATGGCGAAGCACTTCAATTTGCCCATGATTCATTGAAAAAGGATAAGGAAGTAGTTCTTGCAGCAGTTAAGCAACGTGGCTGGGCACTTGAATATGCCCATGATTTACTAAAAAAGGATAAAGAGGTAGTTCTTGCAGCAGTTAAGGAATATGATTATGCACTTGAATATGCTGATGATTCACTAAAAAAGGATAAAGAGGTAGTTCTTGCAGCAGTTAAGCAAGATGGCAGAGCACTTGTATATGCTGATGATTCATTGAAAAAGGATAAAGAGTTCATTCTTGCAGCAGTTAAGGAATATGGTTATGCACTTGAATATGCTGATGATTCACTAAAAAAGGATAAAGAGGTGGTTCTTGCAGCAGTTAAGGAAGTGGGTTATGCACTTGAATATGCTGATGATTCATTGAAAAAGGATAAAGAGTTCATTCTTGCAGCAGTTAAGCAAAATAGCTATGCACTTGAATATGCTGATGATTCACTAAAAAAGGACAAAGAGGTGGTTCTTGCAGCAGTTAAGGATAGGGGTGATGCACTTTACGATGCTGATGATTCATTGAAAAAGGATAAAGAGCTGGTTCTTGCAGCAGTTAAGGAACATGGCTGGGCACTTGAATATGCCCATGATTCATTGAAAAAGGATAAGGAAGTAGTTCTTGCAGCAGTTAAGCAATATGGCGGAGCACTTCAATTTGCCCATGATTCATTGAAAAAGGATAAGGAAGTAGTTCTTGCAGCAGTTAAGCAACGTGGCTGGGCACTTCAATTTGCCTATGATTCACTAAAAAAGGATAAAGAGCTGGTTCTTGCAGCAGTTAAGCAACATGGCAGAGCACTTCAATTTGTCCATGATTTACTAAAAAAGGACAAAGAGTTCGTTCTTGCAGCAGTTAAGCAAGATGGCGAAGCACTTCAATTTGCCCATGATTCATTGAAAAAGGATAAGGAAGTAGTTCTTGCAGCAGTTAAGCATATGGGCGGAGCACTTCAATTTGTCCATGATTCATTGAAAAAGGATAAAGAGGTAGTTCTTGCAGCAGTTAAGAGATGGGCTTATGCACTTGAATTTGCCCATGATTCATTGAAAAAGGATAAGGAGGTAGTTCTTTCAGCAGTTAAGGAATGGGGTTATGCACTTGAATATGCTGATGATTCACTAAAAAAGGACAAAGAAGTGGTTCTTGCAGCAGTTAAGCATATTGGCGGAGCACTTCATTTTGTCCATGATTCATTGAAAAAGGATAAAGAGTTCATTCTTGCAGCAGTTAAGGAATATGGTTATGCACTTGAATATGCTGATGATTCACTAAAAAAGGATAAAGAGGTGGTTCTTGCAGCAGTTAAGCAAGATGGCAGAGCACTTGAATATGCTGATGATTCATTGAAAAAGGATAAAGAGTTCATTCTTGCAGCAGTTAAGCAAAATAGCTATTAATTATTTAAAATTAACTAATTCTTTCCTAGATAAATACGATGTAATTGGTTTCTTTTTCATAGTTCTATATTTTTTTTAATTGTAATTCTTTAAAATTCTTTATGTTTTTAACATTTTAGAAATATGAATAATTCAATTTCTTTTTATCACAATTGTTTGTTTTATCTTAATCAGTATCAAGCACTCTTAGATAAGTAATTTTTTAAGTTACTGTTTGCTCATTAGCAAAAGTATTGTACATACAATCTTATAACAACTCACACAGGTAATTAAAAAAGTCAATCTTCAAAAAAAAATAATTGAATATATAAAATTGTTTTACTATTGGAAGATTGTTCCAAAAGAATAAAATAAATTTTAATTAAATAAATATTTTGAATTAATAATAGTTACTTTATAATTAAATTTTAAATATGTTAGTTTAATTTTATTTAAATTAAAATTTTAATTATATTTTTTTAGTAATGTTTTAATTGAGTTGTATAACGGTTTATTAATATATCTAATTACTTTGTGAGTAACATTTATTACAATTTGTATTAACTTTTTTATTTAATTTTAATAAAATTTAATTATGATTCAAGACTTAAAAAATAATTTCGGTCACCTTTTTGAAGATTCACTATTGAATGAGATAAATCAAGTAGGTACTTACAAAGATTTACCAGAAGGATTTAAAATGATGGAAATTGGAGATTATGTTCGCTCTATGCCTTTATTAATATCTGGGGCAATTAAAATTTTAAGAGAAGATAGTGATGGAGATGAGTTGTTACTCTATTTTTTGGAAAGAGGAGATACTTGTGCTATGACATTAACCTGCTGTCTTGGACAAACAAAAAGTGAAATTAGAGCAATTGCTGAAAAAGATACTACTTTGGTTATGGTGCCAATAGAGAAAATGGAGCAGTGGTCAGAAAAATATAAAAGTTGGAGAAAATTTGTTTTTGAAAGTTATTATAGCAGACTCAATGAATTATTTGCAACTATTGATAGTATTGCTTTTTTAAATATGGATGAAAGACTTTTAAAATATTTAAAGGAAAAATCAAGAATTTCAGAAACAAAAACTGTTTATAATACACATCAAGAAATTGCTTATGAGTTGCACTCTTCTAGAGTGGTCATCTCTAGATTGTTAAAAAAACTTGAAAATCTTGGTAAAATAGAATTACACAGAAGTCATATTCTTCTCAAAAATATTTAGTATCAATGTAACTTATGTTACTGATAGTATATGGCAATAAAATTATTTTTGAAAAAAAACAAAAGTATGTTAAAAAAAATATTGCCAATTTTTCAGTGGCTTCCTAACTATAAAAAAACTTTTTTTGTTGGAGATTTAACGGCAGGTGTAACGGTCGGTATTATGCTTATTCCTCAAGGAATGGCATACGCAATGATAGCAGGTTTACCTCCAGTATTTGGTCTATATGCTTCTTTAATTCCTCAAGTAATTTATGCAATAATGGGTACTTCAAGGCAATTGGCAGTTGGACCAGTTGCTATGGACTCTCTTTTAGTTGCAGCAGGTTTAGGTGCTTTATCCTTGTCTGGTATAGATGAATATATTGCTATGGCTATATTTTTATCATTATTTATGGGAGCAATCCAATTGCTTTTAGGGGTTTTAAGAATGGGTTTTTTAGTGAACTTCTTATCAAAACCTGTAATTAGTGGCTTTACTTCTGGAGCAGCAATTATAATTGGTTTAAGTCAATTAAAGCATTTATTAGGTATTGAAATAACAAGAAGTAATCAAGTGCATAAACTGATAATAAATGCTTTTGAAAATATAAACTTAACAAATGTATATACAGTATTAATTGGTTTTTTATCAATTGTACTAATTAAATTCATAAAGAAATTAAATAAAAAATATAATAAAAGAGTACCAACAGCTTTAATAATTGTTGTTTTAGGTGTTTTTATTGTTTACTTTTTTGATTTGTATCAATTTGGTGTTAAAATTGTTGGAAGTGTTCCAAGTGGTCTTCCGTCTTTTGAAATTCCAAAAATACCTTTAGACCGAATTTCTGAACTAACTCCAATAGCATTAACTTTAGCCTTAATTGCTTTTATGGAAGCAATATCAGTTTCAAAAGCCATTGAAGAGAATCACAATGATTACGAAATAGACCCTAATCAAGAATTAATAGCTTTAGGGTCTTCAAATATTTTAGGTTCATTATTTCAATCTTATCCAACTACTGGTGGGTTTTCTAGAACAGCAGTTAATGATCAGGCAGGTGCAAAAACAGGTATTGCACCTTTGATTAGTGCCTTAATAGTGGGTTTAACCTTACTTTTTTTAACACCTTTATTTTATTATTTACCAAATGCAGTTTTGGCAGCCATAATTATGGTTGCTGTCTTTGGTTTAATCGACTTTTCTTATCCTTTAGAATTGTTTAAAAATAGAAAAGATGAATTCGTATTATTAATCATTACTTTTTTAACTACACTAACTATAGGTATAAAGGAAGGAATTTTAATTGGTGTGTTACTATCATTATTAATGATGGTATATAGAACATCTATACCTCATATAACTATAATTGCTAGAGTTAATAACACTAATTATTACAAAAATATTTTAAGTTTTAGAGAATCTGTACAAAGAAGAGAAGATATTTTAGGTATAAGAATTGACTCTCAATTATTTTTTGGAAATAAAGATTTCTTTAAGAAACAATTATATAAACATATAAAAAATAAAGGTGCGTCTTTAAAATTGGTCATAATAAATACGAAAGCAGTTAATTATATTGATAGTAGCGGAATTCATATTTTGAAAAAAATAATTAAAGATTTAAAATCTAAAAAAATTAATATTATGTTTTCTGGTACATCTGGACCAACTAGAGATATTTTATATAAAAGTGGTGTTATAGATATTCTTGGTAAGGAAAATCTATTCTTAAGGTCTCACGAAGCAGAAGATTACTTTGATGGTAAATATAATAAAACAGATATTTCTAAAAAGATTGCTGAACAAACAGAAAATATACTTGTGTAACTGATGTTACTGTGGGTAAATAATTTAAATAATATTTTTGAAAAACATAAAATTTATAAAAATGAAAATAGAACAAATATATACAGGTTGTTTAGCACAAGGTGCTTACTTCATAGAAAGTAATGGAGAGGTTGCTGTTATAGATCCTTTAAGAGAAGTTGAGCCTTACATAGAAAAAGCAAATGAAAATAATTCAAAAATTAAATATATTTTTGAAACACATTTTCACGCAGATTTTGTAAGTGGTCATGTTACTTTATCTAAACAAACTGGAGCGCCAATTATTTTTGGACCAAATGCAGAACCAAGTTTTGATGCCATTATTGCAGAAGATAATCAAGTTTTTAAATTAGGTAATATAACTATTACTGTTTTGCATACACCTGGTCATACAATGGAAAGTTCTGTATTTCTTTTAAAAGATGAAAATGGAAAAGATCATGCAATATTTAGTGGGGATACTTTATTCTTAGGTGATGTTGGTCGTCCAGATTTAGCACAAAAAGCTGGAAGTATCACAGAAGAAGATTTAGCTGGTTTTCTTTTTGATAGTTTACGCAATAAAGTAATGCCATTAGCAGATGATATTATTGTATATCCTGCTCATGGAGCCGGTTCTTCTTGTGGGAAAAATTTAAGCAAAGAAACGATTGACACCTTGGGTAATCAAAAGCAGACAAACTATGCTTTAAGAGCAAATATGACCAAAGAAGAGTTTATAAAAGAAGTAACAGATGGATTAACACCACCACCACAATATTTTCCTTTAAATGTGAAAATGAACAAAGAAGGTTATGATGATTTTCAAGATGTATTAAAACTAAGTGCTCAAGCATTATCTCCAGATGCTTTTGAAGTTGCTGCAAATGAAACAGAAGCTGTAATGTTAGATGTAAGGCATCAAGATGAGTTTGCAAAAGGACACATTCCAAGATCTATTTTTATTGGTTTAGATGGGAGTTTTGCACCCTGGGTTGGTACATTAATTGGAGATGTTAAACAACCTATACTATTAATTACAGAAGAAGGCAGAGAAGAAGAAGCGATAAAAAGATTGTCGCGCGTTGGTTTTGATCAAACTTTAGGATACTTAAAAGGTGGTTTTGAAGCTTGGAAAAATGCTTCAAAAGAATATGATTCAGTATCATCTATATCAGTTTCAACTTTTAAAGAATCGAAGAGAAAAAGTGCTATTTCTGTTTTTGATGTACGAAAAGAAGGAGAGTTTTTATCAGAACATTTAATAGATGCAAAGAATACTCCTTTAGATTATATAAACAATCATCTTGCAGAATACCCAAGTGAAGAAACTTTTTATGTTCATTGTGCAGGGGGGTATAGAAGTATGATTGCCTCATCGATTTTAAAAAGCAGAGGTATTCATAATTTTATTGATGTTCAAGGAGGTTTTGCAGCAATCAAAAAAGCAGATATGGAAGTTTCTGCATATGTATGTCCAACAACACTATAAAATTTATAATATTATGAAAAACTTATCTCAAGAAGAATGGAGAGCACAACTGTCTAAAGAAGAAAATGCTGTTATTATCGATGCAAGAACGACCTTAGAATGTGAAACAGGTATTGTAGAGAATGCAATCATGATTGATTTTTTAAAACCTGATTTATTTTTAGAAGAAATAAAAAAATTAGATAGATCTAAATCATATTATGTTTACTGTAGAAGTGGTAATAGAAGTGGTCAAGCCTGTAAAATAATGGATGATTTAGGTTTTAGAAAAACTGTTAACCTTGTTGGAGGTATGAATGAATGGAATGCAGGGAAAGTGCCACCTATTAATATATAATATAAAACGAAACAGTATTTACTTTTTTTTTTAAAAGTTTTGCCAGCCAAGATTATATAGGGATTTCGATAAAATATTTTATAAGAAAAATCAATATTTAATAGACTTAAATATAAAGAAAGACCATAAACTAAATTTAAAAAATAAAATGTAATGAAAACTAAAATAATAAATAATATATCGATATAAAAGGTTGTTTATAATTAATAAGGTTATTTCACACTTATGTAACAAAAGTTACATTAATTGTAATTTTATTGGTTTATTTTTAAAGATTAATCAATCAAATATTCAAATGAAAACACATTATCAAGTTTTAATTATTGGAGGAGGGACAGCAGGAATAATGACTGCAGCACAATTGCTTAAGCAAAGAAAAACCAACAGTATTGGAATTATAGAACCTGCAAACACCCACTATTATCAGCCAGCTTGGACATTAGTAGGTGCTGGAACTTATGATTTTGATAAGACTAGTAAGCCTATGTCATCTATAATTCCTAAAGGAGCTAAATGGATAAAAGACAGAGCAAAAGGATTTGATGCAGATAATAATAAAGTACACACAGAAAAAAGTGGAGATATAACCTACGACTATCTTGTAGTAGCATCAGGTCTTGCTTATGATTTCAGTTTAGTGCCTGGACTAGGAGAAGCAATGGATAAAGGAGTGGTTTGCAGTAATTACACAGATCCAAAACATACCTGGGATGTTGTAAAAAACTTTAAAGGTGGTACTGCTCTTTTTACACAACCTGCAACACCTATAAAATGTGGGGGTGCTCCACAAAAAATAATGTACTTAGCAGAAAGTCATTGGAAAAAAAGTAATACAAAGTCTAATACTAATATTCTTTTTGCAACGGCTGGAAGCGTCATTTTTGGAACAAAAGAGATTGCAAAAACATTAATGGGAGTAGTTGATCGTAAAGACATCAACCTTAGATTTAATCATAAGTTAGTTGAAGTTGATGGAGCAAACAAAATTGCTTGGTATGAACTTACAAAAGACATTGAAGCAGGCGGTTGTATAGTTATGTCTGGAGACGACGTTAATAAGCATCTCGATGAAAAATTCCAATATAATTATAAGGAAGTGAAAGTGACTGTAAAGGATGGTCGCTACGGTATACATTACGATATGCTGCATACAGCACCACCATCAGTAGCCCCTAAGTTTGTAAAAGAATCTAATTTGGTAAATGATGATGGCTGGCTAGACGTAGATCATCATACAATGCAACATAATAAGTATTCAAATATATTTGGATTAGGAGATGTTGCTGCATTACCTACTGCAAAGACAGGAGCTGCCATAAGAAAGCAAGTCCCTATTGTGGTTGATAATTTAGCTTTACTAATTGAGAAAAATAAAATTGGGACAATGTCTTATAATGGATATTCGTCGTGCCCACTTGTAACGGATTATGGTAAAATGGTACTGGCTGAATTTGACTATTCAGGAAAATTTACACCAGATCCAAAATTAAAACAGCTTTTAATCAAAGATAGCTCTAAAGAACACTGGAGACTATGGATGCTTAAAAAATTTATACTTCCATACCTATATTGGAATAAGATGTTGAAGGGACAAAACGTCTAAGGACTTATTCTTGAATTGTAATTCAAAAGGCGAATTTTTCAATAGAGGTTCGCCTTTTTTAGTATAGAACTTTTATAAATCAAATGACTTTTACAATAATCACAGAAAATGATGTTTCTCAATGGGACGATGAAACTGGCACTACATACCATTTCCCAAATAAACACCTAAGTACTTTGAATCTATCATTGTTACACTATAATAATACCTTTTAGCTATTAATATACAGTTACTTATACAAGTAACATTTA
>Ga0181555_1002393_pt1 | contig 15696 bp, 9 predicted proteins | sample 011ome_15_FD_145601 | JGI IMG/M metagenome (GOLD analysis project Ga0181555, IMG submission 145601) | Coastal salt marsh microbial communities from the Groves Creek Marsh, Skidaway Island, Georgia - 011504AT metaG (spades assembly) | ecosystem: Environmental > Aquatic > Marine > Intertidal zone >...
CATCGTCTTAGTCAATCGTTTCATCAAAAAGCTCTCAATCACAAAGCTATCTTATATTTTGGACTGAGTGCATCTTTCCTTCTGTTAAATAATCTTACTCCATTTCATTTGATGGACAAACCATTCTTTGGAGATTGCATGAATTCTTACGAGAAATTTCTTCAATCAATTCTTGGCCCAACACCAACACTGGAAAGTTTGAAATCATTGAAAACGGTTGAAGAGTTAGCAGAGATGTCTCAAGATGATTTAGAATCAGAATACAAAGAAGCTAAAGAAAGTTATGCAAAACATAGATTTGCATTGGTTACAGTTCTTCTTGCTGTTCTCATGAAACTTGTCTTGCCTTCTGAAATTGAATTGCCTATTGAAAAAGATTAATTCTGATGAACTCTTTAATGTTGTCTTCTTTGGAGGGTTTTTGACCCTCCATTATTTTGGAATGTTCTTTGATTTTTCTGTGCATTTAGGTGTTTTGACGTTCTTCTTTGAGCTTTGTCTGTGTGCTAGGTGTATGTGGGTGTGTGATTGTTTTCTGGTTGTGTTTGGTGTGTTCTAGTGATCTTTGTGTTCTGGTGTGTTTGTGTGTGTTTTTGATTATAGATATTTTTTTTGTCTTGTTTTCAGAGAGTGAGCTAAGGCGTGAAATCAGCCGCCTGGGGACTACGACCGCAAGGTTAAAACCCAAAGGAATTGACGGGGGCTTACACAAGCGGTGGAGCATGTGGTTTAATTCGACACAACGCGCAAAACCTTACCAATTTTTGACATAAATTAAGAAATATTTGTTATGAATGTTTTGTTTAATTTACAGGTGCTGCATGGCTGTCGTCAGTTCGTGGCGTGAGCTGTTGGGTTAAGTCCCAGAACGAACGCAACCCTCAGGGTTTTTGCTTTGAATCAAAACCCCAACTGCCAGTGAGATACGGGAGGAAGGAGAGGATGACGTCAAGTCCGCATGGCCCTTATGAATTGGGCTACACACGTGCTACAATGGTGATGCCAAAAAGATGCAATTTGGTCACAAGGAGCTAATCTCTAACCATCACCCTAGTTCAGATTGTTCTCTGCAACTCGAGAACATGAAGTCGGAATCGCTAGTAATCGTAGATCAGCATGCTACGGTGAATTTGTATCTAAGCCTTGTACACACCGCCCGTCACACTACGAAAGTGAACTGCACTCAAAAAAATCCCCCTTCTAAACAATTAGATCAATCTTACACACTTCCACATTGAAGCCTCGTGTTTTGAAGACATTTTTACAGTGTTGTCTATGATTATAGTGAAGTCGTAACAAGGTAGCTGTAGGGGAACCTGTAGCTGGATAGACTCCTTTTTTTTTCTTGAAGTAAATCATGAATTGTTTGAATCTATGAGTTTGATCCTGGCTCAGAATGAACGCTAGCGAAAAGCTTAACACATGCAAGTTGAATGTTTTTAAAACATAGCGAACGGGTGAGTAACGCGTAAGAATCTACCAAAAAATTTGTGTTGATCACAAATAGTTCTAAAGATATGTAGTATCGTTTTTTGATGAGCTTGCGTAAGATTAGATAGTTGGTGGGGTAAAGGCCTACCAAGTCAATGATCTTTTACTGGTCTTAGCGGATGACCAGTCACACTGGGACTGAGATACGGCCCAGACTCTTTTTGGAGGCAGCAGTGAGGAATCTTGGACAATGGGCGCAAGCTTGATCCAGCTATTTCGCGTGGGTGAAGAAGGTTATGTTGATCGTAAAGCCCTTTCATAGAGCTAAAGTATAATGTATGAACTCTAAGAAGAAGCTCCGGCAAATTCTGTGCCAGCAGCCGCGGTAAGACAGGAGGAGCGAGTGTTATTCAGAATTATTGGGCGTAAAGGGCATGTAGGTGGATTCTGTGGGTTAATTGTGCCATTCCAAGTGTTATCATTGGGTTTGCGATTAATACTTAGTATCTTGAGATCAATGGAGGAAAATAGAATTTCTAGTGGAGAGGTTAAATTCTTAGAGATTAGAAGGAATATCTAAAGCGAAGGCAATTTTCTGGGTTGAATCTGACACTGAGGTGCGAAAGCGTGGGGAGCAAACAGGATTAGATACCCTGGTAGTCCACGCCGTAAACAATGCTGATTCCTCTTTGGATGACAAAAAAAATTATTTTAAGGGAACAAGCTTCCCTTAAAATTTAATGAGATAGTTCAGTTTGGTAGAACGTCGGACTCATACCTCGATGGTCGGGGGTTCAAGCCCCCCTCTCATTACACACAGTTTTAAATGGATGCTTAGGTTTAACAAGTTTATGGACGTTTATCAATGCGAAAAGTCACTTGAAGAGAATCCTCAATGACAAGTGAATCTCCAATGTGGAAAACCACACCAGAAAAAATACTACAAAGGGAACTGAAACATCTAAGTACCTTTAGGAAAAGAAATCAACCGAGATTCCGTAAGTATTGGCGAAAGAAAGCGGAAAAGACAACACAAAAACTCTAGCAAACAGAACAAGGTGGGATCCTTGACCAAAGATGGTGATAGTCCAGTATTCTTTGAGAGGTTTTTGGTTTTTGAAGTAAAACAAATCAAATTGTTTGAATAAAAGGAGGCCCACCTTCTTTGTCTAAATATATTGTTAAGACCGATAGTGAACAAGTACCGTGAGGGAAAAGTGAAAAGAACCCTAGAAAAGGGAGTGAAAAAGATCCTGAAATTTAAAACATCCAAACAGTCAAACAATTGAAAAAATTTGTTTGGCGTACCTTTTGCATAATGGGTCAGTGAGTAAATAAATTCAGCTTGCTTAATCGGATACGTGGAGGCGAAGCAAAAGCGAGTATGCAAGATGCATAATGTTGGATTTATTTGACCCGAAACTAAGTGATCTACCTATGAACAGGTTGAAGAAAGCGTAATTTCTTTTGGAGGACCGAACCGACGTCTGTAGCAATAGGCGCGGATGATTTGTGGGTAGGGGTGAAAGGCCAATCAAACTTAGAGATAGCTGGTTCTTCGCGAAATTTATTGAGGTAAAGCGTTCAACTAGAGTCAAAAGGGGTAGAGCACTCATTAAGCTATGGGGGCCCAAAGCCTTACTGATCTTTGTGAAACTCCGAATACTTTCTGACTTGCTGGTGAATAGACAGACTTAAAGTGCTAAGGTTTTAAGTCAAAAGGGAAACAGCCCAGAATTTTTGCTAAGGTCCTTAAACAATAAGTAAGTGGATAAAGAAGTTTTTTTCCAACAACAACTAGGAAATTGGCTTGGAAGCAGCCATTTTATCATGAAAGCGTAATAGCTCACTAGTCGAGGAACAAAGCACTGACAATGTATCGGGGCTCAACTTATTTACCGAAGCAATGTAGAAAGAGGTAGCGAAGCGTTTTGTAAACCTATGAAGATGTCTTGTGAAAGATATTGGAGGATTCAAAAGTGAATATACTGACATGAGTAACGAAAAAATCATGTGAAAATCATGATCGCCGTAAGTTCAAGGGTTTCTGCGGTCCGCTTCTCGGCGCAGAGTGAATCGGCTTCTAAATTTCATGTGAAAACATTGAAGTGATGAACTTAATCAAACTGACAAATTAAAATAAAAAAATGACCAAATTGGATAGGAAATTTTTATGTTTAATTTCAGGAAAAAGTTTGATATTTAATTACCGTACCCAAAACCGACACTGGTGAACAAGTCGAATAGACTCAGGCGTTGAGATAACCATGCTGAAGGAACTCGGCAAAATATTCCCGTACCTTAGGAAGAAGGGAAACCAATTATTGGTGACACAAAAATGAGGGTGACGACTTTTTACTAAAAAATTAGGACTCTGCAAAATGGTAACATGAAGTATAGGGTCTGACGTCTGCCCGGTGCTAGAAGCTTAAGAGGAGAGTTGAAAGATTTGAATTGAAGGCCTAGTAAACGGCGGTTGTAACTATAACAATCATAAAGTAGCGAAATTCCTTGCCAGCTAATTCCTGGCCTGCATGAAAGACGTAACGATTGCCCTACTGTCTCCAGCATGGACTCAGTGAAATTGAATTTTCCGTGAAGATGCGGAAATCGTGCCCCAAGACGAGAAGACCCTATGCATCTTTACTGTACATTTACATTGAACAAAGACCTTAAGTATGTAGGAAAGGTGGGAGTGCTTACATCCTTGAAATACCACCTTCTTGAAGTCTTCATTCTTATTTGCAGAGCAAAAAAAGTGTATATGAGGCAGTTTGACTGGGGCGGTCGCCTCCTAAAGAGTAACGGAGGCGTACGAAGGTAAACTCAATGAAAGTTGGAAACTTTCTGAAGAATGTAATGGTAAAAGTTTGCCTGACTGCAAGACTCAACAAGTCGAGCAGAGACGAAAGTCGGTCATAGTGATCCAAAAGTACCGCGTGGAAGGGCTTTTGCTTAACGAATCAAAGATACGCTAGGGATAACAGGCTAATAATTCCCAAGAGTCCTTATCGACGGAATTGTTTGGCACCTCGATGTTGACTGATCATATCCTGGGGCTGAAGAAGGTCCCAAGGGTTCGGCTGTTCGCCGATGAAAATGGTACCTGAGTTGAGTTTAGAACGTAAACAACAAACATTGCGTTACAATCTAGTAATAGATTGACAAAGCATTGGCTTATATCGGTGAAACCTTGACCACACACACACAAACTGCACCAATCAAGGCAATACCGAGGGAAGACAAGTACACAAAACACACACAACCATATGAAAAAATTGACACAAACACAAAAAGCATACATTGCTGGATTTCTTGATGGAGATGGATGTCTTAATGCACAAATTGTGAGAAGAGATGACTACAAACTCCACTATCAAATTCGTGTCACCCTAAGTTTTTTCCAAAAGACCAAAAGACATTGGATTCTTCTTCAATTGTATAAATGTTTCAAAGTTGGAACCATTCGAAAACGTCCTGATGGAATGTCTGAATATACAATTGTTGGAAAAGCGTCGGTGAAAAACTGTGTCCAGATTCTTTATCCATATTTAAGACTAAAGAAATTGCATGCTTTTCGTGTGTTGCAAATTATTTCAAAATTAGAGAAAAATCAAGATCCACAAGCTTTTGTGAAGCTGTGTGAAGTCGTGGATACATTTCAAGACTTGAATGACTCAAAAAAGAGAACTCTTACATCTGAAGTTGTTCGTTCAAATTTTCTTCAACTGAATTTGCTACCTGTCCCTGTAGAGACTATTTAAAGAAATTTAAATGATATGTTTTTTGGTGAAAAAATATATAATACGCCAACTCCTTCAAGTTGAAGGATGAAGATATAGTCCATGCCTTTCGTGAGAGAGGATTGACTCAGATTTGTTTCTAATATTGGTAGAGTTAGAGATGGATGCTGGGTTGTACATGCGTGAGACAGTTTGGATTCTACCTGGGGTGCGCGTAAGAATTGAGAAAACTACTTCTTTGTACGAGAGGACCGGAAGTATTCAACCTCTGGTGGACTGGTTGTTAAGCCATTAGCATTGCCAGGAAGCTACGTTGAGACAGGAGAACCGTTGAAAGCATATGAAACGGGAAACTTTTTTCAAGACAAATTCTTTTTTTTCGTGAAAGATTCTCACGTTGATAGGCGAAATGTGTACAATTTGTAAAAATTCTAGCTTTTTCGTACTAAACTTTTTAAACACAGATAGTGCAACAACAAACAAATTCTATGAAAAGACTTTCTTTTTTAAAACAACCACTGCTTTCTGCAGTGAATGATCATCTCATTGATTATCCAACTCCATCAAACTTAACTTATATGTGGGGCTTCGGATCCACAGCTGGAATTTGTTTAATTCTACAAATTTTAACTGGAATCTTTTTAGCAATGCATTATACTCCACATATTGATCTAGCTTTTTTAAGTGTAGAACATATTATGAGAGATGTTGAAGGTGGTTGGTTCTTACGTTATATGCATGCCAATGGAGCAAGTATGTTTTTTATTGTTGTGTATCTTCATTTATTTAGAGGATTATATTATGGAAGTTATACAAGTCCAAGAGAATTAGTTTGGATTGTTGGAGTAATTATTTTACTTCTCATGATTCTTACAGCATTTATTGGATATGTTTTACCTTGGGGTCAAATGTCATTTTGGGGAGCAACCGTAATTACAAGTCTTGCCAGTGCTATTCCAGTTGTAGGAACTGATATCACTCATTGGCTTTGGGGCGGATTCTCAGTAGACAATGCAACCCTTAATAGGTTTTTTAGTTTACATTATTTATTACCTTTTATTATTGCAGGAGCAAGTCTTGTCCATATTGTAGCTTTACATCAGTACGGGTCAAATAACCCTTTAGGATGTAGTTCAACAGTAGATAAAATTCCTTTTTATCCTTATCTTTTACTCAAAGATCTTGTTGGTTGGGTAGTTTTTGCTTTATTTTTCTCATGGTTTATTTATTTTGCGCCGAATGCATTGGGCCATCCAGATAATTATATTCCAGCCAACCCTATGTCTACTCCTGCTCATATTGTTCCAGAATGGTATTTTTTACCAGTCTACGCAATTTTAAGAAGTATTCCTAATAAGTTAGGTGGTGTATTAGCTATTGGGTTAGTTTTTGCATCTTTATTAGTCTTACCTTTTATTCATTCATCTCCTATTAGAAGTTCAAGTTTCAGACCTATTCACAGAAAATTATTTTGGTTATTAGTGGCTGATAATTTACTTTTAGGTTGGATTGGTTGTCAGCCTGTAGAAGATCCTTATGTGTTGATTGGTCAACTGGCCTCGGTGTATTTTTTTGTCTACTTTCTGATTTGTATGCCTTTATTGGGGAAATTAGAACATTATCTACTCACAAATAAAATCTAACAACCTATGGGCTCACAAGAGCCCACACTGGGGTGTAGCCAAGTGGAAAGGCAGTCGCTTTTGATGCGACCATTCGGAGGTTCGAACCCTTCCACCCCAAAAATTATTTACATAATAAACTACAGAAAAAATAAACTAATGGTAAAGAATCTGAATTGATTGGAACTGGGTAATCAATATTCTTTGTCGATTTTGTGCAATCCGTAAAAACAACAACAGGGATATTTAATAAGCGGGATTCTTTTAAAATAGCTTCATTGCCCTCTAACTGAAATAAAACTAAAGCTGAAGGTAAGCTTTTTAAGTACCCCAATCCTTCAAGCTTTTTTTTTTGTTTTAAATACTTAGGAAAGACCATTTTTTTTTGTGTTAAAAAGTGATGAAAATATTTTTCACAATATTGAAAAGATTGAATTGAGGGTTGAAACTGAGACCAATTTGTCAGTAAGCCAGGAATCCAATATTCATTCGAATATGGTTGCATTAGCTGGCCAGCAGTTTTTCTCGTTAAAAAAGATAATTTGGGATTCGTATTAATAAATAGAATGGTTTGATTGCTTTTATTTAATGTTTTGAGAAAAATCATTGCTTTTTTTAATAAAAAGAAACTTTTCGTATTTTTTAATAAAGCTAAGTGATTGCGAAAGCCTTCAATATAATCAAAAAGTTGAGGATTCATTCTATTTGAAACGTATTGAGGGTCTGATGGAAAATTCATAAATTTTTATTTTTTTCTGTTTAGAAGTGGATTTGAACCACCGACACAAGGATTTTCAGTCCTTTGCTCTAACCAACTGAGCTATCTAAACATATATAGAAAAACAAGTCACATGTATTTATTGTTAGTATTTTTACCCTTTTTTGGGTTTCTTTTAGTCACCATTTTTGGTCGATTCTTTGGCTACCGTGGTGCACCTCTTATTGCTTCCACTGCAGTTATTGCATCTTCTATTTTATCATTCTTTGCTTTATATGAAGTTGGAATCTGTGGAAGTCCTTGTTACATTCAGCTTCTTCCATGGTTTCAAACCGAAATGTTTGTAGCATCATGGGGATTTCTTTTTGATAGTTTAACAGTTATTATGTGTGTCGTGGTTACTTTTGTTAGTAGTTTAGTCCATATTTATTCTATTTCTTATATGGGAGAAGATCCACATTTACCAAGATTTATGTCATACCTATCAGTTTTTACTTTTTTTATGTTAATGTTAGTAACTTCTGATAACTTTATTCAAATGTTTTTTGGATGGGAGGGTGTAGGTGTAGCTTCTTATTTATTAATTAACTTTTGGTATACAAGATTACAAGCAAATAAATCAGCCATTAAAGCTATGCTAGTCAATCGAGTAGGAGATTTTGGGTTAGCCCTAGGAATTATGGGAGTTTTTCACACTTTTAAAGCTGTGGATTTTGCCACCGTTTTTGCCTGTGCTTCACAATTTGCTGATCATTCATCCATTTTTTTTCATCTTGAAATTCATACTTTAACTTGGATTAGTTTATTATTATTTATTGGGGCCATTGGGAAATCTGCTCAGTTAGGTCTTCATACATGGTTACCAGATGCTATGGAAGGACCCACACCAGTTTCTGCATTAATTCATGCCGCTACAATGGTAACTGCAGGAGTCTTTTTATTAGCTAGATGCTCACCTTTAATTGAGTATTCATCTCAAGCATTAGTCATCATTACTTTGATTGGAGCTTCAACAGCTTTTTTTGCTGCAACTACAGGAGTTGTCCAAAATGATTTAAAACGAGTGATTGCTTATTCAACTTGTAGTCAATTAGGATATATGGTTTTTGCATGTGGAATTTCACAATATGCTGTAGGTGTGTTTCATTTAATGAACCATGCTTTCTTTAAAGCTTTACTTTTTTTAAGTGCTGGATCAGTCATTCATGCTTTAGGTGATGAACAAGATATGCGAAAAATGGGAGGCTTAGTCCGTTTACTTCCATTTACTTATTCTATGATGGTTTTAGGATCTTTAGCTTTAGTTGGCTTTCCTTATTTAACAGGATTCTATTCTAAAGATGTGATTCTAGAAGTTGCTTACGCAAAATATACACTAAGCGGAAATTTTGCTTATTGGTTAGGAACTGTCTCAGCTCTTTTAACTTCTTACTATTCATTTCGATTACTTTACTTAACATTTTTAGCATCACCACAAATGCTTAAATCATCCTTAAAAAATGTGCATGACGCACCACTTTTAATGGGATTTTCATTATGTTGTTTAGCTGTAGGAAGTATCTTTGGTGGATTTATGGCAAAAGATATGATGATTGGACTAGGAACCAACTTTTGGGGCAATGCTTTATTTACTTTACCTAGCAATACTTTATTAATTGAATCTGAATATATTCCACAATCTATTAAGTTTATTCCAATTATTTTTAGTGGGTTAGGTGCTTTGATTGCAGTCAATTTAAATGGATTTGGGACATCTTTTTCTTATTCCCTCAAAACTAGTCAAATTGGAAGACAATTGTATATTTTTCTAAATAAACGTTGGTTAGTTGATAAAGTTTATAATGATTTTGTGGGCCTCCCAAGTTTAATCTTTGGCTATTCTATTTCTTTTAAACTTTTAGATAAAGGTGTATTAGAACTTTTTGGGCCAACAGGAATTATCCAGAATTCTTTCTTTTTTAGAGAGGTTGTCAAAACAACTCAAACTGGATCAATTTATCATTATGCATTTCTGATGTTTGTGAGTTTAACTACAGTTTTTGCTTTTTTAGCTTTAGCTACAACTTCATTAGGCTCATGTCTAGATTCACGCATTTTACTTCTTTTACCTTTAAGTTTTTTCTGGTTACATGAAAAATAAGGAAGCATTGTATGGGAAATCCCATACAATCTTCTTGTTCAAAAAAATAGGTTTATGCAAAACATCCTTCTTTGCTTACTAACTCTTCCAGTCCTTGGGGCTTTAGGGGTTCTAGTTTTCCCAACAACTGCTTTAAGGCAAATGAAACTTTTTGCTTTAACTGTTACATTAGTCAATTTCATTCTTTCTTTAAGTCTATGGATCTTTTTTGATAATGCTTCAGCCAAATTTCAATATGTTCAACAAATTGAATGGTTGTCTTTTTTTAATATGAATTTTTATATTGGGATTGATGGGATTTCTCTCTTTTTTATTCTTCTCACTACTTTTTTAGTCCCAGTTTGTTTACTGATTAGTTGGAAGTCAGTCAATCACTTTGTGAAAGAATTTCTTGTAGCTTTCTTATTCCTTGAAAGTTTTATGATTGCAGTTTTTTGTATGCTAGATTTAGTTCTTTTCTATGTATTCTTTGAAAGTGTCTTAATTCCAATGTTTCTAATTATTGGAGTTTGGGGATCTAGGGAACGAAAAATTCGTGCCGCTTATCAATTTTTTCTTTACACTTTAATCGGCTCTCTTTTTATGTTAATTGCAATTTTACTGATTTATTTTCAAGTAGGGACAACTGATCTTCAAGTCTTAAACACGATTGAATTTAGTGAACGTAGACAACTTTTTCTCTGGGCAGCTTTTTTTCTTTCATTTGCTGTGAAAGTGCCAATGATTCCTTTTCACATTTGGTTACCAGAAGCTCATGTAGAAGCTCCTACAGCAGGATCTGTCATTTTAGCTGGAATTTTATTAAAATTAGGAACTTATGGATTTTTAAGATTCTCTATCCCTCTTTTTCCTGAAGCTAGTGTTTACTTTACTCCATTAGTTTATACATTAAGTGTAGTAGGAATTATCTATGCATCTTTTACAACATTAAGACAAATTGATTTAAAAAAAATCATTGCATATTCTTCAGTCGCTCATATGGGCTTTGTCACATTAGGCTTATTTAGTTTAAATGTCCAAGGAATTGAAGGAGCTATTTTATTAATGCTTAGTCATGGATTCGTTGCTTCAGCTCTTTTTCTTTGTATTGGAATTCTTTATGATCGAACACATACTAGGTTAATTAGATATTATGGAGGCTTGGTTCAAACTATGCCTTTATTTTCTTTTTGTTTTTTTATTTTTACATTAGGAAATCTTAGTCTCCCAGGAACTAGTAGTTTTGTTGGAGAATTTTTAATTTTAGTAGGAGTCTTTCAAACAAACACATTTATTGCAACATGTGCAGCTACTGGAATGATCTTAGGTGGAGCTTATTCTATTTGGTTATATAACAGAGTTGTGTTTGGAAATCTTAAACCAATTTATTTAAATAAATTTGCTGATATTAATCGACGAGAATTTTTTATTTTACTTCCTTTTGTTCTTTGTATCTTTTGGATGGGAGTTTATCCTTCAATTTTTTTGGAATCCTTTCATTTATCAGTTGCAAACATTTTACAGAACACTCGATTTTAAAAAGAATGGGTCTTAAGAATTTAAGATCCACTCTCAAAACAATTTAATTATTTATGGAATTTTTTGAAAATGATTTCTATGGCTTTCTCCCTGAACTCTTCCTTTTAATTGCTTCTTTAACTTTACTTATGTTTGGAGTGATTTATTCTACTTCAAAAACACATGGCCAACCTTCATGTATGCAATTAGTAAGTTGGATGAGTTTACTCAGTTTAGTCTTAACTGCTGGGTTAGTTTTCAATAGTCCAGTTCAGTCCATGATTTTTTTCTCTCAAGCTCTTTATTTAGATGAACTTAGCTCATTCTTTAAAATTCTTATTTTAGCAGGCAGCTTTATTTCTATTTTCATGTCTCTTCAATATTTTGAAAGTGAAAACCTCCACAATTTTGAGTACCTTGTTTTAATCTTACTTTCAACTCTTAGTATGTGTTTATTAGTTTCATCCTATGATTTAATTTCAATGTATTTAGCTATTGAAATGCAAAGTTTATGTTTTTATGTTCTTGCAGCTTCTCAACGTCAATCTGAATTCTCAACTGAAGCTGGCCTCAAATATTTTTTATTGGGCGCTTTTTCTTCAGGGGTTTTTCTTCTAGGTTGTTCATTTCTTTATGGAATTACTGGACTCACAAATTTTGAATCACTTGCGATTTTTTTCGCTCAAGATACTCAAGTCAATCAAACTAGTGATTGGTTTTTTATTCAAATCGCTATTTTATTAATTGCTGTTGGATTCTTTTTTAAACTTAGTGCTGCTCCTTTTCATTTTTGGGCTCCTGATGTTTATGAAGGTGCACCAACTTCAGTCACCGCTTTTTTTTCAATTGTTCCAAAAACTTCCATTTTAGGGATTTTTATTAAATTATTTTTTGTAAGTTTTTTTGAACTTAGTAGTTTATGGCAACCTTGCCTTATTCTAACTGGTTGTTTATCATTAGTTGTGGGGGCTTTTGCTGCTTTTGCTCAAAGAAAAGTGAAAAGACTTTTAGTTTATAGTTCAATTGGCCATTTAGGCTACATGTTTTTAGGCTTAAGTTGTTTAAGTGTAGAAGGTTTACAATCAGTTTTAGTCTATTTAATTCTTTATATTTTAATGACTACACAGATTTTTGCCTGTGTTCTAAGTTTAAAAGAAGCGAAAACTGGTCAACGAATTAGATATTTAGAAGATTTTAAATATTTATCTTCAGCTCATCCTTTGCTAGCATTAGCTTTTGTGTTGAATTTTTTCTCAATGGCAGGAATTCCCCCATTAGTTGGATTTTGTGCAAAATTTTATGTGTTTTTTGCTGCTTTAGGTTCTTCTCTTTACTTCTTTGTAGCTGTTGCTATTTTTTGTAGTATTGTGAGTTGTTTTTATTATTTACGTTTTATTAAATTTATGTATTTTGATAAAGGCTCAGAGATTCTTGAGTACAGTGTGATGGATGCTCAAAAAGCTTGGATTATTTCGGTGACATCAGCTCTTTTAATTTATTTATTTTTTTTCCCAACATCTATTTTTTTATGGGCTGAAAAGACAAGTTTACTTTTTTTTAGTTAATAAAGATAAGGACATAAAAGTCCTTATCTTTAATCTTTTAAAGACCTCCCCACCAATAAATGGCAACGAATAAAAATAACCAAACAACATCAACAAAATGCCAATACCAAGCAGCAGCTTCAAAGCCAAAATGTTGGTGAGTTGAAAATTGGTTAGCAATTAATCTTGCTAAACAGATTGCAAGAAAGATAGTTCCAATAAATACATGAAAACCGTGAAATCCGGTAGCCATGAAAAATGTTGATCCATAAATTCCATCTGTAATTGTAAAAGGAGCTTCAATATACTCTACAACTTGAAATCCAGTAAAAATCGCTGCTAGAATAACTGTGAGAATTAAACTAAGAATTCCTTGGGTTTTTTGTCCTGCTAAAATTGCATGATGTGCCCAAGTAACAGTTGCACCAGAAGTTAAAAGAAGTAAAGTATTTAAAAAAGGGATTTCCCATGGGTTTAATACAGCAATGCCTTTTGGAGGCCAGACAGCACCAATTTCAATAGTTGGAGCTAAACTTGAATGGAAAAAAGCCCAAAAGAATGCAAGAAAAAACATAATTTCAGACACAATAAACAGAATCATTCCAGATTTTAATCCAGCTTGAACTGTAGTAGTATGATGACCCTGATATGTTGATTCACGAATAATATCTCTCCACCAAACAAACATAGTGTAAAGGATCATAAAAAATCCAGTAGATGCTAAAGAATCTCCACCAATATATCCATGCATGTAGAGAACTCCACCAAAAGCAGTCACAAGTGCTGCAAAAGATGCGAAGAAAGGCCAAGGACTAGGATCTACTAAATGAAATGGGTGTTTTTGTTGGTTCATAAAAGTTTTTTTTTTCAATTGATTTTCTTAAAGAATTAAATTTCTTCTAATTTGTTTGAAATCCAATTTAAATAATCATCTAATTGAACTCCTTCAACAACAATAGGCATAAATCCATGGTTTGCCCCACAAATTTCACTACATTGTCCATAGAAAACACCTTCACGTTTCAGAAAAAGCGAAGTTTGATTTAATCTTCCAGGCACTGCATCACACTTAATTCCAAGAGCTGGAACTGCCCAACTATGAAGCACATCAGCTGCAGTAATAATAATACGAATATGTGTTTGAACTGGAAGAACCACTCGATTATCCACCTCAAGCAAACGAAGTTGACCTAATTCTAAATCATCTTCCGGAATCATGTAGCTATCAAAAACAATGGATCCGTCTTCTGAAACACTGTAATCTGAGTACTCATAAGTCCAATACCATTGATGCCCAATCACTTTTAAAGTGAGAGATGGATCAACAATTTCATCCATTGAATAAAGAAGAGCAAATGAAGGAACTGCAATAATCATTAAAATAAAACTAGGGGTTACAGTCCAAACAATTTCAAGAAAAGTTCCATGAATAATTTTACTTGGAACTGGATTTTTTGTCCAATGAAAATGCCATAAAGTTCTTAATAACATCCACACAACAAAAACTAAAACAACAACCATAAAAAAGCTAATATCATTATGAAGATCTTGAATTCCTTGTGCAATAGGCGAAGCTGGATCTTGAAATCCAAATTGCCATGCTTGTGGAGCATCACAAGAAGCTACACTTAAGAAAAAGAAAGACCAAAAGTTGACAATGAATTCCATAAATCATATTTTTTTCAAAAAAAAGTCTCCCCAGGTTGGATTCGAACCAACGACCCAATGGTTAACAGCCATTTGCTCTACCACTGAGCTACTAGAGATCTCAAAGAGGTGGGCCTCACCTCTTACTCAAATGTTCGAATTTTTTGCACTGTCTTTGAAAAGTCTCGAGCATTTTGTTCAAACACTTCTTGACGTTTCACTGAACGATGTGGATTTAATGTTAACATAATTGCTCCAATCATTGCAACTAATAAAATCAAACTAGCTAATAAAAAGAAATAAAAATAATAAGTATATAAGACTTGACCTAAAGCTTCTACAGGAGTCTTAGAATTCACAAAAATTGGCCAAATCACATAATCTAAAGAAGATGCAGCAAATTGATCAAAAGTCTCAAGTTCTTGATGAAAGTGCTGAGAATATTCTTGGAACCTTTGAGCAAAATTTTTTGTAGTTAAGCCATAGAAAACAAATCCTACTGCACTAGACAAATAAAATTGAAGTGGTAAATCAACCTGAGAGCTCACTGAACTAGTTTGTAAAGGCACAAATTCTTGATGAAATAAGAAATAGAATTCTACAAAAAAAATTAATCCAACGAATCCTCCAATAGGTAAATAATGAAAAATGCTTTCTTGAACTTCAGATAATTTGATATTTAACATCATAACAACGAATAAAAAAAGAACAGCAATAGCACCTACGTAGACAATTAAAAAGATTAAAGCAAAGAAATCTAAATTTAAGAGGAGAAGTAAGCCTGCTGAATTACAAAACACTAAAATTAAAAATAATACGGAGTAGACTGGGTTTTTTGATTTAATCACCATAAATGCAGAGAAGAGAACAAAAAATCCAAAAAAGAAAAATAAAAAAGTTTCTCCCATAGCTTTCTTTTTTTTGTGGCAAAGCAAGAAGTTTTGCAAAAAAATTTATGATTATGTACTTTTCACCTCTTGAACAGTTTACAATTATTTCTTTAATTCCTTTTCATTTAGGAAATTTTTATTTTTCATTTACAAACTCTGCTTTATTTTTTCTTTTATCAACTGGAGCTTTTATTTTTCTTTGCTCTTTAGTTTTTGTCAAAGGAGGGACTTTAGTTCCAACACCATGGCAATCAGTTCTTGAATTGATTTATGAATTTGTAGTAAGTTTAGTTTCAGAACAGATTGGGAAAAAAGGTATTCAGTATTTTCCTTTTATCTTTACATTATTTACTTTTTTACTTTTAAGTAATTTAATTGGAATGATTCCATATAGTTTTACAACTACCAGCCATTTTATTATTACTTTTACTTTATCATTCTGTGTATTTATTGCAATGACTTTA
>Ga0181555_1002409_pt1 | contig 15646 bp, 15 predicted proteins | sample 011ome_15_FD_145601 | JGI IMG/M metagenome (GOLD analysis project Ga0181555, IMG submission 145601) | Coastal salt marsh microbial communities from the Groves Creek Marsh, Skidaway Island, Georgia - 011504AT metaG (spades assembly) | ecosystem: Environmental > Aquatic > Marine > Intertidal zone...
ACCTGGTCTTCTGTCAACTATCTGATATGGAATATTTTTATTAGATGCCTTTTCAAATGCTTTAACCATATCAAGCACCGAGTAGCCATTGCCCGTACCTAAATTAACTGTTAATATTTGCGACTTACTCTTTAGAGTTTGCAAAGCTTTAACATGACCTTTTGCCAAATCCACCACATGAATATAATCGCGCACACCTGTACCATCGGGGGTGCCGTAATCACCACCAAACACACTAAGCTTTGCTAATTTACCAACAGCCACTTGTGAAATATACGGAATTAGATTATTAGGAGTATCGTTTGGATCCTCGCCTATCATTCCACTCTTATGCGCCCCAACAGGATTAAAGTACCTAAGTAACGCTATATGCCAACTATCATCAGCAACAAACACATCTTGTAAAAATTCTTCAATCATTAATTTTGAACGACCGTACGGATTAGAAGCCGACAAAGGGAAATTCTCTTTAATTGGCACCGTATGTGGATCTCCATATACGGTGGCTGACGAACTAAACACAAAAGTCTTACAATTAAAATTACGCATCACCTCAGCCAAGACAAAAGTACCACCCACGTTGGTGTCATAATATTCAATCGGCTTTTCTACCGATTCGCCAACTGCTTTCAAGCCTGCAAAGTGAATCACGCCATCTATAGTGTGTTGTTCAAAAATCTGAGTGAGCGCTTCTTTGTTACGCACATCTGCCCGATAGAATGCAATACTCTGCTGAGCAATCTGTTCAGTACGTCTCAATGCTTCTAATGATGAATTGCAAAGGTTATCAACTACGACAACCTCGTAGCCTGCCTCAATTAATTCAATACAAGTGTGGGTACCAATATAGCCTGCACCACCTGTTACTAAAATTTTCATAGCGATTAAGTACGCACCCTCGAGCTAATGTAAAAATAGATGATTGTATAAACAACCATAAACATACACGCCCATCCTATTAATGCCAGCTTATCATTATACCAAAACACAGTAGGAATAATACTAACTAAGGATAATAGCCAAAAGAATGGGGATGTTTTACTGTTATTCATTATTTTGCTAGCTTTCCGGCTATTTGTGACGATAAGCTTATGAACCAACATATGCAAGTGAAACCCATCTGGCTGACTAGCAGGCGTACCATTAATAACTCTCTTTCTATAAACACTAAACAACAATTCATACATAGGATACATAAGTAGCCCTAAAACAAACCAATTAGACAATTCATCATGCCTACTAACAAACACCAGGCCTATCATTGAGAGCATAAAACCAATAAAATATGCACCGCCATCACCCATAAATAATTTTCCAAATGGGAAATTAAGCAAAAAGAACCCTAAAAGGGACATAATCAAAAGTAAGTTTAGTTGCACTATCAAATCATCGCCCAACTGATGGGCGACAACTGCCATTGCAATTGAAACCAATATTGCATAGCCTGACATTAAACCGTTATAGCCATCAATCACATTTAGTGCGTTAACTGCACCACCTACCACCAACAGTGTAAACAATAAACCAATTATTGGATAAGATAACAACGCGTCTATCCAATCAAAACTTAGCGAGTACACGCCAACATTCAAATAAAAGAAACTAACACTAAGAGAAAGAAAGACAAACAGTAATCGCCACAAAGGAGATACTTTGGCACTAAAGTCTTCAATTAGGCCAATAATAAACACAGGTGCAGAAACTATCAATATAGGTTGTAAAACACTTTGAGCCTCAATTGGCAATAAAAAACTACCTAAAACAAAACTTAAAAAAACTGCTAAGCCACCCACATGCGGAGTGGGCTCGTGATGAAACTTCTGCACTCCATCCAAATCATGCTGGTTTAAAAACCACTGCTTTTTGTGTGCCAAGACAACAATCAAGGATGAGAAGGTTATTGAGAAAAATAAAGCAACTAAAAATTCTTGCACAAAAAAGTCAAAGTAAAATATATATACATATTTTACCTTTTTTAAAGTGTCTTTTTCATTACTCTATAATAAAAAGCAAACAAACCTTGGGTTGCAAGATAATAATATCTTATAAGCCCAAGCTTTTCGCCATTATTAAACCTATAGTTTTTTAATACCATATAATTTTTTAAAATCATCCTAAATTTATTGCCAGATATCTGCCCATCCGCAACCCTGTAAAATAGCAGAGTATTATTTATTTTAATGCTATTTTTGATATTTTCATGAATTTTTAACCAGCAATCAAAATCTTCTGCAGAAAAATACTCCTTACTTTCATTAAACTTAAATTTAAGCATTAAATCCCTCTTTACTACAATGCTAGATGTCGGGGTTCTATTCTTCAACAGCTGTTTTTGAAAGTTTATTCTGTTTATCTTAAGATTAAATATTTCATCAAAAACTATTTCATTACTATGCTTAAAGTTCATCATTTTAGAACTACAAAAACTACAATTATTATCAATAAGCGCCTTCATTTGTAATTCTAATTTTAATGGATGCCAAATATCGTCGCAATCTAAAAAAGCAATCCAACTACCATTTGCACTTTCAACGCCAATATTTCTAGGTCCAGCTGGCATGCCATAATTATCATTTAAACAAATAAGTTTAATATTGATGTTAGGATTTTCTTTAATATAGTCTTCTATAAGACTAATAGAATTATCACTTGACTTATCATCAACAACAATAATCTCAAAATATTTATACGTTTGCTTTAAAACTGAATCTAGTGTTTGATTTATATACAAAGCAGAATTGTAATTTGGTATTACAATGGAAATTAAATTATTCATATATTATTTCTTTAATTTTAGAATTACAAAAGACTAGGGATAACCTGCGTTAGTGTCTGAGGGTGAATACCACTTCTCTTCATTAATGTATTATCAAATGATGTGTCTAACGGTCTATCGGCAACTGTCTTAAATTCAGTCAGCGTTGTAGACTCGATTAAATCTTCACTAACACCAAGAAAATTAGCAATTTCTATTCCAAGACTATATCTAGAATACACTTTATCACCAGATATATTAATTAGTCCAGAGAAATTTATTTCTATCAATTTTTCAATAGCTTTTACCAAGTCTCCAACATATAAAATATTAACCAGGATATCGTCTACCAACTTTAAACTTTGATGATTCTTAAGATTTTTAATAATCATAGATACGGGGTTAATTCTATCCTCACTCTCAACCTTTCCATACATTGTGATAGGTCTTACAACCATTACCCTGGAATCTTCTTGAGAAAGTAAAAATTCATCAGCTTTTAACTTTGTGGCACCATAAAAATTTACAGGAGCGCAGTTAGAATTTTCGTCATATGGCGCATTATTTCCATCGTAAACCATACTAGTAGAAAGGTGGATTAATTTTTTAAAATTAGTATTTTTAAGATGGTTGTATAATGTAGCTACAAACTGGTAATTTTGAATTTTACAACTATTCTTATCTATCTCACTCCTATCTACATCACCCATCGAAATACAATTTATCAATATACTTTCATCATCTAAATTTAATCTAGTGATTAAATCTGCCACATCACTATCAACCAATTCTGCATCACTTGCAACTTCAAATTTAATAACATTACATAAACCACTATCCTTACGTCCAACATATACCAACTCTACGCCATCCATAGAACTAAAATAGCTTGATATAGCTTTTCCTGTAAATGAGCTATACCCTAGTATTATTATTTTCATATTTTAAATCCATAAAAAACACTATTATCGATGTATATTTAGAAAATTATAACAAAACATAAAGTTAAATTAACAACTTAGATGCAGCCAATTCAAAAAACCATCATAATTCACTATAAAATATAGAATATAGAATTAATTTATAAAATTGCACTCTATCTATCGAACTTATGAATAATATACGTCCATTAAATAAAAGAAATATTTGTTTAATTACTAATGCCGAGCCTCAGGGCGGTGCACATGGGGTTATAGTTTCTCTAGCTCAGGCTCTTTCACAAATGAACCATAGGGTAGATATTGTTATATTGGGTAACATTAAAGACTACACTCCCCCTAGTAATTGTAATTTTAATTTTCATATTATAGAAATTAAAACAAGAAATTCGGCCACTAAAGAAATTGATCGTATTGCCAAATATGTACAATCTATACAGGACGCCAAACTTGTAAAAAGTAAAATCTCAGAAATAGATGTGAATTTTGATTTAATTGTATCAAATTTTCTTTTAGCTAATATGACCTGTAAAAAATTAAACCTGCCAAATACCTACTATTGCATTCATGCTGCAGTATCTCCAGTTATTGCTAAATACTGCAACAACAAAACTGGATTCTTTAAATTTTTATGGAAAACACTATATATATTTTCGGTAAGAAGCCTTTATAAAAATCAAAATCTAATCACTGTATCAAGAGGTATTGAGGATGACTTAACGAAACTTGGTATTCAGCCAAAAACTATGCGAACAATTTACAATCCATTTAATTTTAATGATATAAAACAACAGGCAAAAGCATATCCAGTAGAAGAAAAAGATTATATTATTCATGTTGGCCGCTTTGATGGGCCACATAAACGTCATGATATTTTAATACATGCCTACAAGCAATCAGATATTAAAGAAAAATTATTACTATTAGGTGACGATAATAAAGGAAATGGGGGTGTGATTAAGCAACTGGTAATTGATTTAGAATTGCAGGACAAGGTAATTTTCAAAGGTTTTAATCCCAACCCATATCCCTATATTAAAAATGCTAAAGCAATGGTACTGAGCTCTGATTATGAAGGACTACCAACAGTATTGATAGAGTCACTAATTTTAAAAACTCCAGTTATCAGCACAAATTGCTTATCGGGGCCAAGTGAAATTTTAATTGATAAATTGGAGCCTTTCTTATCTCCAATTGGAGATATTAACGCACTAGCTAAAAATATTAAAAATATGGTTGACAATCCAGTAAAAATAACAAATAAGTATATTGATAAATTTAGTGCAGAAAAATCAGCAGAACAATATCTATCTCTGTGTAACTAAAGCTAAAGGCATTTTTCTTTTAAATAGCCTTTTCTCGACAAGCTTACATTCTCTCCTTGATACTTTTATTATCAAAACTATGGCTATATTCCCGGCTTCATACAATCGTGAAGTTCAATAACTATATAGTTATCACTTTCAATCTAACTCCATGTATCACTAAACACTTATTTTTTCTGAATATACGCCCCATCTCCACTCCTTAAATCTATTTAATCTTATGCTAATAGCCTAATAAATACTATTGCCATTTGAAGTAATAAAAACAAAATAAGAAATACAAGTCGAATTGGTAAATTCTTACTAATTATTACTGCATAAGCAATAAATTCAATAGCAATAAACACCATAAAAAATAGCACCCATTCTTTAACATTGAAGACGCTAATTACTAAATAAATGGTAATTAACTTTGCTGAAAGTGATACTACATCCGCAAAGAATTTCTGTTTCGCCAATCCAAGTCCAAGTAAATAAAGGTGAGAAATAATATTTAATGTAAACAATGGAAACAGTAACAGGAATGTGTTTATGTAATACTGAGAATCTTGATACGCTCTATCACCAAGCCAAAGCTGAAATAAGCCACTAAGATTAGATAGAGAGATGCTAATAAAAAGGCTTACAATGCACACATAAAACAGCAGTTTCCAATATTTTTTTGCTAATATTTTTTTATTCAGATTATCTTTGGAAATTTCTGGAAAAACCCAATAAAATGACGTTCCAACAACGGCTCTTAACTGATTGAAAATCAGTACTCCTATTGAATAAATACCAAATGTTTTTAAACTTAGTAGGCCGCTTACCAGCCATTTATCACTTTGTATTGTCAACATGCTTGTTACAGATGATAACCAATTCCAACCACCAAAACTTAACAAAGACCTTGCAGTTCTAATATTCGCATCGCTAAATGATATGTCATCTCTATGTATTATTTTTATATACAAAGCTTGAGCTAAGAATAACAATACTGATACAGCCAATGCGCCATAAAAGACATCTGTTACAGACTTTGTAGAAATAGCAATTAATATCTGAGTAAGAAAAAATAGAATTTTAGAAATACTAGATATAATGACAGTATGCCCAAACTGCTCATACCCCCTAAAAAAAGCATACAATAATTGCTCTAACTGTTTAATTAAAAATACTGGTATTGCAACATACAAAATACTCATAAATGTGAGTAAATTACTAGAGGCAATATTTTGAGATACAATTGGCTCAATAATTAAAAATAATACATAAATAGCTAGAAGAACAATCAACTGAAAAGAAAATACTGTACCAAACACCTCTCTCGTGCTATTTTTACTATTTACACCCCTATTAGAAGATACAAACTTAACAACAACATCCGTGCCGCCAAAATTAAAAAGACTTAAAGATGCAATGATGCTATTAATTAAAACCCAAGTGGCATAACCCTCTATTCCTAGATAATTTAAAAATATAGGTGTTGCAAGCAACATTAAAATGGGTGCTGTTAGGGAGTCAATCGCTCCATAGGCTGATTTTGTAATGTTTTTCATTAATATATGTTAATCAAAAGATAGTTACAATATCTTTACTTCTAAAGCAAGGCTTACCTTATATAAATAAAGCCATTTAGACTCTGCCCTTTCACTATCCACCTTTTTTCCATCTACCACTTCATTAATAGACTGACTAAATGCTTTAGCTAAAACAGTGTTATGAGTCATAATAGTTCTTTCTATACTTAACCTTGTTAGGTGTCAAATTTCAGCAATAAAAATACTCTTGCTTGCTACTCTTTTATATCTTTAATTTTTTTTGCTAAAATAATATTATTCAAGTAAATGTCATTATCTTTTGATGATACTTTTGATAGCACCAACCCCGCTATATTAATGGGAATCATAAAAATCAAAGCAATTATCAAATTAAAATATTTATTTTTAACAAGCCTAAGATTTACCAAATAAATAATTAAAAGTTGCAGTATTGCCCATATTCCATTGACACTCTTCCTGCACTCTACCACTTCAAAACCATTCTCACTCAAAATATATTTTAATCCAAACGATGTGTACCTTCCAAAATCATAAGGCTGTTCGTGCTCTCGGTATGTGAATGGAACCGACATAAGAAGCATACCCCCATCTTTTGTGACGCGATTTATCTCTCTTAAAAATTCATTCGGATTGAAAACATGCTCTAATACTTCACTTGAGAATACACTATCAAAACTATTGTCACTAAATGGCATTTTTTTACCGTCATAAAATTCATCTGCATATTTATGGTTTCTATCTCCTTTATCATCTATTTCAAGTCCTATATATTTATCGACATCAAATAAATCCTGATAAGGTTTTGCGCCACAACCAACATCTAAAAGATTTCCACTCAAATTAACAGATAATTCTGAAAAAATTTTATACAATCCTCTCCTTAAAAGATAATCTGGGCGAACAAAAACCCCCATTAACTTAGGATTAAATTGTTCATTTTTATATAATTTTTTTAATTCTGAAAGCATTTTTATTATCAATTTAGCTGGTTCTTTAATTCCAAGTTGGGCGATTTTATAAGTCAAAAAAATTCTCCCTATAAAATCACTAAAGCATTATTTTATCAGTCTTTTATTAAGTTTAACTTGCTATAAAATTAATCACACACATCATAAAACTTATGCAAATGAATGATACATACCTAGAAAAAAAATATTCAAATATCATTATCGCCCTATTATTGCTTTTTCCAGTTTTAATCAACTCAGTCAAGATATTTGGCAATTTTATTTTATTAATTTTTACAGTACTAGGCATCTATATTGCAATCTCTGAAAAACAAAACCCATTTAAGATTAAAGAGCTCAAGGTATTCTCTTGGCTAACAACTGGTTATTTTTTAATCATATTATTTTCTATCCTCTATGCAGATGGTTTAAATGCTGAATTTCATCATATGGGTAGAAAGGTACATTTTTTATTAGCACCATGGATTGCACTAACAATCTTACAAATAGATATGCCACTTAAAAAAATACTACTTAGTATTAAGATAGGGTTAATCATCATTGGCACTATTGCTATATTGCACCTATTAGGCCTGGTTAGTAAGGTCAGCATGATTAACACCAATATATTTGGTGATATTGCCGTTGCTATGCTATTTCTATCAATCGTGCAAGTATTTAGAGAAACGCCAAAAGAGCGGATCATTACTTTTATTGCAATATTATTAGGAATAGCTGCAATAGTCTTATCAAGTTCTCGTGGATCATGGCTATCATTTATTATTTTATCTGTTGTCTATATTGGATTAATTTACAAGCCATTTTTACAAGGCAACAATAAAAATAAATTAGCTTTATTACTATTCTTTACAATTATTTTTGGCTTGATTGGCACACAAACCAATGTAGAAAAAAGAATAAAGATCGCTGCTACAGAAGTGCAAGAATTTCGCTCTGGAAGCAATCTAAATGACTCTAATGGGCTAAGACTACAAATGTGGAAAGCGGGATTTTCCGCAGCAACAGAATCACCTTGGATTGGCTACGGATATAGAAATGCCAATAAAATTGCATCAGAATACGCACCAAAAAATAAGAAAACAATTAAGAACAAAACCCACCTGCATAATGAATACATTACTCATTTGGTTTCTGCTGGTATTCTTGGCCTATTAGCACTGCTAACACTGCTATTTGCACCAATAATTATTTTTTACCAAAAGCTAAAAGATCAAGAATCTTATTATTACGCCTCAATGGGTGTTTTACTGTGCGTTGCTTATGCTACATTTGGCTTCACACATATAGCATTTGGCGAAGAACATATAAATGCTTTTTATATATTGTTTATGGGTTTTTTATTACCTAGAGTTTTAAGAGAGGAAAAATATATATAATCACTAATATGAAAATTAATATATTAGATTTTAAAATATTGGGAGATGATAGGGGCTCACTGATATCCATTGAGCAAAGCAAAAATATACCCTTTGATATAAAAAGAGTTTATTATATTTTTGGCACAAAAAAGGATATTAGAAGAGGATTTCATGCTCATAAAAAATTAAAACAAGTAGCTGTTTGTATTAGTGGTAGTTGTGAGTTTTTACTTGACAATGGCAAAACTAAAAAAACCACATTACTTAACAGCCCAAACAAAGGATTACTGATTAACGATATGATTTGGCATGAAATGTATAATTTTAGTAGTGATTGTGTAGTAATGGTATTGGCAGATGATTTTTATGATGAAAGTGATTATATTCGTAACTATGATGAGTTCTTAAAGGTGGTCAATGGCTAATTACAAAATCCATTCTCTTGCAGATGTCCAAACTTCAAATGTTGGCGAAGGTACTACTATTTGGCAGTTTAGCGTGGTTTTATCAGGTGCCAAAATTGGGGAAAATTGCAATATCAATGCCTTAACGCTCATTGAGAATGACGTGGTATTGGGTGATAATGTTACTGTTAAATCGGGCGTACAAATTTGGGATGGTATAACCATAGAAGATGATGTTTTTATCGGTCCAAATGTGACTTTTACAAATGATTTTAGACCGAGAAGTAAGCAGTATCCATCTGAATTTTTAAAAACCACTATAAAAAAATCAGCCTCTATCGGTGCCAATAGTACGATACTAGGAGGGGTGACAATTGGCGCATACTCAATGGTTGGCGCGGGTAGTGTTGTAACTAAAAATATTGGCATTCAAGAACTATGGTATGGAAACCCAGCAAAATATTATGGTTTTGTTTGTAAATGTGGAAAAAAATGCACTAATAAATTTACTTGCAAGGAATGCTCCAATGAAAATAATTAGACACATGACTTAATAAAAATAGAAGAATGATTTCATTTTTAGATTTAAAATTCATAAACTCTCAGTATAGGGATGAGCTGATTGAAGCAGCTATACGCGTTATTGACTCTGGCTGGTACATTCAGGGCAATGAATGCAAAAAGTTTGAAAAAGAGTTTGAAAAATACTGTGGCGCAAAGTACGCCATCGGCGTGGCAAATGGCTTAGATGCTCTTATTTTAATTCTTCGTGCATACAAAGAGCTTGGAATAATGAAAGATGGCGACGAAGTGATTGTTCCATCAAATACTTATATTGCATCTATACTTTCTATTTCAGAAAACAATCTAGTGCCGATTTTAGTGGAGCCTAATATAAACACTTACTTACTAGACCCACTAAAAATAGAAGAAAAAATCACTTCAAGAACGAGAGCTATTATGCCTGTCCATCTTTATGGTCAGACTTGTGATATGAACGCTATAAATAAATTAGCTAAAAAATATAGCTTAAAAGTTATAGAAGACTCTGCCCAATCACACGGTGCGTATTACAAAGAAAAAAGATGCGGTAGTTTAGGTGACGCCAGTGGCTTTAGCTTCTATCCTGGTAAAAACCTTGGAGCTTTAGGTGATGGTGGAGCAGTGACTACAAGCGATGAAAAATTAGCAGGCACTATAAGAGCATTAGGCAACTACGGAAGTCATAAAAAATATGAAAATACTTACAAAGGCATTAATAGTCGGCTTGATGAAATTCAAGCGGCTATGCTTCGTATAAAACTTAAGCATCTAGATGAGGAAATTAATAACCGACAAAAAATAGCTATCTACTATTTAGAAAATATCAAAAATAAAAATATAATTCTACCAACTGTAGCGCCTAATAGTGGCCATGTATGGCATGTATTTGCAATAAGAACAAAAAATAGGAACAAATTACAAAAATATTTATTAGAAAACAATATTCAAACACTCATACACTATCCAATTCCACCCCACAAACAGGGTGCGTATAAAGAGTTAAATATGGAAAGCTTTCCAATAAGTGAGCGGATACATTCTGAAATTTTAAGCCTGCCTATAAGCGGGTGTCAAGATTTGAAAAATACTAAAATAATTGTTGAAACTATAAATAAGTATAAATAGGTTTTATGCCATCATTGTTTGTGTAATTTTCTTATAATCAACTATGCGAGATTTTTCATATTTATGGTATTTTGCAAATATGAAAAATCGAAATAGTATTGGATAGTTGCTCAAAAGCCACAATTGTCTCCAGAATTTTTTATTTAGGTTTTCTTTGATAACCCTATCATAGATAGTAATATCGTTACTTTCCAGGTGTTTAAGCATTCTCTGCAACACGCCCAAACTATCCACCTCATACTTTAAGATACTCTTATACCCATCCCAAAGATATCTATAAAAATATAGGTACTTAACCTCATCTTTATATTTCTCCAGTAGGCCTCTACTTTTGCACTCCTTAAAAAAATAGTTTTCTGACACCAACGCTTGATTAATCCAAGATTTTTGATTTGCCACCAAACTACCTTCATGCTGAACATAAGAGAACAATATTTTATCTACAATAGAGGTTTTATTGGAATACATCATGCATAAAGAATTAAACCAGTCTTCGGGCACAATATTTTCAATAAAAGATAGCTTGTGCTTTTCAAGCATAGACCTTCTAAAAATTTTATCCTGAGTCAGGGTATTAGTCATTATATCTACACTTAGCTTTCTTTTACCTAATACTATTCCAGAATCGCTGACTCGCTGAATACCGCAAATAACTACATCTGCATTATCTTCAATTGCTTTTTGATAAAGCAATTGGTACATGTCTTTTTCCATGTAATCATCTTGTGCGCAAAATGCAATAAATTCTCCTCTCGAAATACTCATTCCAGTATTGCACGCTCCACCTACATGCTTATTAATTGTATGTGTGACTATTGTAATATTAGGATATAACTTATATTCATTTAAAATATCTTTAGTTTCTTCTGAAGTGGAGGCGTCATTGACCAGAATTATTTCAACATCTTTTAAAGTTTGTTGCAATAAAGTATTGATAGTTTTAGTAAAAAGATCTTTATTGGGATTAAAAATAGGAACAATAATACTAACCTTTGTCTTATCGATAATGTCTTGATCTGCAGGTTTATTTTGATTCATCTTGCCTCATTCCTTGCGAATACATTAAAAAAAATCCTTATGTAAACATTTTTTATTTAATTCATTAACGCTAATTACAATTTCTTCTTGTTACTAAATAATCACCAATCACCAAAAAGTCTAAATTACAATCTATAAAATCATCAATCGCATCCTGAGGGGTCCTTACAATAGTTCTTCCATGTAGATTGAAAGACGTATCAATAATAACACCAAATCCACTTAATTTTTTAAACTCTTTTAATAATCCATGGTACTTAGGGTTATCATCTCTCTCAACAAATTGAGGTCTGGCTGTTGAATCAACATGTACTGCAGAAGGTACGCTATTCTTAAACTCATCGCGCAATCTAAAAGCAAATGTCATGTGCTTATTAGGCAATGCATTGACAAATAGGCGCTCTCTTTCCTCTTCTAAAACAGAGGGGCAAAAAGGCTGGTAAGAAGGTCTTTTTTTAATATAAGAATTAATTTTATCTCTAGTAATATTGCTTAGCGGTGATGCGATAATCGACCTATTCCCCAAAGCTCTTGGTCCGTATTCCATCTTACCTATGGCTAGCGCACCCACTTTATTATCAAAAAGATATTGTGCAACTTTTTTCTGCCAATTTTTATCGATTTCAAAATTCAAACTATCTCTGTTCAAATGCAAGGTGGACTCTAGATTATTTTTATAATTGATTTCTGGACCCCAGTATGGCATTATTTTTTTATTTAAAAAGGACACGTCTTCACCTAATTGCTTCAATTTTATAATTGCTGCACCTGCGGCAACTCCATCATCAGCCATTGCAGGAAAAACATAGACATCTTTAAAATTATTTTCCTCAAATATAGCAAGATTCATAATTACATTTGCAGCCACCCCTCCGCTCAGGCAAATTTTATCAACTTTGTATTTTATTTTTAAATGCTTTGTATAATCAACTATTATGCAATTCAAGAATGATTGTATGGCTGCACAAAAATTTTCATCTCCATTCTCAACTCTAATTCTTTTTAAATACTTAGAATTATAGTATTTATCAAAAACATCGTTAAATACTAGTGAGTCATCTTTAATTTCATATGATTTCATCAGGTCATGAAAAATTTCATTATCATGATTTCCGTATGCTGCTAGAGCCTCAACCTTACCTTCTTCACTATCTCTTATTAAACCCATTGTTGAAGTAAAATTTCCATATAGCATTCCAATACTTGCTAACTTTACACCAATTGTTGAGTTTTCCACTTTACGAACTTTAGACCCTCCTACAAAAGACATGACCCCATCTTCACACAAATACACTTTAGAGTGATAATCATCTCCATACCCATCAATTGTCAGAGATAACACCCTTTCTTTGGAGAAGCCGCTAAAATAATATGAAGATGCAGCATGGCACTTATGATGATCAAAATATTCTATTTTATTCTTCAAGCCAAGCATACTTTGAATAAAACTTGTGAACTTTTCTTGGTTAAAATCATTCCTTTTTATTAATTTAAGTTTTAAAGATAAAATATAATTTTTTAATCCAAATTTAATAGGATTTTTCGATACTCTGTCCTTGACCAGCTGAACTTGCTCTTTTTTGTATCTTGGCTTAAATCTCTTGTAAAATCTGCTGCTATTTCTTAAATTGTCAGCATACCACCTTCCTACAGTATTATGAGTTAAATAATTCTCACTCTCTCCGCCCCCAAGACATACATAGTCTATATTTTTAAATTCTTCTGGATATTCTTTAACAACTAAATCTAATGAGTTATTATCATGTTTAATCCTATTCACTCTTTCCAATGAAATTGCAAAAATATCTTCCTTTTTTGTATCTATGATAAAAACTGAATGATCATGTCCCCCTATATTAATTCCCAATATTCTCATAATATTTAAAACCCTTTTTTATTTATTTTTATGTATCGTCTTGTGGAGAGTGTTACTAAAAACAATTGACGAATGCCTAATTTTACTTGGGAGTATATCCTCCTAAACCAAAAAAATACCCCTCCTTTTGGATTATTGCGGCTGCTAACACTTGAATTAGATGCATTATTACTAATTGGATTTTTAATGTCGTAATACTCACAATGGTCTAATTGAATAATAGGTGAAGGTTCCACTTGATATGCAGTTAAATTATTACACGCTGTAATATGCGCATCAGCTAATGCAATGCCTTTTCTCTCTTCACATTGAATGAGTTTGTTGGCGCCAGAGGGCCATAAAATATACCCAGCAGCGCCGGTTCTATCTTGATAAAGTCTTAAAAGTTTTGAATTGCAAACTATAGGATCTCCTGATCTAGATACGAATTTTTTTCTGGCTCTATTTTCAAGGTTGATTAAATCTGTATCTTCTTTATCAGCGAAATCTTTGAGTAGTTCTGGCACGCACTTTGATAACAGGGCGTCATCTTCTAGAATTAATGCGGGTCTATTAGATTGGATAATCTTATCCCATGCTCGGCGATGAGAATAATAACAAGCAACTTCAGTTGTTTTTAGCGGCCTTTGCCAATCTTGATAATGCTGTTTATAGGTAGCTTCATTCAAATCATGAATTGAAGTTGCATCTAAAAATTCAAATTCTAAACCCAATTTAGACAGTTGATTTTGTTGAAAATCACGCCGTTCTTTTGCATTGGGTAGACTGATAACTATAGTATCCATTACCACCAACCTGTTTTGTTACGAGCGTGCCTGTCTTTGGCTCTCTTATAGATTGTCTCAAACTTTTGCAAGCGCATAAAAACCTCAAGCAGTATTTCGCCAGCAATATTTAGTTTTGCAGCCTTGTCAATCCTCCAGCGCATGTTTCTGAGTGTGTCATCGGTGCCAAATTTAAAAACTGAAGTACCATCAAACAATGCAAACCTTTCTTCATTATCAAGCTTGTCTTGTTTTTCCTTGTCATCCTTGCATTGATCAGCATTAGTAAGAAAACGCTCTGATTCTTGAAGTTTGACAGTATTAAGCAAGCAAACACATGCAATAGATAGACTCTTAATTGCGTCATCATCAGAATAATCTGCAAAAGTATCCGTTGCTGCAATAAGCCATCGAGTGTTTAAATTCTTTAGTAAATGTTCTTTTTCTTCTTGCCAAAGCTGTTCAAATAACTTAAAGTGATTGTCAACTTCAAAATCACGCCTAATAAGTACAATAATTTTGGCATGCGTATAACAAAGCTCACTTTTCCCAGTAAATTCTTTCTTTAAAGCTTCAAAGTGCTCTTCTATGCTATTCGAGCTGCCGTGAGTATAAATGACTTCACTCCCAAGTATTGTTTGTTTTCTTTGTGATTTAAAATCTGTTGAAATCAGTGATGACAGCCCTTTGGCACCAGCTCTTCTTTGGTGGCGCGACAGCGAAAACCATTTTTCAAATTTGGTTTTATCTCTTCTACCCATTTATTTTTTACCCTTTGCAAATAAAAACACTAAGTCACGGAAGATTTTTATATTAAATAGTTGAGTTAATATTTTAGAATGAGAGATGAATAATTTTGTACAAGATGACTTTATTAGCCTTAGTTTAAAAGCGTTCTGATATTTTTTAATTAGTTCTTTTTCTGATAGGTAGAAGGCTTCGTCTTTATTGCCAGCACTATTGTGTTGCAAATGAAAATTGATTACATAAGAGCTATATCCTAGTATATCA
>Ga0181555_1002436_pt1 | contig 15498 bp, 10 predicted proteins | sample 011ome_15_FD_145601 | JGI IMG/M metagenome (GOLD analysis project Ga0181555, IMG submission 145601) | Coastal salt marsh microbial communities from the Groves Creek Marsh, Skidaway Island, Georgia - 011504AT metaG (spades assembly) | ecosystem: Environmental > Aquatic > Marine > Intertidal zone...
TAAAGTTGATGATAATTTGGCTGAAATCACATTTGATGTCCTAAGTAAAAGTGAAATTAGTATTGAAAAAAATGACATTTTTGTAGTTACTCAAAAAATTGTGTCAAAAAGTGAAGGAATGGAGAGAAATCTTTTAAATTTTGATTTTGAAGAACTTTTAAATAGTGAATCTAAAAAAATAATTAGAAAACGAGGAGATTTAGTTATAGCAAAGACACACCATGGGTTTATTTGTGCAAATGCTGGAATTGATAAGTCAAACGTAAGAAACAATACAGCTTTACTACTCCCAGAAGACCCAAACAAATCTGCATATAAATTCCAAAAAAGATTTGAATCATTAACCAATTTGCCAATAGCTGTCATTATTTCTGATACATTTGGTCGAGCATGGAGAAAGGGTCAAGTTAATTTTGCAATTGGCTCATCCGGGATAAATCCTATTAATAGCTATATTGGAAAATTAGACAGTTTTGGAAATGAATTAAATGCAACAGAAATTGCTGTGATTGATGAATTAGCAAGTGCTGCAGAACTCGTCATGAAAAAAACTATTGATATACCAATAGCAATTATTAGGGGCTTTGATTATGAAGACTCTAAGCTGAATGCAAATGAATTAATTAGAGACGACAAGGAAGACTTTTTTCTTTAATTTCTTAACCAGTTAAATACTTGTTTCATTCCATCATCTAAACTGTATTCTGGTTTCCAATCTAATTCCTTTTTTGCTTTTGTATTGTTTAATACACTTCTATTTAATTCACCTTCTCTAGCAGGTTTGTAAATAGGATTGATATCAGAATTAAACTGACTTTTCATTGAATTTGCAAGATCATTTACTGATGTTTCTACACCTGTGCCTATATTTAAAAAATGGTTTTTGTCAATTTTTGATGCTTTTATTAATGCACTCACAACATCCTTTACATATACATAATCTCTGGTCTGCTCACCATCTCCAAAGATTATTGGTTCTTCATCATTTAAATATTTATTTGCAAATATTGACACTACACCTGCTTCTCCGTGAGGGTCCTGTCTTGGTCCATATACATTGGATAAATTTAAAATTGAATATTTTAAATTTGAATTTTTTGTCATTATCTTTATTAATTCATTTAATCTTTTTTTTGCAACTCCATATGGAGACTCTGGCTCATCAGCATAATCTTCTTCTGCTGTTGGAATTACAGAAGGTTCACCAAATATTGTTCCTCCAGATGAAGTAAAGACTAGCTTTTTACAATTAGACTTTAAAAGCACTTGAATAAGTTTTATTGGTTGTAAAATATTATGTTCAAAATCAAGAGCCGGGTTTTCCACTGATACTACTACTGAAGATTGTGCAGCCAAATGGAAACAAATATCTGGGTCAAATTTTTCTATTTCTTCTAAAGAATTTTCAGAACCAAAGTCATCATTAATAAATGTAACATTACCTTTAATTTCTAGATTTTCTTTTTTACCGGTTAGAAAATTATCAAAAATTAAAATCTCATGTTCATTGCTTAAAAGTTCTTCGACAAGATGAGAGCCTATAAAGCCAGCTCCTCCAGTTACTAAAATTTTCATTATTTAACTTTTCCTTATAATTTCTTCGCTAATAATAGTGCCGTTACTAATAATTGAATTGCTGCTTATTATTGAATTAGTAATTGTTACATTGTCTTCAATAATGCAGTTATCTAAAATAACGCTATTTTTAATTATTGCGCTTTTACTAATTTCTACATTATTTGGAGAAATCCAATTATCCTCTCCTTTAACGATATGTGCAGAAATGTATGATTCTAATGTTCCAACGTCCAACATGTCGCCGTTTACTGTATATGTACTTAGCAACCCAGCCTTTGACAGCATTGGAAAAACCTGTCTTTCAAAGGAAGTGGGTATTTCAAGATTATTACGTATTTCCAATATATCTTTTCTATACAGGTGGTATAAGCCCAAGCTTATTTTATTTCCATAGCTTTTGTCTTTGGGTTTTTCTACAAATTGTAAAACTTTGTCATCTTGACCAACTTCTAATACTCCAAATCTTGTTGGGTCTTCAACCTCAAATGATCCAATAAGTGAATTAGAACATAATCCTGAAGCACTGATAAAATTATGCAAATCAACATTCAATAATAAATCACCATTCATGCAGTAAAATTTATCAGGCATTGAATCTAAATTCTCAACAATATATCCTGCAGTATCGAGTTTTGATTTTTCGAAAAGAAGATTTACATTGTTATTGTGATTAGTTTTATAATCTATCCACAATTCTTCATGTTTAATCGAGCAAATTAAATTAAAATTAAAATTCTCTAAATTTGAAAACTGTTTGATAATTTTATCAATTATTCTTTCCCCTCTTATTGTTAGTAAAGCTTTTGGTACCCCAGAAGAAAGCGGTTGAAGTCTAGTAGCCTCCCCTCCAACTAATAAGTAAATTTTATTCATTTTCAATAAGGATATTAAAAAAAACGTTTAAATTGTCATCTTTTTTTAAATTTATAATTTTATCCCATACTTCTAATGCTTTTTCAGTATCAAATAAAGATTTGACATTTTTGAGAAATTTTTCTTTCAATAAAGGAACTGCTTCATCTCTTCTTGAAGGATGGCCTATTGGATTTTCTATGGTGATTTTTTCTGAAATTGAGTTATCGCTATAAACAATTTCTATTGAATTAGATATGTGTCTTTTTGAAAATTCGTAATAGTCTTTCGTGAATTGGGGTTCCTCAGTAACGAAAATCTTTTTTCTTAAATCGTTAATCTTTTCAAAACCCTGAAAACTTTCTTCATACATTTCATATTTTAAATCTCCATATAAAAGTGCAGCGGCAACCATGTATTCCAAGCTATGGTCTCTATCGGATGCGTTTTTTAAAATATCTTTGTTTGAAATTATCCTTATAGCCGGTTCATGCGTGAATATATTAACCCTTTCTAACTTATTAATATTCTGATTAAACTCATCGCTAAGTTCAATTGCAGCTTCGACCGCTGACTGGCCATGAAATTCAGCAGGAAAAAGAACTTTGAATAATACATTTTGTATAACCCAATTATTAAGATCTTTTCCAAATTCTAATTTTGAATTTTCTAAGAAATTAGTTTCAAATCCCCACTTATCCTCCTTTTGGACAGATTCATAAATTTCATCCTCATGGCTACTAATAATCGAAAGCTCTATACCTCTTTTAGAAGCATCTGCAGCTGCCCAACTTTTTCTTTTTCCAACATTTGGAAAATGCCTGTATGCTCTTAGACTTGGTCCATCCAAAAGTATGTTATTAACTGTTCTTCTTACTGCATTGGCATCACCTTTATTCACTAAATATGAAAAAACAGAACCCGAGGCAATTTTTACATAAAAAACGTGGTCATAACCTAGTTTGTTTAATGATGTCCCTAGGCACAAGGAACCCTGTATCTCATAAGCTTTAGTAAGAGCATTTGTGAAATCAATAAATTTATAATTATCATTCTTATAAAAATAGCTATAAATTGCTCCGAAATTATCTGATGGATGTGCCCACTCTTTAGCTAAAAAAGTGTCGTTATAGTCATACCATCTAGTTAAAACTGTAAGGTACCATGAGATAGTTTCGTAGCTTTCGTTAACAGTAAAATTTTTAAATGGATTTTTAAAATTAAGGCTTATAAAATTTTTTGATGCAAATTGAACAACATCTTCATGGCTACTTGCCTCAATTATGCATCCTAAGGTATCTAATATTGCTAATTTTGAAGAATAGAAATGTTTATCGTCTTCTTCAAAATCGCTAGAAATGTAATCAGTAATTATTAAATCTAAATTATTAGAATTCAAAAATTATCTTTCTGAAGGACCAATGTACTTAGCTGCAGGTCGAATCAAGATATCCTGCTCTCTTTGTTCAAAATAATGTGACGCCCAGCCCACTGAACGTCCGGCAACAAATATTGGCGTAAATAAATCTATATCAAAACCAAGCTCGGCGAGAAGAAGGCCACCATAAAAATCTACATTTGGAAAAAGATTCTTCTCTTCATCCATAATTTGATCAATCTTTTGTGCAATTTCAAATCTGTTTTTAGAGTCATCACTATTGACTAATTTTGATACCCAATTTTTTACAATTGGACTTCGCGGATCTTGGATTTTATAAACACCATGTCCAAAACCCATGATTTTAGTCTTTTGTTCCAAAAGTAATTTGATTCCTTTTTCTGCATCAGCAATAGTTTCAAAGGAATTAATGAGTTCTACAGCTCTTTCATTAGCTCCACCATGTAATTCTCCCTTAAGTGTTGCTATTCCTGAGACTATAGCACCTGTTAGATCTGCTCTTGTAGATGCTGTAACCCTTGTTGCGAAAGTTGAAGCATTAAACCCATGTTCAGCATATAAAATTAACATATCATCCAAGGCTTCTAATTTTTCTTTTGATGTTCCATTGGGTAAAAGAGAACTAGCGACTAAGTACTGCTTATCTAATTCATCACATGCTTTCTGGTGGTAAGAGGCAATGATGTAACAAACTATTGCAGTTATTCTTGCTGATAATTCAGTTTTATCATCATTGTCTAAACTTTTTTTTCTAAGAGTTGTTAATTCACCCTTGTATGAAACAATTGTCCTGACAACATCCATAGGATGAAGTTTTTCTTTAATTTCTAAAAGTAATTCATTTAATTTATCGTCTTTTGTTGTTTCTAAATAGTATTTTGAGAAACTTTTTTTAAAATTTTTATCTTCTAATGTGTTGGTGAGAATTAGAGAAGCTACTTCTTCATAAGTATTATTCGATGTAAGCTCCGTTGCATCATATCCTCTGTATCTAAGTGAAGTACCTTCTTTACCAACTGTAGAGATTGCTGTTTCTCCGGCAACGACTCCTCTTAAACCAGGTGAATAATCCATCGGTACAATTGTACAGTATTAACATGTATAAGGCTAGAAATTTAGCTATACAAAGTAATAGTTTGTAATTATTAAGGTTATCATTTTGATATGGCGCAAATACATAATTTAGAATCTAAAACCAGATATGGATCTAGATATGTTGCTGGTTTTTTAATTCTTATTTCAAGCATTTTACTTGCAGGTTGGGTAGGTTTTTTTGTGTTTTTACCAATTAAATCAAGTATGGAAGTTGTAACGTCTCTTGAAGAAAAGTTTTTACCTAGAGCTGAAGGAATGGTTCTAAATTTTGTATCTCTGTCCGAACCATCAACCATTATCACTTCTGATAACCAAATACTAGATGAGTTACATGATGGATTAAATCGAGACCCTATACGTTTATCCGAAGTTCCATCTTTTGTTATTAATACTTTGCTTGCTGCAGAAGACAGTAATTTTTACTTGCATGAAGGTGTTGATTTTGTTGCTATCTTAAGTGCCGCTCTTGATAACCTAAGAGGTGTTACTCGTGGTGGTTCAACAATAACTTCTCAGGTTGCTAAACAATCATTCGTTGGGGATGAAATTTCAGTAAGAAGAAAAGTTGCCGAGGCAGTTGTTGCAGCTGAACTAGAGAGAAGGTACACAAAAGATCAAATATTAGAATATTATATAAATTCAATTTATTGGGGATCTGGAGCATACGGAATTCAGTCTGCTGCTTATGAATACTTCGGTAAAGATATTCGTGACATCACTTTAGATGAAGCAGCAACCTTAGTTGTTATAATTAGAAGCCCTGCTTACTACAATCCAAGAAAATACCCTGAGCGAGTAATTGAAAGAAGGAATGATGTTCTGAATATCATGTTGAAAGAGGGATTTATTGTAGACATACAAGCAAGATCGGCTAAGTTAGCACCACTAAATATTGTTGATTCAGTTCAGATAGACTCCCAAGCAGAACATGTAGTTGCCGAAGTTAAAAGGCAGTTACTTAATGACCCTCAATTTGCAGTATTAGGAAACACTAAAGAGGAGCGTAAAAAGAAAATTTTTGGTTGTCCCTCGGACGATACCTCTTGCACAGGTGGTGGAGGATTGAATGTATACATTACTTTAAATCTTGAATATCAACAGCACGCCAACCAAATTTTAAACAAATGGGTTCCATCTAACAGTGTGGATGAAGAAAATGATGAACCAAAACCTACAGGTGTAATTACATTAATTAACAACTTTACTGGTGCTATAGAAGTGATGGCTTCTGGAATACCATTTGAAGAAGAACAATATAATCTTGCAACTCAAGGTAAAAGAAATCCTGGTTCAGCGTTTAAACCCATTACGTTATTGGCAGCTCTTGAGTCAGGTTCAAAACTTTATAGTTATAGAGATTCAAGAAGTCCTGTTGAAATTGACTGTGGGTACCCTTGTGCGCCTGATGGAATTGGAACAAAATGGGTAGTTAGAAACTACGGTACTTCAATTACTGCTGATAGATATTTAAACAAAATAGCTGCTCAAGATAGGGCTATTGAGCTTCAATGTGTTGGTTACCATATTGAAGATATAAAAAATATTGATTTTTTTAAGCAGTTTCCCTTAGTTTCTAATTTAGATGAACTAGAAGATAATTCAGAAAAGCTAATTGAAATTGGTAAAGCTTTAAACCAAATTGATGAAGATGGCAATGCAATAATTTATCAGTTAGATACTTCTGGAGTCAATTTTCCCGAAGATACATTGGTAATTACTGATCCAGTATTAATTGAACAACAGGCAAATACAACTCAAATTAATATTGAAGGTGAAACTCAATATATATTCAAACCTTGTAGTGATAAAAGTGAATACAATAGATCAGTTAAGTTACTTGACACTTCAGGAATGATTTCTCTTGAAGAGGCAACTAGAAGATCTATAAATACTGTTTTTGCTCAAATGGCCTCTGAGCTTGGTGGGGAAAAGCTTGCTTCGACAGCGAATCGTATTGGAATAGATTCTGAAATTGAACCAGTTATTTCACTTACGCTAGGTGCGGGTGCGGTAACACCAATTGAAATTGCATCTGCCTATTCATCATTTGCAACTAATGGCGTACTAGCACCTACTTACCTTATTGAAAGAATAGAAGATTCAAATGGCGTTATTTTATATCAAAATATAGTTTCACAAAGAGTTTCTATACCTGACCCTGGTGCTGCAGCTGCAGTCAGAAAAACATTAGAAGTAGCAGCACAATACGGTACAGGTACAAGGGCCGCTCTAGAAGACAGGCCTATTGCTGGAAAAACTGGTACTCATCAAGGTTTTAGAGAGGCATGGTTTATTGGCTTTATACCTCAATACACATCTTCTGTTTGGATTGGCTTTGCTGAAGAACAGCTTCCCCTCACAGATGTAGAAATTAATGGTGAAGTAATTAAAAATGTCTCAGGTGGTCGTGTCCCAGCGCCTATGTGGAAAGAATTTATGACAAAAGTTGTTGAAGATCTTCCTGTAATAGATTGGCCAAATGACCCAAGTGATTTAGAAAAGTACTATGAAATTCCAACAGTCGTTATTCCGGAGCTAGCTGGCCTTAATGTACTTATTGCAGAAGAAATAGCGTTTTCAAATTATTTACTTCCTAATATAAAGTTGGTTGATTCAGAAGAGGCTCCAGGATTGGTTTTGACCCAAAGTATTGAAGTAAATGAAGAAGTACCTGAAGGTACAGTTATTGAACTAGAAGTTTCTGGACAAAAGTTTTCAGCCGCTATTCCAAATATTCCACCTTGTGAATACAGCATAGAAGAAGCTGAGGGTCTTATTAAAACATTTATGAGAGAGAATAATGTGATTTTATTTTTGAAAAAGAATTACCAACAGTCAGATGTTCAAGGGTGTGAAGGTAAAGTTATAGGAACAAATGTTTCACAGGGTGCAACAATGTCTACTGGAGATACACTTATATTTATAATTGGGAGCTCTAACAGTGATTCTTAATTATCAATTTCATTACAGATAAAATTGAAATAACCAATTACTCCAAATCCTGTTCCACCTTCTGGGTAGATTGAATTGTTGCTTCTTGATCTAGCAGGACCAGCTATATCTAAATGAATCCAATCAATATCATTAACAAACTCTTCTAAAAGTAAAGCAGCAGTTATGGCACCTCCAAATCTACCACCTGAATTTTTCATATCAGCAATGCTTGATTTGATTAGAGATTTATAACTTTGCTCAAGTGGCAAAGAATGATAATTTTCAAAACTATTAGCATTTGAATTTAAAAATTTATTCAAAGTAGATTCATTATTGGAAAATACAGCCCCTATTTCAACTCCAAGTGCAACATAAGCAGCGCCGGTCAATGTGGCCACATCGCAAATTATATCTGGCTTATTTTCACTAGCATAAGCCAAAGCATCAGCCATTATTAGACGACCTTCCGCATCTGTATTCATTACTTCAATTGTTTTTCCATTTCTCATATTTAAAATATCACCAGGCCTAATTGCAGTACCACTGGGCATATTTTCAACTATTGGGGTATAAACTTTCAAACCAATATCTAAATTTTGTTTTGCAACTAACGCAATTATTCCCCAAGCAGTTGCAGCACCTGCCATATCTGTTTTCATAGTCTCCATTCCTGAAGGAGATTTTAAAGAAAGTCCTCCAGAATCAAACAAAACACCCTTTCCTATAAGGGCAATTTGTTTTTTAGCGCCCGGATTATATTCTCCAATTAGAAATTTTGGTGGTCTTTCAGAACCCTGTGCAACGCCTACAACACCTCCCATATTATTTCCTCTTAACCACTCCTCATCGTATGATTCAAGCTTTATGTTTAGATTTTTTATTAATTCTTTTACTTGTTCCTCAAAAAAATCAGGTGATTTAGTTAAAGCTGGATAATTTACCATATCTCTTACCCAAAAAATTGAGTCTACTTTGTTTTGAATTTCTTTATTATGAGAACTATCTAAGATATTAAAATTTCGTTCGGGATTTTTCTTAGATTTAAAATTATCAAAATCGTATGAAGAAATAACAATACCAAATTCAATAGAAAAGATGTCTAAATTATCTGATTTTGAAATAAGTTTGATATCACAATCTTGACCTATTTTTTTACCAATAAGTGAACCTAAGTTAACGAATTCATATTCCGTTTCACATCCCTTTGTTCCGACTACTAATGTCGAAACTTCATCTGAACTGTCTAAGTTAGCTAAAAAAAACATTTGATTTTTTTCAGCTTCGAATTTGTTTATCTCAAATAAATTTTTGTTTGCATCATAGTTTTTTATTGACGTTAAGTTATCCTTATCAATACTGTCAATTAGTACAACTTCTATTTTCATTTACTTGCGGTCCATTCTGTTTCGAAATCTCGAGCTAACATCCATAATAAATCAGACAATCTATTTAAATAAACAATTACTTCAGTATCTTCTATTTGGTAAAGTTTTTTCCATGCTACAGATTTTCTTTCAGCTCGTCGTGAAACAACCCTACACCAGTCAAATTTTGCAGAAATACTGTTTTCGCCAGGAACAACAAAGAATTCTGGAATTCCATTTTTATCTGTCAAAAAATCTATATTCTTTTCAAGATTTTCAATCATACTAGTAGTGACTAAAGTTTCATCAGGCACTAGTTTGGACCTATTTTCTTTTGAAGTTGCTAATTCTGCTCCAGCTATGAAAAGCTCTCTTTGTATTCGCAGAATTAACTCTTTTGTGTCTGTAGGTAAATTTTTTTCGTATCGAATCAAGCCTAAAGCAGCAACCAATTCATCAACCGAACCATAAGCTTCTGGAGCAATGCTATCTTTAGACACAGCATCACCATATAGTAGACGGGTTTCTCCCTGGTCCCCTTTTTTTGTATAAATTTTCATAATTTAAGGATAGTGTCAAATAGAAAGTATTAAAGTTCCAGAAGCTCCTAACGAGACAATTAATGATAAATAACTTAAACCAGTACTTGCCATAACTCCTGTATATGATTTTTCTTGTAAAGATTTATAAGATCCAAATGAGAGAACACCTGCCGAAATATAAAGGAAAATAATTATATTATTAAGGACTTCATTTCCAATTAAATTAAAAAAGTCTGAACTGCTTTCGTAAAAATTAACAAAAACTAGAACTGAAAGAACGATTGAAAGATACATTGAGAATTTTGCAACATTTTTCATTCCATCACGATTAATGGTTGGATCTACAAGAAACCAGTGGCCAATCATCATAAGAGAAAATACTGATGAAATAAGCAAAACTGGAATAATGCTTTTTAAAGTATTTATAATAATTTCATTAAGTAATCCTGCGCTGAATGATATGAATGATAAGGATAAATAATAAACACTTTCTTTTTTACCATATGAATATATATAAAAAGCTATAAAAAATACCCCTAAGAAAGAATAATTGTCTGCTTTTAGCATTACATTTAATGCAATTATTGCAGCAAATAACATGCTAAATCCTTTTTTTGGACTTGTTGAACGGACTATATAGTACAAAAAAGGTATACAAAGTGTAAGAAATATGTAGGTAAATTCACTCAATTGCATATATATCTTACAATAATATATATGTTAGGAAATTTAATAAAAAATAATTACAAAAGAGCATTGTTAGCAACATTTGTGTTTATATTATTTTTAAATAATGTATCTGCCACTTCAATAAATAAGCTTGTATCTACTGAATTTGTATATTCATTTATTATGTATTTTGCTCTATTCTTGATCACTTTTGATAGCTTTAGAAGAAACAAATTTATCGGTATCTACTTATTAGCCACAATCTTTTTTATACCTCCAAATATATTTCCAAACTATAAGGGACTCTTGTTTCCGGTTACTTATCTTTCTTTTATTGCATATATTGGATTTATAGTTTCGAATCATATGTTTAAAATATGGAAAAAAAACCAGGTATTATGAAATATTTTCTAATCACTCTACAATAAGGTAATGAAACTAGGGCTTAAATCAATATTTCTATTTGCATTTAGCTTCACAGTTTCATTTGCCTTACTTAATCTGTTAAAAGAACCGGCAAATGCTATTAATTTGAAACCTAGTTCTTCTTTATCTTGTGTTAATAATGCAGTAGCTCCATTAGACAATTTATTAGATATTCAAACTTTTTTAAACTGTAACGGTTTCAATCCGGGGCCTATTGATGGTCTGCCAGGAAGCAGAACAACTAATGCAGTAGTAACCTTTCAAAAAACTGTTGGTATAACAGCTGACGGAGTTGTTGGTCCAGCCACAAAACAGGCTATGAGGGGCTATAGCTCTGTTTCATTTACCTTTACTGGTAGTGGGTGGGGCCATGGAGTAGGTTTGAGCCAATATGGATCTAAGGGATTAACAGAATTGGGTGCTAGCTTTTGTTCAAATACAAGTTCTTGTAATTCTTCTGAAGTAGTCCAGTATTATTTTCAAGGAACTAATGTAAACAACTTATCTGATATTAGCCTTTCATCTCCTGACATTGCATCTTCCAATAATGCTTTATGGGTAGGCTTAGCAAGAAACGCCACATCTATAAATCTAACTACTCTTCCATCTTCAAGTCCGCCAGTTCTTAGTATCTGTCAAGCAAACTTGCCTCAAACAGCTGGCGTACAAGCTTTTCTTGCATCTAGAGGTTTTGATCCAGGTGTTGTAGATGGTGCTTTTGGAGATAGAACTGCCAATGCATTAAGGAATTATCAAGCGTCGGTAGGGATCGCCCAGTCTGGAAGTATCGATGATGAGACAATTAACAAAATAAAATCTGATGCATCTTCTGATGGTCCTTGTGAGTCAGCATATGGACCACTAAAAATTGGTGGTGGAGCAACAATAAACATAATTTACTCAGGCGGAAGTTGTTACCTTACTGGTCACCCTTTGTTGTCAAAAGTATCTGCCGGATGTGATATTGGAATTAGTTGGTCAGATGGAGGAAGAATAAGGGTTGGCCCTAGGGAACATAAACACGGAGTACTCAAGCTAAGATCCAAGGGTGTTTCTTCTGGCTTTCATGTTTCACTTGCTGTCAATATTGAAAAATACTTGTATGGATTAGCTGAAATGCCTTCAAACTGGAATGTGAAAGCTCTTGAAGCTCAAGCACTAGTTGGTAGAAGCTATGCTGTCTATCAATATCTAAAGCAAAATATTCCTTCTGAGAAAACAAATTTAGATGCTGGTCTTTCTAGTTCACAAAAATCATACTGCTGGTGCCATATAGGATCAACTGCATCAAGTCAGTATTATTACGGATACTTAAAGGAGATAGCTGGACCAAATTGGGTTCAAGCTGTAAATAATACGGCTGGAAAAGTCATAACTTATAATGGAGGATATACCCAAAGTAGTGTAATTCAAGCCTTTTATTCATCTTCAACTGGTGGAAAGACAAATGACAATGCAGTTGGTTTTGGTTCTTCTACTCCTTGGCCTTATCTTAAAACAGTTGACGACCCTTGGTCTATTGACAGTAGAGTGGGTAATCCTAAAGCAGCATGGTCTTATGATTTTAGTTCATATCAATTAGCAAAAAATATTCTCTGTGGTGATAATCCTTGTTTTGACTCTGTTACCGATATTTATGTTTCATCAGTAGCTGAATCTGGTGCTGCAATTGAGGTAACTATGAAAGGTTATAAGAATGGGGGGGCAAAATCTGTAACTAAATCTGGAAGAAATATTAAATCTCAACTAGGATTTACTTCACATTACTTTAAAACATCTAGTCAATCAGATGTCTCAAGTTTAGCTGTTGGTCCGGTAACCGCTAATAATTCAACAACTGAAGCTGGAGTTTCTACTGGCTCCACTACTGGAGATACTCCACAATATGCTACGTCATCTAATGGCTTAAGTTATTTATCTAAAGCAGGATTATTAAATAAATGTACCCAAACATCATCTGGGTGCCAAGCCAAAACACTTACTAGAGAAGAAGCGGCTGCTGTAGTGGTTATTGTTGGAGGATTACCTTTAGATTCTCCAAATGCATATAGTGATGATGATCAAAGTATTTATCAAAAAGCAATCAACTCTCTTCCATATTTTGGTCTACAGACTTGCTTTGGTAGTCCATTTCAGTTCCAACCAACTGAACAAGTTTTAAGAGATGAGTTTGCGTGCTTAATGGTTAAAGCAATAAATGCGGGTACTACACAAAATTTGACCGGATCGGAAGACAAGTACTCAGACATAGGTGCAAGTAAATGGTCAAGTAATATTAAGACTTTAGCTGCAAATAATATAACTCCAAACTGCAGCTCACTGGAAGACAAGTTCTGTCCAAGTCGTAGAATTTCTGTGGGGGAAGTGTCTTATATGGTTAACCAACTTGTTAATAAGTCTTTGGTGTCATCGGATTTATTCAATGTAACTCCATTCCAAAGTAGCTGGACTGCAAATGGTGGAGAAGTTGCAGATGCAGGATCTACTGCTGTATCTAATCCAAATGCAGGAAATGATGCTTGTGTTCCAAAAGATAACTCAAATGCATCTTTAAGTTCTACATTAGAAATTCAACAATTTCTCTCAAATAATGGCTTTAACCCAGGACCAATTGATGGTCAATCTGGACCAAAAACTAAAGAAGCAATTATGTTATTTCAAAGAGAGAATGGACTGCTTGCAGATGGAGTAGCAGGTAATCGAACTAAGGCTGAAATGAGATCATATACTGGATGTGAAAGTGCCAATGCCTGTGTTGCAAGAGATAATAGATCAGCAAAGCTTGATACTATCTCAGATATACAAACCTATCTTGCTAATAACGGGTTTAATCCTGGAATTATTGACGGAAAAATGGGCTCATATACAAAAGAAGCTATAAAGGCCTTTCAGAGAAAAGTTGGATTAATTCCAGATGGAGTAGCAGGTAATCGAACTAAGGCTGAAATGAGATCATATACTGGATGTTAATCTAGATAGTTCCTTATTTTTTGTTCTATTGATTCGACGTTTAAATTGAAAAATTTACTCAAATCATCTTCGGGTGCTGATTTTCCAAAAGTCTCTACACTAAATGATTCAGTAATATCTCCAATATAATCAGCCCAACCAACTGATTTTCCCAGCTCTAATGTAAAGGTAAGGTTAGAATTTTTTAAATATGTAGCTTTTACAGGATTAAGTTTATTTAAGATAGGCACACTAACAATTCTTACAGAATATTCACTTAATTTTTTTTTCAAATCAAAAGCTAAATTTAACTCAGACCCTGAAGCAAAAATTGTAATTTCATCACCATCAGAAACAACATATCCACCATTCAAAAATTTTTCATACTCTACTGAAAAATCTAAATTGTCTAAATTTTGTCTTGTTAAAGAGAGAACTTTTGTGTTATTCGTATTTGAAAAAAGATACCTATAAGAATGTATGATTTCAATACTGTTAGAGGGCCTAATAACATCTAAATCGGGTATCAACCTTAAAGACATTAGATGCTCAACAGGTTGATGGGTGGGTCCATCTTCTCCAAGGTAAATTGAATCATGTGTGAATATAAATGATGAATTTATCTTCATCAGTGAAGCCAGCCTAATGCTTGGACGCATATAGTCAGAAAATACTAAAAAAGTTGAGCCGTAAGCAAACAGCTTGCTGTGAAGATTAATTCCGTTTACTATAGCTGCCATACTGTGCTCTCTAATCCCAAATTCGATATTTTGCCCACTTCTATTTTTACTAGTGTAAGTTTTATCACTTACAATTTGTTTAGTAGATGCTGCAAGGTCAGCAGAGCCACCCATTATAAATTTGTTTAGTGAACCTATTAAATTTAGATAATCACCACCTGTTACGCGGGTTGCACCGTTTTTGATTTCAATATTCTCTGGAAATAAAACTTCATTTGCACAAAATTGCTCCCATAATTTTTTGAAAGATTCATCATTTTCTAATTTATTATTTAAATTATTTTCCCAATCTTTATATTTTTTATTATCTTCAAGCCTTTTTTCAGCAAAATATTCATAAATGTCATCATCATGCTCAAAAGGGTCTCCTTCCCAGTTAATTTCACTAAGAAATAATTCCATTTCATCACTACCCAATGGAGCACCATGAATAGCATTTGTGTTTTGTTTATTTGGAGCAAATTTTCCAATTGTGCTTTTTGCAATAATTAAAGAGGGTTTACTTTTTTCTTTTTTTGATAAATCAATAGCTTCTATAATTTCTGATTCATTGTGACCGTCAACTTCTAGAACATGCCATCCAATTGACTCAAATTTATTCTTTTGATTCGTAATTGAAACCTTGTCTACATTTCCATCTATAGAAATGTTGTTATCATCAAAAATATAAATTAATTTTCCTAAATTCCATACACCTGCCAACTCTGCAGCTTCAAATGAAATTCCCTCCATCAAATCACCATCTGAAACTATTCCATATACATAATGATCAATGATGTCTTTTCCTAAAACTTCCGACAAATAGGATTCAGCTAAAGCTAGGCCAACTCCCGTAGCAAATCCTTGACCAAGGGGTCCTGTAGTAATATCAATTCCTAATGATGTGTCAACTTCGGGATGTCCAGCAGTTTTTGAATCTAGTTGTCTAAACTGCTTTATATCTTCTAAAG
>Ga0181555_1002447_pt1 | contig 15453 bp, 8 predicted proteins | sample 011ome_15_FD_145601 | JGI IMG/M metagenome (GOLD analysis project Ga0181555, IMG submission 145601) | Coastal salt marsh microbial communities from the Groves Creek Marsh, Skidaway Island, Georgia - 011504AT metaG (spades assembly) | ecosystem: Environmental > Aquatic > Marine > Intertidal zone >...
CTAACTCTTCTGTCTTTTCCCTATCCTCACGTTCCCTATTCGTTTCTGCGGGTAGTCCAGCGTCGCTGCGTCTTCTGACTTCCTCGCGTTCGTTCTCCATCTTTCGCTCTTCCTTGGCGATCGACGCTCTCATCGTACTCGGCAATATCGGTCCTTTATCTGCATCTTCGTCAATCTCGTCGTCGTCTTCCTCTAACGTAACATCCCTGGCTTCAACCGCGATGATTGATTCCGAAAGCAAACGTCTCGCCTCGCGCACATGCTTGGGTAAAATCTTTGCGCGACAATACAGTCTCGCTAGCGCTTCGGATAAACGCACGAGCGCTTCCAACTGTCTCACGGTAATTCTATAACTTGTTGTCGACCCGGGCTGCGCGTCGCCTCTTCTCAGCTTCACATACGCGTCTACGATTTCTCTCTGTGCCTCTGGTGTCATTTGCGGTTTAATACATCGCGAGTAACGGATGTACCTTTGCAATTGCTCTAGCGTGAAATCTACTTCGATGGCTTTTTCTTTCATCCTGTGCAACGAGACGATGTGTCTCGCGAGCATGTGGTCTCTGTAATCGTCCGGTTCGTCAATCATCACGTGGACTAAATCGAATCGAGATAAAATTGGCGCCGGCAACGCCAAGTTGTGTTTCAACTTTTTCGATTTATCGTATCTACCACCCAACGGGTTCGCGGCGGCTAAAATAGATGTTCGCGCGTTCAACGTGGCGTTGATACCGGCTTTAGAAATGGAAATCGTTTGTTGTTCCATGGCTTCGTGAATGGCTACTTGATCTTTCACTTCCATCTTATCAAACTCGTCGATGCAACAAATCCCATTATCCGCCAACATCAACGCTCCAGCCTCGATGCAATATTCCCCAGTTTCCATATCCTTCCCGACTGTTGCGGTTAAACCCGCTGCCGAGGACGATTTACCAGACGTATACACCGCGCGAGGGAGAAATGCGGTGACGTATTTCAAAAATTGCGATTTCGCGCACGACGGATCGCCGACGACTAAAACATTGATGTCGCCTCTTAGATTCGTCCCACCTTGTTTTGTCATTTTGTGCACTCCGCCAAATAACATCAAAGCAATGGCTCTTTTAATGTCCAAGTGCCCGTGGACGGTTGGCGCGATCGAGCGAACAAACTTTTCGTAAATTTTCGGGTCTTTCGACATGCGTTCGATATCGTTCAACTGTTCTTGCGTGAACGAGTTCACAACCTCCTTCTCGTCGTCTCCACCTCGGATGTTCACTCCGGTATTCGCGGACACGTTTTCGTTCCCACCAGCCGTTGGCCCAGCTACGTTAACGACAGAATGTGCCACGAAGCACGTTCGATAAAACAACTCCCTCACCCCGAAATCTCTCAAGCCGCCGACGCCAGTCGACATCGTCCCAGCTGCGCTCCCTTTCCCGGAACTCCCCAGCTCTGTCCTATCCCCGGCCATATTCGCCGGCGCGGTCTCAGGTACTACCGTCAGCGTTCCGGTAAACACCGCTTTATCCCCAGCCCTGGCCATCTCCACGGTTTCGTGTCTCAAAATCACATCCATAGATCTCGGCAAACTCCCAGCCGGCACCTCGTCCGCGTTCTCTTGCACTCTCACCCTCTGCCAATCGATGAAAGTACACCCTTCTTTCATCAACACGAACTTCTTCCTATTTGAGCACGTCTGTTTCAGACAAATAGTCGGTTCCGTGTACCGACACTGCTGCTCGACGTTTGGAATCACCTCGCCGCACTCGCCGCACATAAATTTTCCGATAATCAACTCCGGCCTCACCTCGCTCGTCCTCGTCACCACCCCACTAAACGACGCCAACTGCCCGACGTGTTCCGCTTTCAAGTCTCTCAACCGTTTCGTCCCCGGTAAATTCGAAAACGACACCCAAAAATCCTTCTCCTGCGCGCCTTGATTGTTGCTCGCTGAGGCGCCCCATCGAACCATCTCCGGAACGTGTTCTCGACAAAAATCTTTCACCGCTTGCCTCAAAAATGGTTCGTAGGTATAAAAATTCGCCTCCACCGCCTCAGTCGCCACGTCCGGGTCGAAATTTTTCAAATGGTGAAAGTTCACGTGCATGGTCGTGCTCGACGTTTCGTGCATCTCGTACAGCTGTTCGACGTAAATTTTCCTCGATTCTAACTCGTTGGTCTCAGGATTTACCACCGGAAACAACTCGTTGAGAAAATTGAGGAACGTGTTATAGACGATGTCCGAACCTTGGACGTTCGTCGACATGGACGCGTGGCGGTTCGCTTCTTCCATCTTCTTAATCCGTTTTCTTCTTCTTCTTCTTCTTCTTTTCCTTCGCTCACTGATGAACTACTCTTCTTCTTATTTTGAATTTTTTCCCGGAGATGAGTGCAAACAAAATCTCCAACTCACAAGAGCGAGAGGATGTGAAAAGAGAGAGTGTGCGTGTGTGCGAGTGAACGCGTCTGCCTCTCCAAAAACGCTTCTTCTGTGACACAGGTTATCCCTTCCGCGTTATTATATCTTCGTCGTCGTCGTGTCGTCGTCGAAAGAAAACTAAGTATGAAGGAGTGTTAAAGCGATCCCAAAAGAGAAATATGTAAACCCTAAATACTAAGTCGAATTCGAGTACTATTTGAAACAGTCGGTTGGTTCGAGGAGGAGGATGCAGAGGAGGAGGAGGACCACTGTTCGGTCAACTGCGCGTAGAAAAGCCCTTTTTTCGAAGAAGAAGCAGAAGGAGGATGCAGAGGAGGAGCAGAAGAAGACGGTTCCTTGTCCCGCCCAGAAGGAGACGAAAGCGGCGACGACGACCTTGACGCGTTTTGTCGCGAAGGAGTAGGAGGAGGAGGAGCAGTACTACTACTACTACTATTCGCGGTGGTTTTCTTCTCCGCCCAGAAGGAGACGAAAGCGTCGTGTAGTTTCGCGCTCAAATCGCCGACGACGAGTTCAGCCGCGTTGAGGCTGTCCTTCGCAGAGAGGAGTTGGTCGAACGCGAGGCGGTAGGACGCTTTGAGCGGGCGGAGGAGCGAATGGAGGGTTTCTTCTTCTTCTTCTTCTTCTTCTTCTTCTTCTTCTTCTTCTTCTTCTTCTTCTTCTCCTTTTTCGTCGTCGCGGTCTTGTTTTTCATTCGACGTTTCTTCGCTTTCTTCCTCTTTTTCTTCTTCGTCCGCTACGTTCTCTGCGCCAGTTGTTTGAGTTTCGATGTCGTGCCTGAGAGCCGCTAAGACTTCGTCGACAACCAGATTCGCGACGACATCTGGATTTTCATTTTCTTCGCGTTCTTGAGATCCTGTTTCTCTTCGTGTGCTACCGTAAGACGACGACGTCCCGGTTTTTGTTCCCGCTTCTGAGCGTTCTTTTCGTCTCCGTTCGTACTCTTTCTCAGTGGCGTCCATCTCGCGTTTGATATCGTTGACTCGTTCCGAAAGCGCTCTCACGCGGTGTTTACACGCTCGTGAAGCTGCCTTTCCGTTTGATAACTCTCTCACTTTCTCGCGACCGTTTGTTTGTTTGAATTCATCATACGCGCGCGCTTCATCGTTTAAACGCGCTGATTCGTACGATCCGAGCGATGAGATTGAAGCGTCGTCTTCACTCACCGCGTCGGTCGCGCAGCATACTTCTTCTTCTTCTTCTTCTTCTTCTTCTTGCACCACCGATGGTTGCGCAGTATTCGTTTCGTCTTCTTCTTCTTCTTCTTCTCGTCGCTGATGTTTCTCATCGTTATCAACGCTACCGTTCTTCTTACTCGCCGCGGCGTTACTCTTTAACAACTTCAGTTCCGCTCGCAACTTTTTAATCTCTCGCTCCAAGCGCGTCAGTTTTTCACTCGGCGTTTCCACGCACTCGTTTAATTTCGCGTTATTTTCCACGCGCATCATCCGTTTTGCGAGTTGACACGTCGTTAACGTTTCTTCCGCGTGTTGATAATCGCTGGAAACGTGCGCAATCATGACTGTTTTACAATTCCCACCGAGCGCGTCGCGAAGCAAATGGGTCAGTTTCGAGCTACGATACGGCACGTGGTCCACGCGATTCGATTGGTTGCGTTCGCCCAACGAAATAATCACTCTCTCGAGTACCGAGAGAGATTTATTTATGAACGTAGCTTCACGCATCACAGTACCGGTTGATTTCGTTTTCCTCAACCTTTCAGAACCTGCAAGATCGACCAGATGTATCTTCGATCGATGCAAAGTCGCCGAAGACAAAGAAGACGTTTCGGTGCTCTTAAAACTCGCGGTTTCGATATTTAAGGTAAACACCGCGTGTGACCTCGACGACCGGTCGTTCATAGCGTGCGATCCAATCGCTCTTTGCGCGTCGCCTTCAAACCACAACGCCAATGCCTCGTCTTCTGAAGATACCTCTTTCGTCGTTAAGCCTCGGATGAAAACGCCAGAATCGGGACCGGCGTCGGAAATCACGCACGCCGGCGCGTTTTTTGGATCCTCGTGCGAACTCAACAAATCAATGAGATTCTCGTTATATATTTCAACGAAACTCACCGACACCTTATCCTTCGCGCGGCCGACGACGCTTCGGCCCACCGCCAATTTCTCAAATACCATCGTCAACGCTCGCGGTATGATCCCTCGATTCTCGTAACTCCCATCTCCGCTTCCCATGGTATACGTCTTACCACTCCCAGTTTGCCCGTATGCCAATATCGTCGCGTTGAACCCATCCGTGGCAGCTTCCACCGCCTCTTTCGCCACCGCCTCAAAAACTTCGTCGTTTGTAGCTTCCCGTAAAACGTTCCCCGTGAATTGAAACGACGCGTGTTGTTGTTGTTGTTGTTGTTGTTCTTGTTGTCGTCCTCGTCCTCCTCCTCCCGACGACGGCATCCTCCGATCGCGACATTTCACCAAAACCGACCCTCGCGGGCCTTCGCTCGTCACCAGCACGCACCCTTCGCCTCTCTCGTCTTTTTTACACCTTGGTGGTCTCGCGCGCAAGTGCACCACCACCATACTAGATCTGTTTTTCCCCGTCGCGCCTCCTGCTTTCGCGTTTTTTTGCGCCGTCGTCGTCATCCTTCCTCTTCTTCTTCAACTTCTGTCGGTAGTAATACGAGGAGTAGCCCCTCTTAGTTTACGACGCGGGTTCTTGTTCTTGCCGTTCGAGGTGTTGGAGTGCGGGAAGAAGAACACAACACCGTTTATTGCGCTAAAAATAGTCAAACTTTTTTTTCGCTCGTATTTTTTTTTTTAGAAATGAAATCGAAGCGTTTGGAATAACAAAATTCCCCTATTAGTAAAAACACACAGATGACAACACCAACAAAGACAAAGACGGAAGAAGAGGAAGCGAACGCATTGACGAACTTATGCGACCGAGTTCGATCGAGCACGAAAATGATCGTCCTGGAAAAATGCAACCACGTGAAAATAAACGACGACGCCATCGCGAAATTAGTGCACACCGTTCCCGGGCATCAGTTCGCTGGAATGACCTCGAAAACCGGGTTTAATCGGTTCGACAGTTCTGTGCATTTTATAGGGAAAGAGGAGAAAGATACGATTCAGTATTTGTTGGTGTTGGATGCTATTAATTTCTGCTTTTGGCCGGACCACGATGCGGTGACGGAGGAGCACCCGATTGGATTAGAATACGAACACGTCGCTGGAGGGTTGAAAAAATCCGTCGAGCGAGACGGGATTGAGATTTTAAGCGCGGAGAATTTAGGTAAAATGACCGGGGAGAAGCTGAGAGAGATGTTAGAATGGCCTCGCGAGTTGCCGTTCGAGGAGGTGCGCGCGAAACGGTTGCGAGAGATTGGGGAAGGGTTGGCGAGGAGTTTCGGCGGCGAGGCGATTGAACTCGTCAAGGCGGCGAAGAAATCGGCGGCAAAGTTAGTAGATTTAGTCGTGCAAACCTTTCCAGTCGGGTTTACGGATATGAGCAGACACACGGGGGAGTGCAGAGAAGGACAATTCTTTGCGAACGAAATTTGGTTCTTGAAGAGAGCTCAGATTTTTGTAGCGGATGTGTACGGCGCGTTGAAAAATTCGGGCGCCGGCGAATTTACGGACATCGACAAACTGACGACGTTTGCAGATTACCGAGTCCCGGTCGTTTTAAGAGAAAGCAACATTTTAGACTACCACTCCGAATACTTACACAAACGAGTGGATAAAAAACTGAATTTAGTCATCGGGTGCGAGTTAGAAGTCGAGATCCGATGCGCGACGATACAAGCCGTCGAGCGCATACGAGATAAACTCAACGAAAAATACTCCGCGAGTGTCAACGATAAGTGCACCGCGGTGACGGTCGATTGGTGGTTGTGGGAATACGGGGAAAAAAGGCGGGACGATACCAATTGGCGACCGCATCATCGCACGCGGACGACGTATTACTAAAAATAGAAATTGTTAAAATACGAGACATCACCCCCATTCCGGACAATTTTAACTTCATAAAAAGACACATGTGTCTTCAAAACACGGAAACCACCACTCATGATGGCGACGCGATGTCGGATTCCACCGACGAAATAAGCGACGAGGAAGAAGAAAAAGAAGAAGAAGAGAGCGAGTTTGTGCGCGCCTCCAATCGTCTCCTGTCCGCGCGCCAGTTGTTCGAGCACACCGTCGCTCTCGGGAAAAAGAAGAAAGGTCAACTGAAGACACTTCGGGAGGAAGAAGAGAGGAAGCGAGAGGCAAACTTCGTCGCGGAAACGCAACGGTTGATGAGTATTATTCGAGAAATGCGCGGAGGAGAATCGTCGTCGACGGAGGAGGAGAAGTTGAGGGAAAAAGAATGCGCGGAGAAAGAAGAGAGACGCGCTCGTCTGGCGCGGAAGAAAGCGGCGAAAGAGTTGGAACAGGCGATATCGTCCTACGATCGAGAGGTTGGCGAAGCGAGAAAGGAAAGAAGAGCAAAAAACAAAGCGGAAGAGGCGATTGAAAAAGCACTGAAAGAAGTGGAGAGAGAGTTAGAGGAGGTGAAATTGGAAAACGATCGCGAGGAAGGAGAGGAGAAGGCACGGAATGATGCCGTTGCGGATGGATTGAATCGCGCGCGAGCGGCGAGGGTGATTCAGAAGGCGTTTCGATCGAAAAAGAATAAAAAGAAAAGGTCAAAGAAGGGCACGAAGAAGAAGAAGGCGACGACGACGAAGAAGAAGACATGATCAACGCCTTGATGATTATAATGTAATTTAGATTTATATATATAGTAGTAATAACAATCTCGTTCGTTCTCGTTTTGATACTTAACCAACGGAGAGTATAAGAGTAATATAGAGAAGAAAAAGAATTTTTACTTTACTTTGTCAAAGCCCCTGGCGGTTGCGGCGTATCTTTCGATTGGTAGTGCAAATACACCGCCACCGACACCACGCTCGTCCCCAGCACAAACGGCAACGTCAACTGAAACCCAAATAACGGAATAGACACTAGCGTTGTCAAAATCATCGCCACCGAGGTTGAATACACCTTGACGATATTATCCGCGTACTTCATCACCAACGACACCGCGATACCGCTCAACGAATGATTTAAAATCATCGTACACACGATCGCATTGTATCCGTAAAAATACCCCCGTCCAAACACCGCGTCGTAATCGTACAAAAAGATCGCCACCATGTTAAAGATGACCCCAAACAAGTACAAATACACGTTCTGCGCGTTTACGTTTCTCTTCGGTTGCTTCTTCATGATCAACTCCGTATACACCCCCGCCGCTCCGGACAAAATAGCCATCACAATCGCCATCATCAAACCCATAAACGGCGTTGACAACACCTGATCGCTACCACTCGTCAACTGCGCGATCGTGCACCCCAAAGCCAACAAAATCAACGCCGACCACTGCACGCCGCTCAAGATCTTCTTCAAGAAGATTCTATACAAAATCCCAGTCGATATGATGTTCAAGTTCTTCAAAATCTGATACGACGGAGCGTCCACGTACAAAAACACGTAATACTGCAACAGATTCTTCACTAAATACAACGCCGCCGGAATCGGATACACCCACAACTCGGACCAACTCGTGCTGATTCGGTTGTCCTCGTTCACGCCAACCGTTCTCCAAATCTTCACCAAAGCCAACAAAGACATCAACATCTTCGTCGTTTCTACCGTGCAATTCGCACTCGTCACCGCGTAATCGTACTTCACCCCGTTCGCCTTCGACGCCGCGATTAACAAACCTTGCGATGACGTCAAAACCGTCAACGCTAACGTGACGACCGATTTGCGGCCCCAATCTTCCATGCCTGCGCCAGCACTTGAAGACGATAAGTTGGAACCAGAGTCAGAGTTGACGAGCTTTTCGCGCAACTCTTGCGATTTATCCTCCTGTCGTTGATCGTCGTAAAAAGAAAAGAGAAAGAAAGAAAAAGGAGAAAGAGTGTCGTCGTCGTCAGCGAGCGTTCGGTTGAGATGTATGCGTGCCCCTGATGAGCGCCCAAAAGGATGAGAGATTTCTCGTCATCCTTCTTTATCTCCACAACGGAGAAAGAAGTAAAAACATCTCAAAAGCAGCAGCGGTTCTTTAGAGAAAGAGAGAGACAGAGAGACAGAGAAACAAAGCGGGAAGAGAAGACTTCGCTCGTCGTCGTTTCGCGCGTCATCATCATCATCATCATCAGAGAGAGAGAGAGAGAGAGAGAGAGAGAGAGAGAGAGATTCGTACCTTGTCACCCATGTTTGGTGTTTTATTGTGGGGGCAAGAAACCAAATTTTGTGTGGTGTTTTCGATGACGAAGAGGACAAGAAAGGGGAAGAAAAAAAGGAGAGCTTTGGCGAAAGCGCCGCTCAGTCGTTCGGCGGTTGACGATGATATTTTCGGTAAAATCGATGGATGTTATATAAATACAGGATGCGCGAGCTCTCTCTTTCTCTGTGACTCGCGCGTTCTCTTTCTTTCTTTCTCTCTCTCAAAAGGGAAAGAAAGAAACTATTACGCCGGCGTAACTATGTAACAATTGAGGATTTTTAAACCTCTTTCGTCGGCGGAGCTGTGCGGCGCTTTCTGCGCGTGTTGGCTCATGTAATTCATCGCCCATAACTTGTCTCTTTCCTCCGGGGATTTATATTCGTTTTGGCACAAGTTGCCGTATAAATACGCGTCGATCATGTCACTTCCATGCGCCGCTAAGAATTCTTGCATTTTATCGACGAAGCGTTCGCTGACGATGTATGTTTGCAAACCAGCTTCGGAACCTTCGATAGGCCAGTGGCGGAAGGCTAACATCTCGCGATCGGAGGGGTCAAACAAGTTCTTCGCCTCGAACGTCGAGTGCATGGCGCACAAACTCCCATCTACACCACAGAATTTGTCCATGCCTTTGTGCAACAAAACGAAATCAGCGTCTTCGGGTAAGTTTTGCGCGACGCTGGTCATCGCCCAGAGCGGGATATTCGAGTACTCTTGCATCTTCATCAACCCGTCGGATTCCATGATCCACGCTTTGTCCATTCCTAAATCTTTCATGTTCTGCCACGCCTTCATGTGTGCGAACAAACACCCGATGTGGTGCGACAATCCGACCCTTTCCTGAGTCAAAGCGCCGGTTTCCTCCTCTCTTAAATCAATCGCGTCAATCCACGGCACTCCAACTAAACTCTCTGGCGATCTTCTCTCGTCCCAATATCGGTCTTTACTCATGGCTAACTTATTCGAGTCCGCAAAATTCCTCGCGTTAATACTCCTTATGTTCGACACCGCGTGCTCCGCCTCGTCGATATATTTCGGCCACGTCAACGGGTCCACCCCCCACGTCTGCTCGGCTCTCGGAAATACCGCTTTAATCGCGTGAAAACCTCTGTAATCGTCTTTGTTTTGGTGTCTGGTTATGATCATTAAGTTAACATCCAACGGCCATTGCGGGATCCCATCCGGGAACATTCCCGACAACGCGTCGTGGTAATATTCGCCAATCACGGAAACGCTCGGTACTGGAGAGATGCCGAATTTGTACAACAAAGAGGTGGTGGCAGAGTTGAACCCGGCGATGTATGCGAACGGCATGGCGAACAAAGCCGCGCACGCCAACGATATCGCGTACACCGTTCTCACGTTGTTCGAGAATATCCATCCCCTCCCTGTTTCGTGTGCTCCTCCTCCTCCTAAGAGCACGTCGGTTTCCGCGAACGAGACTGATTTTCTCCCCGTGGTGGTGGCATTCGTTTTATACTTCTCCGCGATGGCGGACTTTCCTCCTCCCGATGAGAGGACATCATCTGGCGGCGCGTTTGGTTTTCCCAACACATTTTTGCTGCTCGTGTTCTTAGCAGTCGAAGAACTGCTGTTCTTCGTCACGATCGGTCTCATTTCTCTCTCTGCAACCCCGAGATATTTGCCACAAAGCGCGTTGATGATGTTTTGCCGCGGATTCGACCACCCCCACACAAGAGTTTAGGGTTACATTACAACACCCTAAATACACACCGGGAGAAAAAGAGAGAGGAGAGAGAGAGAGAGAAAGCGCGAGAAGACGAGCGAGACGAAAAGAGCGACGACGTCTTCTTCTGAAAAGCTGTGCGCGCACGCGTGGCGAGGGAGTCTGTGCTTCATCGCTGCGGCGTTTTGCACAGCGCTCGTTCAAATGCTCGTCGTCTAAAAGGAAAGCATAACTCGCCGTCGATTTCGTTCATACGTTACCGAGTGAGATGAAGAAGTTTTCCTCGTTCAAGAAGAAGAAGAAGAAGGAAGAAGAAGAAGACAAAGAACGTTTGGACGACGATTCAGAATCACCGCGCGTGGTTGTTTCCGGGACGGAGGAGGATTCGTCTTCTTCTTCGGACGAGGACCGTGAGTTCGAGGAGGAGTCAAAAGGAGAAGAAGAACAGTTGAAGAAAAAGAGGAAAAGAGAGAAGAAGAAGTCAAAGAAGAAGAAAGAAAAGAGAAAGAAACTCAAATCGGATGCGGAGAAAATAGCCGAGATGGAGGAGAAGTACGGTCGAGATATGGCGAAAGACGAGAGAGCGTTCGACGATCGATCGTACGTGAGGAATTTTGGCGAGGACGACCGGAAAACATTTGGCGTTGAAGGAGGAGCGATGACGTTCTTCTCCGATACGCGACCGGATAGCGGGAATTTGGCGTTTGGAAAGCCAGCGGCGAATGAAAAGGTGAAGTTTAAGCGGGAAGAGGATTGGAATGGAGGTGAAGCGCTTGGACCAAAAGCGACGACGACGACGACGACGACGACGCTGGAAAAGTTGGAGAAGGAAAACGGCAAAGACGGAGAAGAAGGAGGGGGAGGAGAAGAGGAAATATTCATCCCATTGCTTCGCGATGACTACGTCGACGTCAATACTAACTACAACATCTCGCACGGGAATAGAAATACCGATGATGAGGATAAAAAGAGGATGATACAAAAGCTCACGCAGACGGTGTTTGGCGCAACGAAAGGCACGATCGAGGACATCTATAAGCTCAACGATAAAGCTTTGCTAGAGTCCGTAGACGTTCTTCTCAAAAGCACCACCAACGAAAGTGAACAGCTTCGCGAGTTGACCAAAATACACAACGCGTTGACCCGAAGAGAACCGCGAAACGTGAAGAGATGGATTGCGTTTATCAATCACCAGGATAACTTTTTGGCGAGGAGTAAAAAACGTTCCGAACGCGAACGCATCAAGGAGAAAACGATTGCCATTTGCGAGCGGGCTTTAGAGTGGAATCCGAACGACGCGAGATTGCACGCGTGCCTGTTGAAGTGTTCGCAAGAGTGCGAATCGAAAGACCAAACGAAAGAGAGGTGGGTTTTAACGCTGAGAAAGTTACCGACGTCGGTCGTTTTGTGGTACGACTACGTCGAGTTTGTGAAACACGCGACGTCGTTCGCAGAGTTCAATTGCGAAGATGTCGTGCAAGCGTACGAAGACGCGTTACGAACGTTGACAAAAGAATTCCGGAAACTGAGCTCTCAGCGAAATACATCGAGCAGTTGCCGTCGCCAAATTTTGAGCAGGGATATCGGGAACATGTTCTTGGAACTCGTACAATTTGAAGCGAAATCGGGAAGGGCGAGGAAAGCGTTCCGAAGAGTTCAAGCGCATCTTGAATTTCGCGGGTTTGGAATGCCGCAAAAGCACATTGGAGATAACTCGAGACTTCTTCGCGAGTTTGAGAAGTTTTGGAAAAGCAAGAAACCTCGTTTATTGGATAGCGTTAACGACGACGGGGAGATTAAGAGTTGGTGGATGGATGAAAAAAATGGGTCCACCGCGAACGACGATTCTTGGGAGAAAACACGTGTTCAGGAAGAAGAAGAAGAAGAGGAAGAAGGAAAATCCTCGCCACCAGAATCTTCGAAAGTGAAAGCGCGAGAACCGAGCGTAAAAAAAGAAGTAGAAGTAGATCTTGGAAATAAAGAATCTGATGGCGACGACTCCTCCGACGATGATATCGACGAGGACGCTTTAGCGGCTGAGTTTGCAGCCGAGTTTGATTCTGCCGTGAACGCAGCCGTGGACGAAAACACGCTTCGCGAATGGTCTCGAGCGGAAAGTGCAAAAATGCGAAGCTATCGAAAAGACGTTAATAACGACGACAACGATGATGAGGAAGATTTCGGATCGATTACTGCGGGCTTGTGTAATATGTTTTGCGATAGCAATCTTGCCGACATAAACACGCAGTTTATCGAGCAGTGTTTCGCTCTCTTCGGATTGCACTCTCTCTTTGGCGCGTTGATTGGTAATCCAGACGCCGCAATCGCTCGTCTCTTTCGAAACGAAAACGCTTCTGAAGACGATCAAAGACGAGAAGATGGCCTATTTCCATTCGTTCCACGAGAAGAGGTACTCCGAAGTGTGCGCGTTTTGGCCACGTCTTCGTCATTAGCCTGTATGGCACCTTTCGCGTACGCCGCGGTGAAACTCGAACGAGAATTGAACGGACCAGAGGTTGCGCTCGCGTGGGTAAAATCATTGCTGAGCGGACCAGAGTACCGCAATAATTTACACCTTTACACTGAATGTGCCTATTTGACTCGATGTACGAAGATGAAACAAGGAGATACGAAGAAGAAGAAGAAGAAATTCGTCGACCCGGCTCAGAAAATCGTCGAGACGACGATTCAAAACGCTTCGCGCATTCAGGATGGAGATACTCGTGAAACTGTTCGCGGCTTATGTCGACTCGTAAAAGAAAGCGCGCTTTACCTTTTGCGATACGATTCACCCAAAAATACAAACATTGCGCGATACATACTCGCTTTAGCGCGTGCGCATGTCATGTCTTCCAAAGGCGGTAGTTTTGATGAAAGTGTTCCCGCAAATGCGAGCGCAGAGAACTTGCGCTCGCTCGCGCAAGAGGCTATTAAAGTTCTCATGGAAGAAAGTAGTTCCACGCAACTCGAGGATAGTCTCAAGACATATCATCGCGAAGTGCTGGAATTCAAATCCGATATGCGCGTGTGTGCGATTCTTCTGCGCCTTTTTTGTGCGTCATCTTCGGCGGAGCAAACAAGGATTGACATTTTTCGAGATTTACGCAACCTTTCTAATTTTGCCTTGGAGAAGACGTGTTCGGATTTGTTACGCGACGTTATCCCGTATTTGTCGGAATCCGGAGAACTTGCAATAACAGTGACGGATGGATATAAAGAAATCGTAAACGCTCTGTTTCATGACGTGCCGTCATCGCAATTGGCAGTGAGTTCTATGTTCAAAGCGGAGACGTTCGAGTCAAAGTTGAAGCTGAAACTCGCGCTTGGACTCGCTCGAGAACTGTGTTTCTCCCGTGCGCGCGAAGAATCTAGAAACGACGACGCGACGCAGGATGGTACCAGTGATAGTAGCAGAAGCGCGCTCGTAATAACGACATTGCTTCCGACGCCTCCTTTCTTGACGCAAATTTGGCTCGCGCAAGTCAAGGCGTGCGGCGACGACGACAAGGCGAGGCGGAAAATTTTTGAAAGAGCCATCCGCTCGCACGAATCCGTCGAGCGGTGCCCGCTACTGTGGCAGACGTATTTTAATTCTGAGGTTCACAACACAGAGTACGCGAGAAGCGTATTTCTGCGAGGTATTCGTTCGATTCCATACGACAAAAAGTTCTGGCTTGATGGGATCGCGTGGAACGAAGGCTTTTCTCCGAGCGAAAGGGCGAATTGGATTGATATGTTGAAAAAGAAAGGCGTGGTCGCGGAAACGGACTTATACGAAGCGAAATTGATCGCGGCGACAAAACAACATTAGCAACTAGCGCATTTTAGTGATCTGCACAGCATTTTAAATCAAGACAATACTAAATACTTGAAGCAACTTGCAAAACAAAAATACTATTCTAAATCTAAAACCGTCGGGATATTATGTTTTTACGTATCCAAGGCAACCGTTCGGCGGCGGTGGCTTTTCGCCGTGCAGCTCATCTCCATGAATACCTCCATCGCCGTTTTCACGAAAAACGGAAATCCACCGAAAATCAAGACGTGTCCACACCACCACCTTAAATTCGGATAAGTAGGCTGTTTGGCTAATTTTTGCGCGAACGTATCCTCCGGCATAAAAATCTCTCCAAACGACCACAACGTCATGGATACAGCCCAGGACGTCATGGCTAGCTCATCGATGACGTGCGCAAATCGTCTCATAAACGTCTTCTGTTTTTGCTTGTACGAAGCGTAGTTGCTAAAACACGAAAATATCCCCCACCCTTGCAACGCTTTAAAGAAAAGCGGGAACAACTGAAACATGATCGTCCCGTCCGCTATCACCCATGCAACTTTTGGAATCCATCTATACTCTTCTCTCAACATCTCCTCATCCGCCAAGTACCACGCAAAGTCCTTCGCCGCCCAAAATGTAATCCCCATGTTCCCTATAGGCTTTAAAACCGTATTCATTTCGAAGCAATTAATCCCTCGCGAGCGATAATAAAGAAATATCCCGGGTTCAATCACCACCGTCATCGCCAATAAAGTCAAAATGACCCCGGCATTATACGGCATCATAAACGTCGCGTCTACCCTAGTCCTTCTCTTCTCCTCCGTGAGTTCCTGAAACAACCACACCGTGTTCGCTAAAATCCAAAAACACAACGCCATCGTCCTCGCCAAGTCAATCGCGTATCTCTCCCATTCGCCTTGAAACGAAAAGAACGCTTTGGCGTATCCAACCACCACGAATGGGGCTATGCATACCGCCAACGAGTTATTTTCCGTCCACAAAATATCCGTGATGAGCCACATGGCGGTGGAAAAGTTGTCCCAGAAAATCGCCGGGTGTTGGTCGTCGAACGATTGGAAGAATAACATTCCCGTCGTCGTCGTCGAGTTCGCTTCTTTCGAGCTTTGAAGCAGTTTGGGGGTGTTTTTATTCTCGCGCACTTCATCTCTCGAAGCCGCTCCGTACTCGGCAGAAGACGATGTTAACAACGGTTCCTCTCCGTCTGGTGTTTTCATTCTCGCGCGTGTCTTCTTCTTCCGCGATGAGTCGGTCGCCCTTCCCCTCCCACGGACAAGTCGGAGAGCAAAACCCGCTCGTCGGGTTGCT
>Ga0181555_1002449_pt1 | contig 15445 bp, 14 predicted proteins | sample 011ome_15_FD_145601 | JGI IMG/M metagenome (GOLD analysis project Ga0181555, IMG submission 145601) | Coastal salt marsh microbial communities from the Groves Creek Marsh, Skidaway Island, Georgia - 011504AT metaG (spades assembly) | ecosystem: Environmental > Aquatic > Marine > Intertidal zone...
TGCGTGTTTACTACAAACCTTTTGTTGATTGGATCTGGGGCGGTTGCTTGCTAATGGCCCTAGGTGGTGTTTTGGCGATGTCGGATAAGCGTTATCGAATGAAATTAAAGAACAAGCTCGCATGAAGGCAAAATTTTTAATTCCACTCGTTTTATTTGTAGGTCTAGTAGTTTTTTTAGCTATCGGCCTCAATCGCGATCCTCATGAAGTGCCATCACCATTAATCAATAAGGCTGCCCCAGCATTTGAGGTTCCTCAATTGGCCGAGCCTAATAAAACATTTTCACCAGAAAGCATGAAGGGTCAAGTGTGGGTCCTCAACGTTTGGGCATCGTGGTGTGTAGCTTGTCGTGAAGAGCACCCAGTATTGGTGGAGCTAGCAAAATCTCAAATGGCCCCAGTGATTGGTTTGGACTACAAAGACAAGCGTGAAGATGCCTTGGCAATGTTGGCAAAGCAAGGCAATCCCTACGTACTTTCTGCTTTTGATGGCAATGGCCGCGTTGGTATTGATTACGGAGTCTATGGGGTTCCTGAGACCTACATTATTGATAAAGCGGGCGTGATTCGCTTTAAGCATATTGGTCCATTGACTATGAATTTATTGAATCAAAAAATTTATCCCAAGCTGAGCGAGCTTAAAAGATGATGAAGCAGATTTTTCTAGCTACATTGACCGCGTTAAGCCTTGGCAGTGTATTTGCCAGAGACGCTGCGCCTCTTGCGGATGACCCTGTAACAGAGCAGCGCTTGATTAGTATTTCAGAAGAGATGCGCTGCTTGGTATGTCAAAACGAATCCTTGGCGGGCTCGCGCTCAGATTTGGCAAATGATTTGCGCCGTGAAATTCGAATTCTGATTAGTGAAGGTAAGTCGGACGATCAAATTCGCTCTTTCATGGTTGAGCGTTACGGCGATTTTGTACTCTATCGCCCACCAGTTAAACCAGTGACCTGGTTGCTTTGGATTGGCCCATTCGTCATCCTGGGTATTGGCATTGCAGGCCTCTTAGTGTATTTACGCCGTCGCAACAGTAGCGTTCCTAATGTTGTTCTGACTGATGCAGACAATCAAAAAATTGATGCATTGCTCAATGCAGCCGATAAGAAAGAAGGATGAATTTAGTGACTAGCTTTTTGATTCCCGCCTTTCTACTCTTGGTTCTAGTGTTAGTGCTGGTGTTGCGACCTTTTATATTTCCTGCAAAGAGTGCAGCAACATCTCGTCGCCAGATGAATGCTGCCATTTATCGAGAAGAGCTTGATAAATTGGAAGCAGAGCATCAGGCTGGTGTAATCAATTCTGTTGACTATGAAATTGCTCATGCTGAAATGCGGCAACGTCTTTTCCAGGATACGATCGTAGAGGATGATCGTGAGGTAGCGGGTTCTACGAAAAAGACCGCTATTGGCTTATGTATTTTTATTGTCGTGCTTTCATCGGGACTCTATTTTTCATTGGGAGATGTAGTCCGTGTAGCGCAAAAAAATTCTGAGACACCGGTTACCCAAGAAGGCGTTGAAAAAATGGTGGCTGAATTTGCCATCAAGATGGAAAAAGATCCTAGCAACTTGAAGGGTTGGGCAATGCTAGCTCGCTCTTATCGCATCTTGGGTCGCAATGAGGATGCCGCTAAGGCATATGCACGTGCTGGCGACTTTATTAATTCTGATCCTCAATTATTAGCCGACTATGCAGATGTATTGGCTACCAACGCTGACGGTAATTTTGCCGGAAAGCCTTTGCAGTTAATTAATCAGGCTTTAAAGCTTGATCCTGATAATTTAATGGCGCTATGGCTTTCGGGCACTGCAGCGTATAGCTCTGGCAATTACAAAGCAGCTGTACAGACTTGGGAGAAATTAGCAAAACAGATACCAGCAGATACCGATGAAGCGCGTGCTATCCAGGGTTCGATTGCTGAGGCTCGCTCTAAGGGTGGACTTTCTTCGCAAGCTCCTACTTCATTGGCTGGTAAATCGATTAGCGGCAAGATTGAATTAGCACCAGACCTGAAGTCTAAGATTAAGTCGGGTGATATTGTGATGGTCATTGCCCGCAAGCCTGGTGAACGTATGCCGGTAGCCGTCTTAAAGATTGCTGCTAGTGATTTCCCAATGAGCTTTACCTTGAATGATTCTTTGGCAATGAATCCAAGCGCGCCGCTCTCTCAATTATCTGAGGCGAGTATCGAAGTGCGCATCTCCAAAACTGGAATGGCTAAACCAGAGGCTGGAGACTTAATCTCATCAGCCCAGACGGTTAAAGTTGGTGAAAGTAGCGTTCGCCTGCTGATCGATCAAGTGCGCCAGTAGTCCAAAAGACTGCTTTAGCCTCTGCCTACAAATGGCATATTGGTAGCCATAATTGTCATCGATAGAATATTGCTTTCTAGCGGGAGTTGAGCCATATGAAGCACGGCTTCTCCGACGTGGTCAACATCCATACGCGGTTCTACTTTAGTAGATCGATCGGCCTGCAGAATGCCGGCAGCCATACGTTCAGTCATTTCGGTTGCGGCATTGCCGATATCAATTTGACCGCAGGCAATATTAAATGGACGCCCATCCAATGCAATCGTTTTAGTTAATCCGCTGATCGCATGTTTTGTTGCGGTATATGGTGCAGACATGGGTCGTGGTGTATGAGCAGAGATGGAGCCGTTATTAATAATTCTGCCGCCTTGAGGGGATTGCGCCTTCATCATGCGAATCGCTTCCTGTGAGCATAGGAATGCGCCACAAAGATTGGTATTCACGACATTCATCCACTGCTCATAGCTAAGTTCTTCCATGGGAATGGCGGGGGCGCCCATGCCAGCGTTATTAAATAAAACATCTATGCGACCAAACCGATTGCTTAGTGCGGTAAATAACTTTTTGACCTCATCTGGTTTGCCAACATCACAAGATACGGCAAGGCAGTTGCTCTGATCGCCGCCAATATCAGCAATGGCTTTTTCTAATTTATCGAGATTGCGGCCTGTCAGCACCACTTGATAGCCACCTTTGAGTAGGGCCTTGGCAGCAGCCTTCCCGATCCCAGTTCCTGCGCCTGTCACTAGGGCTACCTTGGTTTTTGCTGAATTCATAATGGTATTTAGGGTTTTTAAAAAGCATCATCTTATCTTGATTTGGGTGATTGGATTTGAAAGCTTTTCCTTGCGCCATGGTCGGGGCATAATGCAAAAAACATGAAGAGACTTTAATGAATTTCATCAAAAGACAGATCTATAACCCCTTGGCTCTAGCAGCCGCCTTTTTTGCGCTTTTAATTATCCTTTTTGGTGTGCTTTGGATCTTAATTCCGCCGCCGCCTAAATCGATTGAAATGGCAACGGGATTCCCGACCGGTTTGTACTACCAGTTTGGGGAACGCTTAAAGGCTGATTTAGCTAAGGAGGGTGTCAATCTCAAGGTTCGCTCTACTGGCGGAACTATTGATAACCTGGCTCTCTTAAATGATCCAAAATCTGGAGTGGATTTTGCGATGGTTCAGGGTGGTGTGGCTAACGTTAGCGATTACCCTAAATTGGTCTCAATAGCGGGCATGTTTTATGAGCCTATTTGGGTTTGGTATCGCGAAGGCGCATTTAAAAGCGATGGTGGCCAACTAAGGATATTGAGTCAGTTAAAAGGAAAAAAAGTTTCCATTGGAAATGAAGGCAGTGGTACTTTGGCTCTGACTAAAGATTTATTACAGGCCAGCGGCATTACCGATAAAGAAATTGGCGCACAGAGACTTAAACCAGATGAAGCCATTGCCAAATTAAGTAGTGGTGAGTTAGATGCAGTATTTATCGTCGCCGCAGCTGAGGCCCCAATCCTGAGAAAGTTTTACTCTGTTCCAGGGATTCGTTTGATGAACTTTGATCAGGCAGATGCTTATACCCGCAATCTCACGTACTTATCTAAAGTGACAGTGCCCAGAGGGTTATTGAGCATTCAGCATGATCAGCCACGTCAAGACATTCAAGTCATGGCTGCTACAGCCACATTAGTTGCGCATGAGGATATCAATCCAGCATTGGTTTCTCTGGTGCTTGGAGCTTCATACGATATTTTGAAATCGTATTCACGCTTACAAAAAGTAGGCGAATTTCCATCAAGCGCTGGATTGGATTTTCCTTTGCATGTAGACGCAGAAATTTATTTAAAAGATGGACCTTCATTCCTGCATCGTCATCTTCCGTTTTGGACTGCAGTTTGGGCAGGTCGCTTTGTCAAAATTGTTATTCCATTGTTGGTAATTTTGATTCCGTTATTTACTTACATCCCTTCAGCCAAGAATTTCTTCTTGCGACTGAAGTTAGCTCAGGTATACGAAGAGCTTAAGGTGATTGAGAGAAATGCTCAAAACCCAGAGCTTAAGGAAAAGAACTTTAAAGATCTCGAGGCTATCGAAAGACGGGTTGGCAATATCAAGGTTTCTATGTTGGATGCCAAAGAGCTATATGACCTAAAAGGGCATGTGGGTGAAGTACGCGGGCGCTTAAATCTAGTGCATTGAGATGAAATGCTGGATAACAGGCCAAACCCGATTCTGCCATCTGCCCTAAAATAAGCGGATGACTATTGCCGGCCTTGCGCCTTCTCTGACCCCTCTTAAGCAGATTGACCAGGCTTTGCGTGAAGATGGTTTCGCAGTTATTTCTGCCGAGACCGTCGCTCAATTTAGTCATGTGGATCTGACCAATCTTCAAAGTCTCACAAGGTTTTGGGAGGATTTGCCCCGCGATCCTTATTTAAAGGATGGTGGTCGATATCGCTTCCGTCGCCATGCCAGTTATGAAATTAAGGGTGATGAATTGACCTTGGTGCCACATCGAGCACATTGGCAATCACTCGACTACAACGCGCTTCACGGCGGCATTGAACGTTGGTTTGAGCCCATTCAGAAGGAGTTGTTAGGTGACCCCGCTTGGCAATCGGTATTACTAGGGCTTGCACATATTTTGAATGGCTTAAAACAAGTCAATACTTGGTTTGTTGAGGCGCATCAATTTCGGATTGATACAACTGACGGTATTGGGCGTCCGACACCTGAGGGCGCTCATCGTGATGGTGTAGATTTTGTAGCTGTCTTCTTGCTAGATCGATCAGGCATTAAAGGTGGTGAGACGAGAATATTTGATGCCTCTGGCTCTGCGGGTCTACGCTTTACTCTCACACAGCCTTGGTCTTTGCTGTTAATGAATGATCAACGCATGATCCATGAATCAACACCTATTCAGCCGGTGGCTGATTACGGATACCGAGATACATTGGTTTTAACCTACCGCTCTAACGGTTTCCAAGACTCACCTAACCGTAGCCAGCAATAAGTCTAGGGACTACTCTGGTTGCATGCCTGCTTCTTTAATGGCCTTAGCCCATTTAGCGGTTTCAAGTTTAATTTTTTGACCGAGTGCTTCGGGCGTGCCAGGTTGTGTTTCAAAACCATTGGCAGAAAGTCTCTCAACTAAATCTTTTGATTTAGCGGCATTGTTTATGGCCTGATTGAGTTTGAGGACCGCGTCTTTGGGCATGCCGGCTGGTCCAAATGCTGCAAAGAAGGCGATAAGTTCATAGCCTTTGATGCCTAGCGCTTCATTTACAGTGGGTAATTCTGGAATCACGGGCGAGCGTTTCAAGGAGGTCACGGCGAGACCGCGAATCTTGCCTGACTGCACTTGAGGTAAGGAAACTCCAAAGTCAGATGTAAACATATTGACCTGGCCGCCGATTAAATCTGTCATGGCATTGGGTCCGCTCTTATATGACACCCCAGTCATTTGAATGTCGGCAAAGCTTGCAAGCATTTCTGAGGAAACGCGCTGCGATGTACTTGCGTAAGCAAAAGTCATTTTTCCAGGGTTTGCTTTGGCAAGCGAGACAAATCCATTCAGTGATTTTGCGGGCACATCATTGTTGATTGCAACAATCAGTGGAGCCGATCCAAAATATCCAATCGGAGTGAATGCCGTATCTTGGTTGTACGGTAAATTTTTGACTAAGCTCTTAAGTGCAGCATTGGTGCTATTGGTCCCAATCAGAATGGTGTAACCATCTGCAGGCGCTTTGGCAACAAAATCAGCACCAATTAAGCCATTGGCTCCGGGCTTATTTTCAACGACAACAGGTTGACCCAAGGTTTCTGACATCTTTGCAGCAAATGCACGTCCAATTTGATCTGTTGTGCTGCCTGGGGCAAAGGGAACAATTGCCTTTATGGGTTTGGATGGGTAGGTATCGGCAATTGCCAAGGGGCTATTAAGTCCGACAAAGAGGCTGGCGCCAATTTGCAGGAGTCTGACGGTTAGTGACTTGGTATTCATGTTGCCTCCATCTTGTTTTTTTATTAGTGTAGCGGGTCAATTTTGATCTGGGCGAGTAGAATGAGTTCACGTTTCTACTGACTATTTATGCGCTTTCGTTCAGCTGGTTATACCCCTCTTATGCTCTTGGCACAAACCGGTGCCTTATTGGGCTTTGCTTGCTACGCGGTAGTGCTAACCGCCCTTCAAGAAGAGTGGCGCCTCAGTAATTTGCAATCTGGCTTGATTGCCAGTGCTTTTTTCTTCGGCTACATGCTAGCGGTTCCATTAGCAACTGCATTGACCGATCGGGTTGATGCGCGCAAAGTTTACTTAGTTGGCGGTCTTATTGCTACTTGCGGACTTCTTGGTATGGGTCTGTTGGCATATAACTTTTGGACAGCACTATTGTTTATGGCATTAAATGGGGCTGGCCTTGCTGGCACCTATATGCCGGGCCTCAAAATTTTGTCTGATCGGATTCAGTCTGGCGAGCTAACACGACACATTGCTTTTTACACAGCTTTCTTTGGGATTGGTACAGGGTTTTCTTACTTATGTTCCGGTTGGATTTTGAGTGCGCTAGGTTGGCATTTTGTATTTAGCCTAATTGCTTTAGGACCATTGGCTGCATTTTTGATTGTCTTGATTTTTATTCCAGCATTGCAGCATGACAAGTGGAAGGGGCCAATCAATATACGTCTGCACGACATCTTCCCAGTGGGTAAATGGAAACTGGTTTTGCAAGATAAAAATGCCTCTGGATTTATTTTTGGCTATACCGCCCATACATTAGAGCTCTTTGCATCTAGAAGTTGGATTGTTGCCTTCTTCGCTTTTTGTGCAGTGGCGTCAGGAGAGACCTTTTTTCTGGCGGCAACGACCTTGGCTGGAGTGATTAATTTCTTTGGCGTACCTGCCTCAATATTGGGTAATGAGATTGCTTTAAGAGTGGGGCGTCAGAAGTGGGTTTGTATTGTGATGCTGACTAGCGCTGTATTGGGTATTGCATTCGCCTCCTCCACAGGGCAATCATGGTGGTTGATTGTTGCTCTTGCTATTGGACATGCCATTTTCATCATGGCGGATTCATCAACACTTACCGCAGGCTTGGTCATTAGTGCCCAGGAAAATATTAAGGGCGCAGCGATGGGTTTGCACTCACTAATGGGTTTTGGTGGCGGTTTATTGGGCCCCGCAATATTTGGTTTCGTTCTGGATATATCGGGCTCGCGTTCTTCTCAAATAGCTTGGGTTTGGGCATATGTTGCCGTGGTGATATGGGGCGTGTTGTTCGTAATTTACGAGCGTCGAAGAGGTTGGGGTAGCGCAGCGAGTGCATGAGTAATTGAATGAATAAATCAAATTCTTTAGTTTGCTATCACTGCTCAAGCCAGATCCTTCCAAGTGATTTAATTGAAGCAGAATTAGGCGGTGAGATTAGAGCATTTTGCTGCCCTGGTTGTATGGCTATTGCCCAAACCATTCACGGTGAGGGCTTAGAGGTTTTCTATGCCAGGCGTTCGCAGTCTGGCGACAAACCAGCAGCCTATCTTGCAAGTAATGAAATTCCAGAAAAACTCAAACCTTACGATGATCCATCTTTGCGTGGTCGCTTTACTCGACCATCTGGAGATGAGGGTGGCTTAGAGACCACCCTACGTTTAGAGAAAATTCGTTGCGCAGCTTGTGTATGGTTATGCGAACAGCATTTGCGTCGTAATGCGGGTGTGCAGGACGTGCAAATTAATTACGTCACCCAAAAGGTAATGGTGCGTTTTTCTCCAGTCAAAACAAGCTTAGCCCGGTTGCTATTTGAAATTGAACGCATCGGTTACGAGGCTTGGCCATTCGAGCCATCTCAATCTTTGGATAGAGCTAAAAAAGAGAGGCGTCAGCTTCTATCGCGCCTTGGCGTAGCGATGCTTGGAATGATGCAGGTCATGATGTATGCATGGCCAACTTATGTTGATGCTGATATTACCCCCGAGTTTCAAGTGCTCTTAGGTTGGACTAGCTGGATATTAACGGTGCCGGTTATGGTTTATTCAGCTGGGCCAATATTTCAGGCGGCATGGCGCAGCATCCAGTCAGTCAAGCAGACGCATATGCTCGGTATGGATGTTCCTATTGCGCTGGCACTCGCATTGGCTTTTATTGCCGGCACAATTAATTTAATTAATGGATCAAGCCAAAGTTATTTTGACTCGATCACGATGTTTGTAGCATTTATTTTGGCTGCAAGATATGTCGAGTTATTGGCAAGACAGGATGCCCAAGGTGGTGCAGAGGCGTTAGCAAAACAATTGCCTGCTACCTGTGAGCGCGCATTCAATTACCCTGCATCACAAGATATTGAAGTTGTGCCGGTAGTCAATTGCAACCCTGGTGAAGTGTTGCGAGTATCCCCTGGCGAAGTGGTTCCTGCAGATGGCGTCTTAATTGAAAATGTAAGCGCATTAGACGAGTCATTGCTAACCGGTGAATCAAAGCCGGTCGAGAAAAAAATTGGCGATCGCGTATATGCAGGAACGCACAATATTCTTAATCCATTGTTTATGCGTATTGAAGCTGTGGGGCAATCCACTCGTATTGCAGGAATCGCAGCACTGTTGGACCAGGCACTACTTGCAAAGCCGGTAATGGTCAGTCTTGCTGAAAAGTGGGCCGCCTATTTCGTTGCGTTCCTATTATTCAGTGCATTTGCTTCATCAGCGATTTGGCTTTACTTTGATCCTAGTCGCGCATGGACAGTTTTAGTTTCAGTTCTTGTTGCTAGTTGTCCTTGTGCCTTATCGCTCGCAGTACCCACTGCCATGGCAGCAGCTCAAGGCGCTGTAACTAAATTAGGTTTGCTGATCGTGCGTGGTCATGTGATGGAAGGTTTGGTGAAGGCAACAGACCTAGTGCTCGATAAAACCGGCACCTTAACAATGGGCCAGCCAGAGCTACAAGAAGTTATCAATTTGCGCTCCGGTTATCGCCGTGAGGATGCCTTAGCATTGGCAGCAGCATTAGAGATTGGGCAGAGACATCCGCTAGCGCTTTCATTGTTACGTGCTGCTGAAAGTGAGGCACTCACGCTACCTTTATTAAGTGAACCCGTTATTAATCTTTTGGGTAGAGGCCTCAGTTCGGGATCCTATCGACTGGGAAGCGCACTATGGTTGGGTGTAAATCAGGGCGCTCAACAGGGGCAATATGGTCAGGTGCATTTAGCTGATGAACAAGGGTTAATCGCCAGCTTTGTTTTCTTGGATACACCAAGGGTGGGGCTAGAGCAATTCTTAAAAGTAGTGAAGTCTAGAAATATTGCCGTTCATTTGGTTTCAGGTGACGATCGTGAGACGGTTGCTTGGTGGGCTCATCATGTTGGTATAGAGCACTATCAAGGTGGCTGCACACCCGAAGATAAATATGATTACATTGAGCGCTTACAAAAAGAAGGGCGCTTTATATGGGCTATTGGCGATGGTGTAAACGATGCGCCTTTACTTGCGCGTGCAGATATCTCAATAGCTGTGGGAGCGGGTGCGCCATTAGCAGCGGCTGGAGCTGATGCCATTCTCACCGCTGCCTCATTAGAGCCCTTGGCAAAAACATTGCTATTGGCAGATAAAACCCAGGTCATCATTAAAGAGAATTTATTGTGGGCTCTGATCTATAACCTACTTGCCATTCCGGCGGCGATGATGGGCTGGGTCAATCCTTGGGTCGCAGGAATCGGCATGTCACTTTCCTCGCTTGCGGTGACCTTAAACGCTTGGCGTTTGCGAAAAGCTTAGACTATAGGGATGGAAAGCCTCTTTCTTCTCATCCCTATCTCCTTGGTATTAATCGGGCTTTTAGTCTGGATTCTGAACTGGTCGATCAAGAGTGGTCAATTTGATGACTTGGACGGTCCAGGTGAGGCCGTTTTGATGGATGATGATGCGCCTAAGCCTAAAGAAGTTAGTAAGCACTCTCAAAAATAGCCTTATATTTAAAGAGATCTAGAAAATAACCCATTTTCTTTCTTCGCTTCCTGAATTTGCCCCACCCTTTTTGATATAGATCAAACCCCCTTGGGGACCTTACTTTGATAATCGATCCAGTCTATTTGGATTATGTCGCTGTTTGGTCACAAAAAAGGAGAAACCATGGGACTTACCGTGGGGAGTAATCAAGATACCTTCAATTACAAGGTTGTCAGCCAATTTGCCATTGTTACTGTGCTCTGGGGAATTGTTGGCATGCTCGTGGGAGTTATTCTCGCAGCCCAGCTCATCTGGCCTGATATCACTTTTAATATTCCTTGGTTAAGCTATGGTCGTTTGCGTCCACTGCATACCAATGCGGTGATTTTTGCTTTCGGTGGCTCGGCGCTGTTTGCAACGTCTTATTACATCGTGCAGCGCACAAGTCAGGCACGCTTATTTTGTGACAAGTTAGCGGCGTTTACTTTTTGGGGTTGGCAGGCAGTGATTGTTTTAGCTGCAGTGACATTGCCATTAGGCATTTCAACATCAAAAGAGTACGCTGAACTTGAGTGGCCAATTGATATTTTGATCACCTTAGTTTGGGTGGCCTATGCAGTAGTGTTCTTTGGCACGATCATGAAGCGCAAGACGAAACATATTTATGTTTCCAACTGGTTCTTCGGTGCTTACATTCTGACAATCGCCATTTTGCATATTTTCAATAACTTGGAAATGCCTGCGACATTGTGGAAGTCATATTCAGCATATGCTGGCGTACAAGATGCGATGGTGCAGTGGTGGTATGGCCACAACGCGGTGGGCTTCTTCTTGACTACTAGCTTCTTGGGCATGATGTACTACTTCATTCCTAAGCAAGCAGAGCGTCCAATCTATTCGTATCGTTTGTCCATTGTTCACTTCTGGGCTTTGAACTTTACTTACATGTGGGCTGGTCCTCACCATTTGCAGCACACCTCTTTGCCTGACTGGACCCAGTCTCTCGGAACCGTATTCTCTTTGATCTTGTTGGCGCCATCTTGGGGCGGCATGATTAACGGCATCATGACTTTGTCAGGCGCTTGGTACAAACTCCGTCGTGACCCTATCCTGAAATTCTTAGTTGTAGCTCTGTCCTTCTACGGTATGTCTACCTTTGAAGGTTCCATGATGTCAATTAAGACTGTAAATAGCTTGTCACATTACACAGACTGGACCATTGGCCACGTTCACTCAGGTGCTTTAGGCTGGGTTGCCATGATTACGATTGGCTCTCTCTACTATTTGATTCCACGTTTGGTTGGTCAAAAAGAGATGTACAGCACTAAGTGGATCGAATTGCATTTCTGGATCGCCACTATCGGTGTCGTTTTGTACATTGCCGCTATGTGGATTGCAGGCGTAATGCAAGGTTTGATGTGGAGAGCATTTGAGCCTGATGGGACATTGACATATAGCTTCGTTGAGTCCGTTAAAGCAACTTATCCTTTCTACATGATTCGTTTGTTGGGCGGCTTGTGCTACCTCAGCGGTATGTTCTTGATGGCGTTCAACGTCTTCAAAACTGTGCAAGGTAAAACTTTTGTAAATGCGCCTATTCCAACGGCCGTTGCTGAACACTAAAAGGAGAAGAAAATGTCTAGCGAAAATAAATTCTTTTCCCACGGAACACTTGAGAAAAACGTTGGCTGGTTAATTATTGCCACAATCATTGTTGTATCGATTGCAGGCTTAGTGCAAATCGTGCCACTCTTTTTCCAACACACTACAACTGAGCCAAGTCCTGGTGTAGAGCCATATACAGCTTTGCGCTTGGCAGGACGTGATATCTATCAGCGCGAAGGTTGCGTTGGTTGCCATTCGCAACAGATTCGTACTTTGCGCTCTGAAGTTGAGCGTTATGGTCCTTATTCTTTGGCTGGTGAGTCTGTCTATGATCATCCGTTCTTATGGGGTAGCAAGCGTACTGGCCCAGATTTAGCACGTGTAGGCGCTCGTTACTCTGATGATTGGCATCGTATTCACTTGCGCAATCCGCGCGATGTGGTTCCCGAGTCCAATATGCCCGGATATCCTTGGTTGCAGAAGAATGCTGCAAATACTTCCACCATTCAATCTCACATGATTGCGATGACTCGCCTGGGTGTTCCTTACACCGAGGAAATGATTGCTAATGCACCCAAAGAGTTAGAAGGTAAAACTGAAGAGGATGCATTGATTGCTTATCTTCAGGGCCTTGGCGTCAATCGTAGATACATCGTTGTTGATGAAGTGGTGGCCAAGTAAAGGCTGGGATTTTAATTAGAACGACATAAATCAAATGGAACAGATCACACCCTACCTCTCTGCTTTTTCTACAGTAATTGGACTTATTTTCTTTGTAGGAATTGTTTGGTGGGCTTGGTCTCCTGGTAGAAAAGAAGCAAACCAGGAATCAGCAGAACTTCCATTTGATCTTCCGGATGAATTCAGTAAGGATAAATCATGAGTGACTTTTTTAGCAGCGGTTGGAGTAGCTACATCGCCCTAGTTTCATTGGTGGGTATTGTTTGGTGTGTATGGCTATTATTTTCACAGCGTAAAGCCAAAGTTGTACATACGGCTGATGGCGCAGTCGCTGATACAGGTCACGTATGGGATGGTGACTTACGCGAACTAAATAATCCGCTCCCACGCTGGTGGATGTGGATGTTCTTGCTATCCTGCGTGTTTGGTTTAGTTTATTTAGTTTTATTCCCTGGTCTCGGCTCTTTCCCTGGTGTTTTGGGTTACAGCACCGATGGCTCGCTCATGAAATCCATGACAACTGCGAATGAAGAGTTAAAGCCCGTTTATGCTAAATACGTCACCATGGATATTGAGCAAGTTGCTGCTGATCCTAAGGCGCGTGAAATGGGTCAACGTTTGTTCTTGAATTCTTGTGCACAGTGCCATGGTTCAGACGCTGGTGGCGCTAAAGGCTTTCCGAGCTTGACTGATGGCGACTGGCTCTATGGCGGCTCACCAGAAAATATCAAGACAACTCTTATTAATGGCCGTGCAGGTGTAATGCCTCCATTCCCACAATTGGATAGCAAGCAAATTGTTGATGTTGCTAACTATGTTCGCAGCCTCTCTGGCTTGCCTGCTGATGATCTCAAAGCTGCGCGCGGTGCCGATGTCTACAAATCGAATTGCGCTGCATGCCACGGTCCCGAGGGCAAAGGTAATATTGCTTTAGGTGCACCAAACTTAACTGACAAAGTATGGTTATATGGTGGTTCAGAGGCTACGATTGTTGAGACAGTAACTAAAGGTCGTATGGCAATGATGCCTTCTCAGGATAAAGTCTTGAGCCCTGAGAAAATTCATTTATTAACTGCTTATGTATGGGGTTTATCTAACAATAAACAACCAGCAGCAGCCAAATAAGAAAATATTTAGTGGCAGCTCTTCCGCCGGGTGGAAAACCTATTCCGATAGAAGTTATTGAAGAGTCTCTTTACGAGGTCCGGCGAAAGATTTACCCACGTTCAGTATCGGGCCTCTTTGCCCGTTGGCGTTTTATCCTCGTTTTTGCAACCCAGCTACTGTTTTATGGTTTGCCGTGGGTTAGCTGGAATGGTCGTCAGGCCGTTCTCTTTGATTTAATTCAGCGTAAGTTTTATATCTTCGGCATTGTTTTATGGCCGCAGGATGTGATCTATCTCACGCTCCTATTAATTCTTTCGGCTTTAGCCCTCTTCCTCTTCACTGCAATTGCTGGCCGACTATTTTGTGGATACGCTTGTCCGCAAACGGTATATACCGAGATCTTTATGTGGATCGAGCGCAAGGTGGAAGGGGATCGCTTTGCACGCATTCGTTTGGATGGTGAGGAGTGGCCCTGGGGTTTTAGAAAGTGGCGCCTTAAGATCACCAAACATTTTCTTTGGTTGTTGATCGCGTTCTGGACCGGCTTTACCTTTATTGGTTATTTCACGCCGATTACCACCTTAGGCTCTGCATTAATTCATCTGTCTTTGGGTCCTTGGCAGACTTTCTGGTTATGTTTTTATGCCTTTGCTACTTGGGGTAACGCAGGATTTATGCGTGAGCAAGTTTGTAAATACATGTGCCCCTATGCACGTTTCCAAAGTGTGATGGTAGATAAAGATACCTTCTTGGTGACATATGACAAAGTACGTGGCGAGCCTAGAGGTAGTCGCAGTAAATCTGCTGATCATGAGTCTCTAGGTTTAGGTGACTGCGTTGACTGCAGTATTTGCGTGCAAGTTTGTCCTACCGGTATTGATATTCGTGATGGCTTGCAATACATGTGCATTGGTTGTGGCGCCTGTATTGATGCATGCGATCAGGTAATGGAAAAAGTGGATTATCCAAAAGGATTGATTCGGTATACGACTGAGCGAGCAATCGAGGATCGTGAATCAAATCAAAGTGCCATTCGTCATATTTTGCGTCCACGCGTTTTGATCTACACAGCCTTCATTACTGTTCTTACGGCCGCTTTCTTAGTCTCTTTAGCTACCCGTAATCCATTGAGAGTGGATGTGATGCGTGATCGCGGAGCTTTAGCACGCGAGGTTGAGGGCGTGCGAATTGAAAATATTTACCGTATTCAGATCATGAATGCATCTGAAAATAATATGAACGTGCAAGTGAAGGCCCTTGGTTTGGATGGTCTAAAAGTGCTTAATTCTCAAGGTCAGGTCGTCACTGAGATTGAGGTGGCGCCTGCAAGTAACTTGCTAATGCCAATTAAGGTGAGCACTGAAACTGGCGTAAATCAGCCGGGTAATTACCCAATTCATTTTGATGTGATTGCTCGCGAATTGTCTGGAAATGAAATAATCACTAGAACCCGCGAAGAAAAATCTACTTTTATTATTCCCCGTTAAGCCAAGAGCAATGGAGAGGATGTATATGACAGAACAGCAAAATACTAAACCTTGGTTTAAACAATTGTGGCCATGGTTGTTAATCAGTGGTCCTGCAGTTGCGATGATCGGTTGCATCATCACCATTTATTTGGCAATTAACTATCAAGCTGATAAACCTTTGCGCGATGGTGTGGTTAAACGCGGACTAAAGGTTGAGCAGCAGCTTAAAGATACGCAGGTTCAAAAATGAAGTACCGCTTGCTGATCTGGATTTTGTGGCCTTCCTTTTTGGTGGCTGGCATGGCAGAAGGCTTGTTATTCACAATAGTACA
>Ga0181555_1002453_pt1 | contig 15435 bp, 10 predicted proteins | sample 011ome_15_FD_145601 | JGI IMG/M metagenome (GOLD analysis project Ga0181555, IMG submission 145601) | Coastal salt marsh microbial communities from the Groves Creek Marsh, Skidaway Island, Georgia - 011504AT metaG (spades assembly) | ecosystem: Environmental > Aquatic > Marine > Intertidal zone...
AAAACATTAAAGAAGAGGATTTGCTATTCTTTAAACTAAATTCAGTCAGTAATGATATTACAAATATGGAGTGGCCAAAGTTTGAAAGCTTTGAGAAAGAGTACTACTTTCTAAATATTTCAAACTTACAGCAGAACGATATCATGCAGACGTTATCGCCAATTCTTAAAGAAGCATATGCTAGAATCAAATTGTACTTTAGTCAAAATAAGGTAATTGATTTCCCTGAAATCACATTGCAGGCATTACTAGCTCTTAAAAATGAATCAGGATTTACTGATTTAAAAAGCTACCTCAACATAAAGTATTCTCATATCCTAGTCGATGAATTTCAGGATACAAATAAAAACCAGTTACAATTATTTGAATACCTTACGCATGAATGGGGGCCAGAAAATACCTTTTTTTGTGTAGGTGATCCAATGCAGTCGATTTACCGATTTCGACAATCAGACGTTAGAATTTTTTTGGATGTTATAAAAAACGGAGTTGGGAAGATAAAGTTAAATCATATTATTCTCTCAGTAAATAACAGATCAAAAAGTCGTCTAATTCATTGGTTTAACTCACGCTTTTCTAAAATTTTTACAGAACAAGATATTGACCATGGAAGTATTCAATATCAGTTATGCAGTCCTAAAATTGATGATGATAGTGGGTTAATAAATTTTTTATCATACAGTTCTAAGTCATCTTCAAAATCTTCAGGCATCGAGGCAGAGCTAATCTGCCAGCAGATATTAGCGAGTCAACATGAATCTATTGCGGTCATTGCAAGGTCTCGAAATCATTTGAAACCAATTGTTTCTTATATCAAAAAAAATTATGCCAAACAGATTCCAATCAATGCGATCGAGCTTGAATCTTTAATTAACCACCAATGTGTGCAAGATATTCTTGCATTGACATTAGCGATCTTTGATTTTAGTGACCGCACACATTGGATTGCCACAATCCAGTCACCATTATGTGGTCTAACAATTAAAGATCTCCATATCCTTTTTGCTAATGAGGATGAGAATATTTGGAAACTGATTAATTCTGAAAAAGTTAATGAATTAAATAGTGAGAGCCAAAAAAGAATTAAGAATTTAATTAAGATAATTAAAATTCACTATTCTTCTATGCACACGGCTAAGTGGAGTGAAATTATTAGAGCATTGTGGGTTGACTTATCTGGGATTAAATCTTTATATATAAAAGAGGACATCGAATACATAGATTACTATTTACGCATCCTACAGAATTTCGATACGAATGAAATTGATAAAGAAGTTTTAATTAAGACCGTTACTGAAACCATGGTATCCGATGTAAATAGTAATAAAAAAGCTGTTTCTTTTTTAACCATCCACAAATCAAAAGGTTTAGAATTCGATCATGTCATTATTCCAGGTGTAGATAAATCCACCCGACCCAATATCCCCTCATTAGTCAATTTTGATCACATGGATGGGGCAAATATAAATATCTCATCCATCAAAATCAATGATGATGAAATCTACTCATTACATGGTTACCACGAACAAAAAAATAAAATTAGAGAACATAATGAATTAAAAAGATTGCTCTATGTTGCTGTTACCCGGGCTGTCAATCAGCTAGACCTTGTAACTGAAATAAATCAAACTACCAAGAAAAATACTTTCTTACATTTTCTGTGGGATGATTTTTATACAACAGATCCTCAAAGCGTTGATATTGATACCCCTACAAGCAAATATGAAAAATTTTCACCAAAATTGTTTAACATCCCCTTATCGGACTATATTAATGAAAAAAAAGAAAGTCTGGAGGAATTTTCACCTATTTCTGTTAAAGAAAACTATAGCATTGAAACCGAAGAAATTTATGTGGGTATCATCGTTCATAAATATCTTGAGTTGATACATAAAAATATAACAGTGCATCACCATGTTCAATTTATAGAAAAAATGCTGAATAGTTTGAATATTGATAAATCTCTGAATCACAAGGAGATCGTTAGTGAATCTATGATTTGTATTAACAATATCCATCAAACTGAATCAGGACAAAAGATATTAAAAAAATATGATGACGATCAATGTGAACTCAAGATTTCAGTTCCAAATAAAGATCAAACAAACTACCGAGTGGATAGGACGTTTTTAATTAATAATGAACGTTGGATTATTGACTATAAATACCACAAAGAAGAACACAACTTAAACTCATTAGCGCTTAATTATAAGAATCAATTGAATCGGTACGCTTCCTTTTTCAATGATCATAACATAAGACAATTTATTTATTTTTTAAAACAAGGTGAGTTAATTGAGATTTAGTCCTTAAGTTCGCCTACAAGGGATTTAATCTTATTCAGCTTATCTAACGGGTCCTCAAAATCACCTGCTAAAGTTATCTTATTTGGTCCATCAAGCTTAATGTGTTTATTTGTCTGGACCAAATCAATGATCTTTAATGGGTCGATGTTGTTCTTTTCCCTAAAATTCAAACTAATAGTTTTCTTTCCAGCATCAATTTTGGTCACATCTAAATCTTTAGTTATTATGCGAATATGATGAATGATAAACAAATTTTCAGTCTGCTCAGGAGCAACTCCAAAACGATCAATGAGCTCTTCTTGAATCATTTGTAAATCTTCTAATGACTCACATGATGATAGCCTTTTATAGATCACAAGACGTTCATTAGGGTCACCACAGTATTGATTAGTCAGTATCGCTGGGGCATGGATATTAATCTCATTGTTCTCATTATAGTCGGCATTAATATCAAGCGTCTCATTGTTTTTTAGATGAGCCACGGCTCGATTCAGCATTTTTAAATACATTGAAAAACCAATTTCATGAATTTCACCACTTTGTTGGTCTCCTAATATTTCTCCAGCACCACGAATCTCAAGATCATGCATCGCTAAGAAATAACCGGAGCCTAAATCTTCAAGATACTGGATAGCTTCTAATCTTTTTTTGGCTTTACTTGTAAGGCTTCGATTTTCGTCAATTAATAGATATGCAAAGGCTTGATGATGCGAACGACCAACACGACCCCTTAATTGATGCAATTGGGATAACCCAAAGCGGTCTGCATTGTTAATAATAATTGTATTTGAGGTTGGTATATCGATACCGGTTTCAATAATGGTTGTGCACAGTAGCAAGTTAAATCTTTGCTGATGGAAATCTTGCATAACTCTTTCAAGCTCTTTCTCTTTCATCTGACCATGAGCAATGGCCACTTTTGCATCAGGCATAATTTTTGTTAATTTTTCACTGATTGCATAGATGGAATTTACATCATTATGTAAAAAGTAAGCTTGTCCTCCACGATTAAATTCTCTTGTTAGGGCTTCCTTGATTATTCCTTCTGAAAAATTCTTAACCATGGTCTTGATTGATAATCTTTTTTGAGGAGGTGTGGATATGATTGAAAAATCTCGTAAGCCTTCAAGCGACATGGAAAGAGTTCGTGGTATGGGTGTAGCGGTTAAAGCTAGGAAGTCCGTATTTGTCTTAAACTTCTTAAGCATTTCCTTTTGACGAACGCCAAAACGATGCTCTTCATCGACAATTATAAGGCCAATATTATCTATTTTTATGTCTTTTTGTAACAAACGGTGAGTGCCGATAACAATATCTACTTTTCCATTAGCCAGTTTTTCTAGAACCTCATTTTGCTGCTTATTACTTTTAAATCTTGAGATTTCCTCAATCTCAACAGGAAATGAGTTAAATCGATCAACAAAATTATTATAATGTTGGCTAGCAAGCAAGGTTGTTGGCACTAATATGATTACCTGACGATTGTTCATGATAGATATAAACGCTGCTCGCATTGCCACCTCAGTTTTACCAAAACCAACATCACCACAGATAAGGCGATCCATCGGTCTTGCAGATTCCATATCTTTGATTACAGACTCAATTGCCTGCATTTGATCTGGAGTTTCCTCAAAGGGAAATTCGTTCGCAAATTTCTGATACTCAAGCAAGTCAATTTTTGACACCAAACCCTTCTTCTTTTCTCTTAATGCATATAAATTTAAAAGCTCTGCTGCTGTGTCATAGACCTGTTTTAACGCCTTTCTTTTTTCTTTTTCCCATTGCCCTGAACCCAATTTATGTAACGGTGCCGATTCGATGGGTCCGCCTGTATATCTAGAAATGGAATTTAACTGAGTTACTGGGACATACAACTTGTCCTCTTTTTCATAAGTTAACAGTAAAAATTCATTTATTGAGCCCAGCATATCCAATTGGACAAGGCCTTGATAGCGACCAACTCCATGATTCTCATGGACAACAGGATCACCAACTGATATCTCAGAAAGGTCCTTAATTACAACCTCGGCGTTATAATCCTTGCTTTTATATTTTGATTTTTCTTGATGGATGAAATCAGGAAATAAATCATACTCGGTGAATACCTCAAAATATTCATTTGAAAATCCCTCTTTTAAAGGTGATTGAATAAGCTGATGCTCAATTACTGGATCTAATATATTAATACTTTCAGATCTTTTTAAATTAAGGTCACACTCAGTGAGCATCTTATGAATTGTTTCTCTTCGACCTAAGCTCTCAGCGGAAATGATTATTTTTTTGGAGCATTGGTTAATGTAATCAGCTATATTTTTATAGCCATTCTTATAATCAATAGTGATTTTAGGTAGCGGGTTATCAACTACATCAAAATTAAGATTTTTAAAACGATTTAAGTCCTGATGAAACTTTACAGAATCCATCATAATTTCTTCAGGATTCAATATAGGTCGCTCAATGTCGTATGCATACATTTTGAATCTTGTTTGAGCATCAAGCCAATAGTGATCTATGCTGGATGATAATTTAAAAGGAACATCAATTAAGGTGTCATCGGGAAGATAATCAAAAATTGTATTCGTCTCTTGATAGAAAAGTGGTAAGTACCATTCCATTCCAGCAAAGGGGATCTTATTCGATATATTTGTATAAATCGGCGACTTACTTGGATCACCAGAAAATCTTTCACGATAATTTTTTCTAAAAGTTTCAATAGATAATTCAGTCAGCGGACATTCTCGGGCCGGCAATATTTCAATCTTGTTTGTTGGGTAAATACTTTTTTGAGTTTCAATGTCAAAGGTTTTTATGCTTTCTATTTCAGTATCAAAAAAATCTATCCTATAAGGAATGGTGGATCCCATAGGAAATAAATCAATCAACCCTCCCCTTACCGCAAATTCACCTGGATGAAAAACCTTTTGGACATTGATGTATCCATTTTCTATCAAAACTGTTTTTAAGGACTCTAGATCGACCTTTTGTCCCTTGCTATAAAAAAAACTGTTCTGTGTGATGTATTGTTTTGGAGGCAAATAGTTTAATGCTGATGTTGCTGGAATAATTAAAATATCAAAAGCTTTCTGGGTGACTAAAAATAGTGACTTTAAACGATCTGAGATTAAGTCAGGATGGGGTGAAACGCTATCGTAAGGCAATGTTTCCCAATCAGGGATCATAGAAACCACAAGATTTTGATTAAACCAAAGCATCTCCTGCTGAAGCCGTGCAGCAACATAACTGTCTTTTGTGAAAATAACTAACGGAGTATTTTTTGCGCTTAGTTCAGAACAATAAAATTTTATTATCTGGTAAGCGTAAGATGTGTAATTCAGTATATTTTTTGTATTTGTATTCATTTGGCTTTAAAATTAAGCAGTCATTATAAACACATTCAATCGACATGGAAGATAAAGAAATTATTGCTATAAAAGCACTCGATTATGTCACTGACAATTCTGTGATCGGATTAGGGACTGGATCAACTGCAAATTTTTTTATTAAACACCTTGCTAATAAAATTAAGAATGAAAGATTAAATATACAGGTTGCGGCAAGCTCCACCGTATCTGAAATAGAAGCCCAAAGAAATAAATTAAATTTGATTGGTATCGATACACTAGAGACTCTTGATCTCTATGTGGATGGTGCGGACGAAATTACGAATGATTTAAATGTGTTAAAAGGACGTGGCTACGATTTAGTGAAAGAGAAGATACTTGCCCAAAGTGCTAATAAATTTATCATAATTGCAGACCATTCAAAGAGAGTTAATCGTATTGGAGAAAATTATCCAATTCCTATAGAGGTCTTGAAAAGCACTTGGAGGTTAAGTAAAAAAATTCTAGATAAATTTGGTCAAGGAAACTTAAGAAAAAATGCAGCTGGAGATGCATATGCCATCTCATCTGCTGGGAATTATATTTTTGATTACTCTTTTGATGAAATGCCATTAAGAGATTTACATGAAAAAATCTTAACCACCCCAGGGGTTATTGAAACTGGTATTTTTTATGCAATCACTGACCGTGCCCTTATTGTTGATAATGGACACATTGAAGTACTCTCTAAATAGAAATCGTCGTTTTATTTTTCATGTAAGGTTGTAATGCCGATGGTATGTTGATAGAACCATCTGCCTTTTGATTATTTTCCATTATGGCCACAAGCGTTCGACCTACCGCAAGGCCTGAACCGTTCAGTGTATGGACCAGTGTATTCTTACCCTCTTCATTTTTAAAGCGAGCTTTTAGCCTTCTTGCTTGGAAATCTTCACAATTAGAGATTGAAGAAATTTCTCGATACTGTTGTTGTGATGGAAGCCAAACTTCGATATCGTAAGTTTTAGCGGCGCCAAAACCCATGTCACCAGATGACAGTGTCATCACCCGATATGGTAAATTAAGGGCTTTTAGAATATTTTCTGCATGAGAAAGCATCTCTTCCAACGCCTCATAGCTTAATTCTGGTTTGGTTATTTGAACCATCTCGACTTTATCAAACTGATGTTGACGAATCATCCCTCTAGTATCTTTACCATACGAGCCTGCTTCGGATCTAAAGCATGGGGTATGCGCAGTCATCCTGATTGGTAAGTGTTTTAGATCAATAATCTCATCTCGCACTGTATTTGTAAGCGAAACCTCTGAAGTTGGAATTAGGTATAAGCTTTCATCTTCATTCTTCTGAGTGACAAACAAATCATCACCAAACTTAGGTAACTGACCCGTTCCCAATAAAGAATCTTCATTCACCAGGTATGGGGTGTAGCATTCAGTGTATCCATGATTTTCGGTATGTGTATCAATCATAAATTGACCGATTGCGCGATGCAGCCTGGCAATATCATTTTTCATGAAAACAAAACGAGAGCCCGAAACTTTAGCAGCCGTATCAAAATCGAGACCAAGAGGTGCGCCAAGGTCAACATGATCTTTAACCTCAAAATCAAATTCAGGGGGTATGCCAACCTCTTTTACTAATTCATTACTTGTTTCATCAGGGCCTATTGGAACTGAATCATGCGGCACATTTGGAATAAGGAGTAAAAAGTTATTTAATTTTTCTTGGATTAATGCAAGTTGTGATTCAAGCTCTTTAGATTGTGCTGATATGTCGGAGACTTTCTCGAGAATGTCACTAGCATCCTTACCTTGAGACTTTAATACACCGACCTGTTTTGAAAGATCATTTCTTTCTTGTTGGAGTTCTTGGGTTTTTATTTGAATATGTTTTCTCTCTTCTTCGAGTGAATTAAAAAAATTAACATCTAAGTCAAACCCTCTATGTTTTAAAATTTTTTCTAATGACTCTATGTCATTTCTCAGTAAGTTAATATCAATCATTATTTTTATTTTTTTTATCTAAATCTTTTAGAAAATTTAACTTCTCATTAATTTTTATTTCCAACCCACGGTTAGCTGGAGAGTAGAATTGTATCGGATCTAGCTCATCAGGGAAATATTTTTCTCCCGCCGCATATGCGTTTGGCTCATTGTGAGCATAACGATATTCCTTACCATAACCAATGTCTTTCATTAATTTTGTTGGTGCATTTCTGAGGTGAATCGGTACATCATAATTATTATGATCACTGACGTATGCCTTAGACATATTATATGCCTGATAGGCAGCATTGCTTTTTGGAGCAGCTGCTAAATATAAAACTGCATTGGTAAGGGCCAGCTCTCCTTCTGGTGTACCCAGTCTCTCAAATATCTGATAGGCTTCAAGGGCAATGGTTTGGGCTCTTGGGTCTGCTAAGCCAATATCCTCTATGGCTATTCTTATTATTCTTCTGGCAAGATATAGTGGATCTGCTCCACCATCGAGCATTCTTTGCAGCCAGTAAATTGAAGCGTCAGGATCGGATCCACGCACTGATTTATGCAATGCAGATATTTGATCATAAAATTGTTCACCGCCCTTATCGAAGCGCCTATAGGAAGATGAAGCAATTTTTTTGATTAAATCAATATCAACTTCTATTGGCTTGTCTTTAGAGTAAAAATAAACGATCTCAATGAGGTTCAGCAATCTTCTTCCATCCCCATTTGCGTACTCAATAATAAACTCAGTGGAAGATTCATCAAGCTTTATATTTTCTTGTATAGATAAAGCTTTGTTTAATATTTTTTTTAATGCCTCATTCGATAATGAGTTAAGAATATATACCTGACAACGACTTAATAATGCAGAGTTAACTTCAAATGAAGGGTTTTCTGTTGTTGCACCAATGAATGTAAAGAGTCCATTTTCAACATGAGGCAAGAAAGCATCCTGTTGACTTTTATTAAATCTATGGACCTCATCAATAAAAAGCATTGTTTTTTTTTGATTCTGATCTTTATTAAAATTTGCCTTATCGACTGCCTCCCGAATATCTTTGACGCCTGATAAAACCGCAGACAAAGAAATAAATTCATAGTTAACAGAATTAGCTATTGCAAATGCAATGGATGTCTTTCCCACTCCAGGAGGTCCCCATAAGATAATTGAAGGGAGTTTATTAGACGTCACAGCATTTCGAATTGGGCAATCATCCCCTAAGAGGTGATCTTGACCAATAACGTCATCAATGGTTTTTGGTCTTAAGATTTCTGCTAAGGGTTGCGATAAGGTGTTCATTCTTTAATTTTTGATCACCTCAACGTTGTCTGGAACATTGAAAAGGAATGATGCTTCATCGATATCAGTGCTATATGAAATATTAACAAAATTTATGATGATCTTATTCTGAAGGCCATCAATGACTTTCATAGCCTTTATCTTGTCTTTATTGAACGAAATTTCTATAGATTGGTAATCGATATCCTTTAATTTTGATTTACAACGATACCAAACCTCATCGTCAATTAAAATTTTTGTCACCTTAAAAGACTCCTCAAGATTGTTTAGAAAGAAAATATTAGCAGGATTATTACTTTTAGATTGACTGAATCTAGACATAATCACTTGAGATAAGTCTGGGTCATAAATATAGACAATCTCTCCATCACCAATAATTTGATTTTGATGAGGTGCTTGGTAAATCCATTTAAAAAAATGAGGTTTTTTGAAAACAACGTCACCACTCGCTTCTTCAATTAATTGGGATTTGTTGTCAAATACCAATTGGCTAAATTGACCTGAAAAAGCACTAGTTCTATTAAGAAGAGTTGATAACTCATCAGCAGGCGAAGCCCATAATAAATTAATATTTAAATAAAAAAGTAGTATGAATGTAAGGGATCTAATCACTCTTGATTTGGCTGGATAACCTCTCGGTTTCCGTTACTTTGCATTGGAGAAACAAGTCCAGCTTTTTCCATGTCTTCGATTATTCTTGCCGCACGATTATAGCCGATACGTAAATTTCTTTGTACATAGGAGATTGATGGTTTTTTGGATTCAATAACCAATTGAACTGCCTGGTCGTAAAGCGGATCTTTTTCTCCATTGACATCGCCTGATGAGCCGGCAGTAAAATCCACAGAATCTTGTGAGTTAATTACCTCTTCCACATAATTAGGCTTGCCTTGCTGTTTGAGAAAATTTACCACTTTATGAACTTCTTGATCTGAAACAAATGCTCCATGAACTCTTGAGGGGTATCCTGATCCAGCCGGCAGATAAAGCATATCTCCCTGCCCTAAAAGATTTTCTGCTCCCATTTGATCCAAAATCGTTCTCGAATCTACACGGCTCGATACTTGAAATGCTACTCTAACAGGAACGTTGGCTTTAATTAATCCGGTAATTACATCAACCGATGGTCTTTGGGTAGCTAGCACCAAGTGGATACCAGCAGCCCTCGCTTTTTGTGCAATCCTTGCAATAAATTCTTCCGCCTTTTTACCAACCACCATCATAAGATCTGCAAGCTCGTCGATCACAATCACTATTAGTGGCATAGATTCAAGGATCTCAGGATTTTCAGGATCAGTGGAAAACGGGTTAGTTAGTGGGGACCCAGTATCTGAAGCTTGTTTTAACTTTTCATTAAATCCTGAAATATTTCGCACGCCAAATTCTGCCATTAATCTATATCGTCGATCCATTTCTTTGACCGACCAATTCAGCGCATGACCAGCTTCTCTCATATCTGTCACTACTGGAGTGAGGAGATGAGGTATATCCTGATATACAGACAGCTCAAGCATTTTTGGATCAATCATGATTAACTTCACTTCATTTGCTTTAGCTTTGTATAAAAAGCTTAGTATCAAAGCATTAATCGCGACAGACTTTCCAGATCCTGTTGTACCGGCTATTAAAACGTGAGGCATTTTTCCAAGGTCTGCAACCACAGGCTTTCCTGATATGTCCTTACCAAGCGCTATGGTAGTGAGAGAGGCAGTGTCAGCAAACACTTTAGAGCTCATAATTTCTGAAAGATAAACAATTTGTCTTTTATTGTTTGGGATTTCAAGACCCATGTATGTTTTTCCAGGAATGGTTTCAACAACCCGAACACTAGTTACAGATAATGACCTAGCCAAGTCTTTGGAAAGATTAGTTACCTGACTGCCTTTGACTCCTGCAGAAGGTTCAATTTCATAACGAGTAATCACAGGACCTGGTTGCGCTGAAATAACTTTTGCCTCGATTCCAAAATCCAATAGTTTCTTTTCAATTAAACGTGAAATAAATTCTATTGTTTCTGGTGATTGCTGATCGACTTCCTTGGGTGGTTGATCAAGTAAATGCAAAGGAGGTAAGTCTCCATTTGAGCTAAACTCTTGAAACAAAGTGGTTTGTTTTTCTTTTTTAACCCTAGTACTTTCTTTTATTTCATTCTTTGGGATTAATATTTCTACAGGTTTGCGATCTTCAAGTTTTTTTCTCTCATTTTCAACGTACTCAATTCTTTGTTGCTCGAACTTTTTTCCAGCCCTTCTATCAAAAAAATCATTCATCTTAATGATAATTTTATTTATCAGCTGTAAACATATCTCACCAATTTTTTCACTTATAGTTAACCATGACCAACCAGTAAAAAGGCTTAGTCCAGACGCAAGACTGATCACTAAAAATAAAAGCGATCCTATGTAACCTAAAATTCCTCTTAGCAAAGAATCAATTGATGAACCTGCCAAGCCACCTTGTATAGAAGCATAGGATGCATGAAGGCTGATCACATGCCCAGCTTCTAACGCTGAGGATGATAAGAGAAAGACAGTAAAACCAAGATAGTTGATCCACAATACTCTTTTAGAATTTTCTGTACCTTCAATCCTCTTGTAAATTAAATTTATAGAATAAAAAAGAAGAAATACAAACCACCACGATGATAAACCAAAGAGGAAAATTAATATGTCAGATAAATAGGCACCAAATGCGCCGCCAAGATTAAAAATTTTATCTTGAGACTGAGTTGTGTGTGACCATGATGGGTCTAATGGATTATAAGTGGCCAACGTAATAGTTAAATATATACCACTAAACAAGAGAAGTAAAAAACCAATCTCTCTTAATACACGATCAATTGTTTTTTTTTCGAGCAAGGCTTGATTCAGTAAGTCGTTGGGCTTTTTTTTATTTTTTTTATTAAAAATCAATTTAATTGTTCTGGGATTTGTTTAAAAAATTATATCAGTTAGTGGGTAATTTTCGGAACCATTCTGATAAATATTTGCTCTGAAAAATTTAGTCAATTAAAATGCTTACTCTTATTTATTTTAGGTCCCATTATGCATGCAAAATTAATTATTTTAGGTTCTGGTCCAGCAGGATATACATCAGCAATTTATGCCGCTCGCGCAAATTTGAAACCAGTCCTTATTACAGGAATCCAACAAGGCGGACAACTTATGACAACAACAGATGTTGACAACTGGCCTGCTGATTCCAACGGCGTATTAGGGCCAGATCTTATGTTACGATTTGAAGAGCATGCAAAAAGATTCAATACTAAAATCATTTTTGATCAAATCAATTCAGTTGATTTTAAAAATAAACCGCTCAAATTATTTGGTGATAATGACACATACACAGCAGATTCAGTAATCATCAGCACAGGAGCGTCAGCTAAATACCTAGGCCTTGATTCAGAATCAAAGTTTATGGGCAAGGGTGTGTCAGCATGTGCAACCTGTGATGGATTTTTCTATAAGAACCAAGATGTTGCTGTGGTTGGAGGAGGAAATACAGCAATTGAAGAAGCCCTTTATTTATCCAACATTGCTAATCATGTCACGTTAATTCATCGGCGTGATCAATTTCGAGCTGAAGCAATTGAAATGGAAAAAATTTATAAAAGAGTTCAGGAAGGAAAAATAACCCTTAAAACATTTAAGGTGCTTGATGAAGTCTTGGGAGATGAGTCTGGAGTGACGGGATTAAAGCTTATTGATACTGTGAATGGCAATGTCGAAGAGATTAAAGTATCAGGTGTATTTATTGCTATCGGGCATAAGCCAAATACTGATATTTTTGCAGGTCAGTTGGAAATGGAGAATGGATACATCATTACTAATAATGGAAGAAATGGTAATTTTACCGCCACATCAATTCCAGGTATTTTTGCTGCTGGTGATGTCCAAGACCATGTTTACAGACAAGCGATTACCTCAGCAGGAACAGGTTGTATGGCAGCTTTAGATGCAGAAAGGTATCTAAGTAATAATGAGTGACAATGATCTTTTCAAGAAAGAAATAGGTGAAGTAAAACCTATAAAAAGAAAAGATACGGTTGACACTTATAGTCAGACTCCGAAACCAAAACCTATTGCTAAAAAATTTATCGAAGATGAGAAAAAAGTACTAGTTGATTCAATCAGTGATAATTTTGAATCAATAGATTATTTTTTAGCAAGGGATGAATTATTCTATATCAAAAAAAATCACTCTCCTGATATTGTAAAAAAGTTGAGAAATGGTAGTTGGGTTGTTGAAGACTCAATTGACCTGCATGGACTTACATCAGATGAAGCTAAACTTGCCCTGGTAGAATTTATCTCATACTGCAAACAAAGAGGTATTCGTTGCATCAGAATAATCCATGGAAAAGGATACAACTCAAAAAATAAAGAGCCGGTATTGAAAAATAAAGTAAAAAAGTGGTTAATCCAAAAACAAGAGGTAATATGTTTTGTTCAAGCGCCTAATCATGACGGTGGTGGTGGTGCATTACTTACTTTGCTTGAGAAGTAGTTTTAATAAGGCAAACAACTTCTGCTGCAATACCCTCTCCCCTTCCAATTGCACCCAATTTTTCCATTGTCTTTGCTTTAATATTTATGTCACCCACAGAGCACATCAAATCAGTTGAAATATTTACTTTCATTTGATTAGAAAACTTCAGAATCTTTGGAGCTTCACATATGATCGTTGCATCGATGTTTGATACTGCATATTTCATTTTCACCATCTTCTGATAAACCTCTTGCAACAAGATTCTAGAGTTAATATCTTTAAATTTCTGATCATTATCAGGAAATAGTTGCCCAATATCTCCCAAACCCATAGCTCCGATTAGAGCATCGCATATAGCATGCAAAAGGACATCTGCATCTGAATGACCCTTTAAACCCTTATTAAACGGAATATGAACCCCACCAATAATACAAGGGCGCCCCTCAACCAGAGGGTGAATATCAAAACCATGTCCAATTTTTAATTTACTCATAATATTTTACAAATCTTCTGGAAAGGTAATTTTTTTATTATCAACAGGACCCTTAATCACAACCGGCTTAAATCCTGCATATTCTACAGCTTGGGATTCATCAGTTGGATTTCCTGGAAAACTCTCTAATGCTTTCAGTAGGATATTGTATGGAAACATTTGTGGGGTATGCGCTAGCCATATTTTATTTCGATCAACTGTAGAGGTAATTTGCATGGACTCATTTACTTCCTTAACGGTATCCACACATGGAATAGCCATAATTGATCCATGGTCTGTTTTTAATGTTTCATCTATATAATGAGACAATTGCGAGCTTGTTAAATAGGGTCTTACAGCATCATGCACTATAACCCAGTCCTCTTCTCCTACCTCATGGGCAATCATCTTTAGAGCATTTTTTACTGTATCTGATCGACTGTCCCCGCCGCATAAAATAAACTCAGACTTGGAGCAGAAATTTTTTTTTAACGGAAGCAGTAAATCTAAAATAACTCGATTGACGGCAATATAAATTTTATAAATGACTTCAATATCAAAAATACGGTGAGTTTTTTCAAGAATCACTTCATCATCGATATGACATAGCTGTTTTGGAATCGTCGAGCCAAAACGTTGACCTAGGCCTGATGCAGGAATTATGGTGAAGATCTTTCTCATCACCAAATTCTAGCATGAGATTAGCGATCAATATCTGGGGAAGCGGTGATTTTATGGATAGATATATCAGCTCCGTTAAACTCAGACTCCTGATCAAGTCTTAAATTGCTAATCGAGTTAATCACTTTATAAACAATATATCCAAAAACAAAAGCAAAACTAACGCCGATTAGAGAACCCACTAATTGCGCCATAAATGAAACACCACCGAGCCCACCTAACATCTCAAGTCCAAAAATCCCAGCGGCTACACCACCCCATAAGCCACACAATCCATGCAGAGGCCAAACACCGAGCACGTCATCAATCTTCCACTTATTTTGTGTCATGTTGAAAGTCACAACAAACAACGCACCTGCAACACCTCCCGTTATCAAGGCACCAATAGGGTGAAATAAATCAGAACCTGCACAGACAGCAACAAGCCCAGCTAAAGGACCGTTATACAAAAACCCGGGGTCATTTTTTCCAACAAACAACGCTGCCAAAGTACCTCCCACCATAGCCATCAAGGAATTAACAGCAACAAGTCCTGATACACCCGACAACTCTTGCGCGGACATCACGTTAAATCCAAACCAACCAACGGTAAGTATCCATGAACCAAGCGCTAGAAAAGGTATACTTGATGGAGGAAAGGCAACCAAAGAGCCATCCTTTTTATACCTTCCGTATCTAGAACCAAGAATTAAAACTGCAGCCAGTGCTAACCAACCCCCAAAGCCATGAACAACAATAGAGCCGGCAAAGTCATGAAACTCATAACCAAAAATTGCTTCAAACATAGATTGAATAGAAAAATTGCCATTCCACACGATCCCCTCAAATGTTGGGTAAATAAAACCAACGATAACGAAAGAA
>Ga0181555_1002468_pt1 | contig 15372 bp, 12 predicted proteins | sample 011ome_15_FD_145601 | JGI IMG/M metagenome (GOLD analysis project Ga0181555, IMG submission 145601) | Coastal salt marsh microbial communities from the Groves Creek Marsh, Skidaway Island, Georgia - 011504AT metaG (spades assembly) | ecosystem: Environmental > Aquatic > Marine > Intertidal zone...
GTTTAACCATTATAAGACCGCTAAGATCTTTTAATCCATACAAACCATTTTTTTCAAATATCTCAAGATTATAGGCACTTAAAGGAGCTTCATTTAAAAACATCTCATCGTCATCATCATCATCACTTAGTGAATCATTATAAACGTATTTGTTAATATTAATGTAATCTTTCTTTCCGTTCTTATTGATGATATTAACATTACCTCCATATCTTACCTCATCGTCGATATGTTTGTACATAGGTTTAACCATTATAAGACCGCTAAGATCTTTTAATCCATACAAACCATTTTTTTCAAATATCTCAAGATTATAGGCACTCAAAGGAGCTTCATTTAAAGAGTCTTTTTCTTCTTCATCATCACTAACATCAAAAACATCTTCAGCCTTTTTCATCACCTCTTTTTTGGATTTATCATCTAAATCTTTACCAGCGGCCAAAATTGATTTGAACATACCAACGGTCATTTTACCTTTACCGTCGGTAATTTGTGTGCGAATATCTTGTGACAGCTTCCCTGTCATTCTTTGCATATCTTTAATATCATCTTCGCCTTCGCCACCTTCAGCTTCGCCCTCGGCATCCTCGTCTCCCATATCAATATTTTTAATGTCGGAATCACCTTCCATGTCGGCATCCATTTCTGGAGCAGGAGCTTTTTCATCCCCCATTTCCATTTCGCCGTCCAACCCCTCAACATTATCACTTTGAGGAACTTCAGGTGTAACAACAGGTATATCTAAAACATACTTGTCTTCATTCAAATAAAGATGAAGATATTTTATGGCTTCTTGTAATGTACCTCTTTGAAAGCGCTTCCTATTACCGAAACCATCAATATAATTGAAATCTTCAGCTACAATAGTACCTGACCCTTTGTCACAAACTTTAATTGTGTAAAAAGTGCTTTCTTTCACTATACCATAAGTTTTGTCGTCAACTTTCTTGGTATATTCAACAAAAGTGCCCTTACCAGTGTTTTGTTTCTTTTCTAACTGGTCAAATAGCTTGTTGGCCTTGTTTAGCTTAGATTCGTTTATTGAATAATTCATTTTTTATTGAAATTAAATTTGTTAGATTCTATTGTACTTTGTATTCCATCGCAATCCTTCACCATTAAAGTGATTTGAATTGGATCGTCTTTTTTTATTATTGTGTTCGGTAAAGAATTAATAAAATTCACAATACCGTTGTTTTCTACACCTAATCTTAAACTTCCATAAGTTGAACCATTATTCATCTCCGTAATATCATCACCTAAACTACCCCAGCCTGTTTCATACACCAAATACCCTCTACTCTTTATAACCCACTTGAATAATCGCTCACCTATATTTCCGCTGTCATAAAATGTGCTGTCTTGTACCAAAAAGAACTTCTTTAAAAAAAACCTTGGAACAGGAGCCGTATTCCATTTTCTACAAAAACTACCACATTCATAAATGGTAGATATGTTAACAAATTCCTTACACTGTCCCATTGTGTTTTTTTTATAAATATTCTTATTTTTTATATATTACTTTATAATCTCTGTATTTTGGATTTTTTGAATGAACTCTGTACTGAATTGTTGATTTTTTTTCTCCAGTGGCTTTACTAGCCTGTCTTAAAGATGTAAATAATACACCGTGAACACTATAATAAATACCATCATTGTAACCTTTCTTATCTTTATTTTTCTTATCAGTACGATCAGCTATTTTATCTAATCTTGCGACGTGCTTCTTATCCCCAGAAAGTATCCTTTGCTTTTTACTGTCCAAATAAGATCCTAATGTGCTACCACGACTTGAATTTTTACTCTTATCATAGGCTTGTATCTTAATTTGTTTCATTTTCTTACCTATACCCTTATTTCTCAAATACTTAAAAGCCAAATTTTCAACGGAAAATTCTCCATCCCTTTGCAACCCTTTAGTACGCTCATCATGTAAATAATCAGATAAGCCCTGCAAAGCGTTAGTTAATTCTTTGGGATTATTTTTTAACTGCATTACGCCGTCCAACCTCTTCCCAAAACCTCTAATAAAATTCTCCACACCTTTCCTGTCAATATCCATTTCCATATATTCAGGTTTTCTCACCCAAGAATCATACAATATACTATATATACCTCCACTCTTCACCTCATCTACTTCACTGTCCTGAACGTACAACTCAATCTTATGTGGACCAATTTTTAAGTTGTGGCTATTATTCCATAACGCACCCTTATCCTTAAAGTAAGAATCAATCATATCCTGACCCATATTAACTTCACTGAAAGGAATTAAAAGGTGAACGTCTACATCTGAATATTCAGACCAATTGTAATTAGCATTGCTACCTACTAACCAAATATCAGTGTATTCAACTTTCAAATTTAAAACCTCATAAAAGTCATCAGCTATCTCCAATAAAATGTCCCGAACATCCATCTTCATCTTGTCGTTTTCCAAGTCGAAGATTTTGGGGTTCAAAGTGGTCTTATTTTCGAAGTCACTTAAATCTATTTGTTCAAATATGTTATCCACAAACTGTATATTATTTTTATATATAAATAGTTATATTATAGGTTTATTTTTTAAATCTTCGATGTCTTTTAATATCGACTCAATTGTTTCTTTATCTAAAACTATATCTGCTTTATAGCTTTTATAATTTTTTATAATGTGTTCACTTAAAGCCTTTCCTTGGCTTTGAGCTGTTTTAAACCTTTGATAGTGATATGGAATGACATTTTCATAAACATATTGATGTCCTTTTCTGAAAATAATTGATAGTTTTTTCTCGGAAAAGATATATTTTGACATCAAAATGTTAGATGAATCATAATAAGAAAAAAAAATATCACCTTTTTGTTCTTCGTTTAATAACATAATGTATATATTTGCAGTTTAAAAATAAGAAAATATGAAAAAGATAGTATTGCCACCCGCTCTAAATAAATTAAATCTTTCAGAAGAATTACTGTTTATTTTCAATAAATGTTCAAAATATGCAGTTTTAGATAAATCAAATGAAATATCAACGGCTAATTTCCTTTATGCTATTATAGCAGATGATAGAGAAAACATTATTATAGCTGCTTTACAAGCTATGAATGTAGATATAAATATCTTATATGAACAATTAAAAGAAATAAGAAGTATTAAGTTCACAAAAAAAAGAACCAATATAAAAGAAGGGCAAGAAGTTGAAAAAGATAATAATGTTATAACTCTTTCAGAGGAATTAAAAAAACTTATTATTAAAACATATAATAAAGCTGTTGAATCTAAACCAGATTATGAAATCATTGATTTGTTTTTAGCAATCCTTGAAATCAAAAACAGTGTAACAGGTATCTTACTTGATAATGCTATTGAAATTCATACTTTCAATGAAAGTCTTAATGAACTCCTAAAAGGCTTTGATGAGGCTTTGTTTGAGGGTTTCTATGACTTTTCAGATGATTTACCTGATTCTATAGAAGAACAAAACGAAAAACCCAAAAGTTTTGGTCAAATTAAACAACTACCAATCAAACAAGTAATGACTGTTGAAGATATTATAAAAACTTTTACAGTTAACTTAAACGAAGAATACGAAAAAGGTAATTTACCTGAATGTATTGGTAGAGATATTGAAATCGAAACATTAGAAAGAGTTTTAAGTAGAACCAATAAAAAGAATTCTTTATTAATTGGTAAAGCAGGTGTAGGTAAAACACAAATCGTTGAAGGTTTAGTTAGTAGAATTATTAATAGACAAGTATCAGCTAACCTTCAAAATAAAACAGTTTTGTCTTTAAATGTAAATGATCTTGAAGCTGGTACTTCTTGGAGAGGGCAATTAGAAGAAAAAATAAAGATGCTTGTAAATTACTTACAAGAACATCCAAATGTTATTCTTTTCATTGATGAAATCCATTCTATTATCGGTGTAGGAAAAAATAACAACAGTGATCTTTCTAATGCCCTGAAACCATATCTTTCAAGGAATAAAATGCAAGTTATTGGTGCTACAACACTAGAAGAATATAAAATGTATATTGAGAACAACAGAGCTTTTACACGCCGCTTCTTTGTTCAACATGTAGAAGAATTGGATGCCAATTCAACTTTAGATATTCTAAAGAAAATTAAAGACAAGTATGAGGAATATCACAATGTTACTTATTCAAATGAAATTCTTTTAGATATTGTAACATTTGCAGATAAATACTTAAAGAACAGGAGCTTCCCAGATAAAGCCATTGATATTATGGATGATCTAGGTGCAGCATTAAAAGTTCAACAAAAAAATAATAAAGATATTGTATCTTTAAATAAAGAGTTGAATGATTTAAAAGTAACAAAGAAATATATTATCCAAAATAAAAAATATGATGAATCAGAAAGAATCCTCGCTCTGGAAGAAACATTGAAGAAAAAAATGGATAGTTTATTGAATGTTGAATCAAAGAAACAAAAGATAACAAAAAAGATGTTTGTGGATTATTTAAAGAAATCCCTAAACATTGAAAACTATTATGGGGATAATTTTGAAGAACAATTAGAACATTGTCAAAATGAAATTAAAAAAGAATTCTTTGAACAAGATGAGGTGTTGGACGGCGTAATCAATCAAATTAGAGTAAAAAAATTATTCGATGATTATAGTAGTCCACTAACACTCATGTTTGTGGGTGATAGCGGGGTCGGTAAAACATTCTTAGGGGAACTTATTGCAAAACATCTTTATAATAATAAAATTAAAGTTGTTAACTGTGAATTGTACAAAGAAAAACACACCGTTTCTAATTTGATTGGTTCACCCAAGGGATATGTTGATAGCGATAAAGGAAGTGATTTATTTGAATTTATCAAATATAATCCCGAAGCAGTTATTATGTTTGATGAAATAGAAAAGGCACACCCTGATTTCTATGATGTTATTCTAACCCTAATCGACAAAGGATTCGCAACAGATAAAGATGGTTCAATTGTAGATATTAGAAGATCACTTATTATTATGACTTCTAATAACGGTAATGAAACCAAAAACATTAATATGATTGGTTATAATAATAAAACACTAGATTTAAAAGCAAGTAGCAAAAAATCAATTACCAATAGATTTAAACCAGAGTTTGTTAATAGAATTGATGAAATATTCCATTTCAATCAAGTGGATAACTTTGAAAAGATTTTGAATATGGAATTTGAATCAATCAAAAACTTTATGAAGTCTAAAAACATTGAAGTCGATTTAACAACAGAAACAAAAACTGAAATTCTTGAATATTGTAAAACAGAATCAGGAGCAATAAGAAACCTGAAGCATATTATCAGTAGAAAAATTAAACAAAATATTGCAAAGAATTATCAAAAAGAAAAGGCACTAAGAATTTAATCTTAGTGCCCATTTCCTTTTTTTAACGAACTCTAGGTTTCGGTGCTCGGTCTTCAGATAAAACTGGTTGAGTTGGTGTAAAGTCTACATCCAAATCTTCAACCTCTTCCACATCATAGTTTTGTTCGATTCCATCTTCATAAAGAAGATTAAATTCCTCGTCAAAACGAATGTTGGTTTGTGGGAGACCAGCACCCATAATGTAAGCAGCGATAACGTCTTGCATTACTTTATCTAGCCCCTGAAGCTCCTGTTTCAATCTGTTGATTGTTTCTACGTCGGATTTGATTTTTTCTTTAAGCGCCTGTGGCAATTCATGTTTGTGAGTCATATATAACTTTGTTTTTTACAAATATAGGAAACTATTTTTTATTTTGTAATTTTTTTTTTATAATTTTGTTAACGTCATTGTAACGCTTAAACCCTGATCAGGAGTTGGTTTGGTATTTAATATATTTAAACTTATTGTATCACCCTCATTAACAACAGTAGTTAACCCCGTTTTGGAATCGAATTTACCACCCAAGGTTAAAGCAGAACCACTAACCACAACCCCATTAACCATTATTTCTACTCTAGTTGATATACCTGATCCTACAACAAAAACAGATGCAGTGTAATCAGTTAATGTCCATCCATCCATTTCAGTTGGAACAGTAAAGAATTTTAATCCACTTCTAATTGTTATATTTGCATTTGAATCAAACTCACAGATATTAACCCTCTCTTTCGGTGCAACCCAAGTAACAGAACTTCCAACAACGCCTAAGTATTCACCATCAGTTCCACCTGTAAGTAACGCTGTAACAGGCTTATATTCAACCGTACCACCCGATACATAAGATAAGACAGTGCCGATTGCAGGGGTTTCATTAACCCCATCCATAACAACAATCTTATTTTGTTCTGCAAAGAAACCAGATTTTATTATATATGAATCCTGATAAAATATAGCAGCATCATGTAATGTTGTCCTAACAACAAATTCATCAGTTAAATTACTTTTTGTGGAAGATAAAGATGTGCTCTCTAATTGTGGGACAACTTTAAGGGCATGATAGTTATTTGTTGTTTGATTGCTTCCATCTATAACAACATATCCAGCAATTTGATTATTTGAAAAGGATGTAACATAATCCCCATTTTTGGTATCATGTCTATAAGATGACAAATCATTTAAAATAAAACCGTAAGTATTTCCGCTACCGTCTATTACAGTATTACTATTCAAAAATCCACCCAATTTAACATTTGAGGAATTTAAAAACAAACCATTGGAGAAAGTATAATTCGTACTACCACCACTACCAGATATGGGTTGGAATTGACTTGAACCGTCTGCCATATAAGTTAATACGTGCCCAGCAGAAGGAGTGTTTACGCCGTCCACCACAACAATCTTATCCTCCTCAACCTTAAATCCACACTGAACAACATTACTATCTAAAAAATAAACACCAGCATTAGTTAAAGTTGTCTCTACCTTGAAACGTTTGTTTGTACCATCGTTTATGGAATTAATATTAGTAATACCATCACCACTGTCCATCCAAAATAGTTGTCTAGTATTAGCATTCAAATCAAATGCCTGCATAAATGTTTGTCCAGCATAAACACCATCTGAAAGATTACTTCCGAAATCAAATTGGTGTTCATTAGAAAGCTGATCTAATCTGGTAGTTCTAACAAAAAATTTAGATAAACCATTAAATATAACACCGTAATTGTGAAAATCCCCGTCAATTGTCGTAGTTTCAGTTAAAGTACCACCCCATTTAATATTTGATCCAATAGCCGTTAAACCGTTACTGAAAATACCAGCCCCTCCACTAATTGTGTTGGGCTCCCACTTACTTGTTCCAGAATTATAAACCAAAGCCTGACTATGTAATGGAGTTTGAGTGCTCACATTTTGCAAATCAGATAAATTCGCCGTCCAATCCACCGAAATTTCATTCACACCAGTAATAGCTGTACTAATAGTTCCACCGTTACCTAATAAACTAACAGTAGATAAATTAGCCACATTAAATGTATCAACAGCATCAGCCTTCAAATTAAAACTATATGAAGCCCCAGCCGAAGGCGCAACCGCCCCCCATTTTCCTGTAGAACTATTATAACCCAAAACATATCCGTTAGGTGTCGAACCAGTTAAAACAACATCATTCAACACATTTAAACCTCCATTGAAACTTAATACAACACTGCTTGATGCAATTGTCGAAACAATAGGAGTTGAACTGATTATACTTAATGTACTACCATTGCTAATATTGAGACTTGACGGGGGATTATTAGCCGTTACATTAAAACTAAACGGAGAACTAGTAAATACATAGCCGCCGCCGTCCCACATAAGAAATTGATTACTTGTCGTAGGAGCAGTTACACCCGATAAACTTGTAATAGTAAGAGCAGAAGCTATATTGTTTACATTTACATCCAATAACAAAGTCTTATTACTTAAACCTACACTAACCTTATTGCTACCAGCAGCAAAGCTCCGCATATCAATTGAAGATCCATTCTTGAAATCAAAAGTCCCAATACCAGAACCAACATTAGTAAAACTTAAATTAGATATAGTGAAATTTGAAATCAAACTAACAGGAACACGCTCTTCTTGTGGAAAAGCATCGGTCACTGGGTTTTGTTTCAATAAATCTTCAGAACCATTCAAGGGGTTTGTACGCCTAGGCCAATCGACGGAAGGAATTTGCATCATTTTGAATTTATAGTTTTCATATAAATAGTTAAAAGATATTTATATCTAAAACATAAATTCTTATGAATAAACATAAATCATTAAAAATTGTTGATATCATCTTCGAAGGATATCATCCGAATTTCAAAGAAACCATTAAAGAAATTATCAGAGAGGAATCAATAGGAACAAAAGCAAATGTCCTATTCGAATCCACAAAAAAATCTAATCTAACAGCCGCTCATCATCTCTATAATTTTCTATATGAGCATAACGCATTGTCAAAGTATATCCAACTAGCTGAAGAAATAGATTATCCATCTGGAAGGGACCTGTATCCATCTGATCATGATTATTTCGGAAGCGCAGATAGCATTATAGATATGCTTAAATTACCCGAAGATAAAGTAAACAAAAAAGAAAGAATCATCTATACCAAAGACGGAACCCCAGATGAATTTTCTTGGGGTAAGAGCATGATGATATCCCAATTAATCAAAAGATTCGGATACAAATTGGAAAAAGAAGAAAATAAACCAAGCAGTATAAATCCAAAACTTTTGGCTTGGAAAGAAAGACAAAAAAATAGAATGAATAAATAAAAAAATGGGGCAATTAAAAAATGCCCCATTTTCTTTTATCAAAACAATATAAAAGGAGAGTGGAAAAACCACCCTCCTTTCTTTTTTGTCTTTAGAAAATCCACCAAGACGTACCGTTTGATTTAACTTTGATCGAAACATAAGATGAACCGATAACATAGGTGCTTGCACCGTCGATAAGTTCACTTGCATTAGGATCAATAGTTACAGTAGCAGTAGAAGTGCTTATTTTCTTAATTACATACTCTCTTCTTGTTGTAGAAGAAGCAGATGGTAAAGTAAGAGTTACGTTACTTTCGCTATTTACAAGAATCATGTAATCACTATCAGTCAATGTTGTACTTCCAGTTACAGTTCTGATTGCACCACAAGATACACTTGTGTTTACATCAAATCCAGACAACGGAGTTGCAGCATTAACACCTACTTTACCTGTACCAGATGCAGCCAAATTCAAGTTGAAAGAAGCCAAACCAATAGTGGTGTTAGCAACCAATGTACCACCCAATACTGTAGTAGTACCGCTCAAGCTCAAACCGTTGTTTGCACTAGAACCATTCAAAGTAGTGTTAGAAGCAGCAGTCAAACGACCGTAAGCATCAACTGTGAATGTTGGAACCTGCGTAGCAGAACCGTAAGAACCAGCTGATACAGCTGTAGTTGCTAAGTCAATGTTATCAGCATTAACAACGATTCTTGAAGAAGATGCAGTACCAACGTCGATAGTGTTACCTGTCTTAGTTAAACCCGCACCAGCAGTAATCTGACTAGCACCGCTGAATTGTGCGAAAGACAACGCTGTACCTGAAGCACCACCGATAACGATAGGATCATTTGTGGTCAATACCCACGCACTATCACCGTTTACAGTACCTTCAGATACGAACATCGCGGAATTCGCTGTTACCTCTGCATCAGAATCGAAATCAGTTGCACGATCCCAAACACCGTTTGAACCTGTACCAACAGTAGTAACTACCCAGATACCGTTTTGAGCACCAGCTGTCTGATCTTTCAATAAGATTCTATCACCAGCTTGAAGTGTTACACCATCAAGAGTAGAAGGTGCACCTGTGATAGCACCACGGCCACTTGTACCACCAGTAGCAGTATAGGTTACAGCTACGTTAGCAGTAGAAGCTACACGTACAGAATTCTTCCAGTCTAAACCTGTAAGTAAGTTATCAACATAAGACTTAGAAGCAGCGTGAGTACCTTGAGTAGGTACAGCAGGAACAACGATGTTGTTAGAGAATGTATAAGTACCTGTGATTGTTTCGGTACCGTTAATTCTAGCTAAGATGTTACCATCGGTAATTTGTGATTCAGCAATCTGGATAGTTACACCAGAAGCAGCAGTTAAACGACCTTTAGCGTCAACAGTGAATGTTGCAACAGTTGAAGCATTACCATAAGAACCAGCTGTTACAGTGGTGTTGGTAAGGTCGGCTGTGATAGATGGAGTGTTAGTTCCAGTAAGAGTCAAATCAATGTTTGAACTGTCCGTTACAGCAACAGAGTTAACGATTGTGCTGTTTACCCAGTTAGTTCCGTTGAAAGTTAAACCCTGATTTGCAGTAGGAGATGTCAATACAACATTTGAAATATCATCCAAAGTTGCATTCAAAGTTACCGTAACCTGATTTGTCGCACCAACAGATGTGTCAATACCCAAACCACCAACGAATGTCAATGTTTCACCGTCATTAACAACCTGATTGCTACCAGAATCAGCTGCAACTGTAAATGCAGCAGGCTCAAAATTAGCAATTCTTACGATGTTACCAGAGGTATCAACACCCAATGTTCCAGTCGTACCAGTAGCTACTGCACTAGTCGCTGTCAAATTGGTCATTCTAATACCAGAAGTACCTGCTACGCCTGAATCAACTTCCAATTTTACGTTCGGAGCTGTAGTTCCGATACCCAAACCAGTCGCCGTTAAGCGCATTCTTTCTGTGTTGTTCTGAATGAATGGAATTTCGAAGTTACTAATGGTACCGAATTTCTTTGCTTCCGTTACCGTGTTACCACTAAAGAACCAGACATTATCTACGAGGTTTTTGGGACTGACTGCAATGTCTGTTGACGTTCCAGCTAATATGTCCGCTTGCGAGGCCGATCGAATATATGCCATGTTCTACTAAAAAAAATTTTGTTTTGTGTTTATGTGTATGTGTTTAAATAAATATCTTCATCCTTAAAATACCAACCAGTTTATTCCATCGCTTTTTACTTTAATTGAGTTAAACTGTGAGTACAAATAGTAATCCTCCGCACCATCAATCATACTACTCGAATAAATATGCACTAGGTTAGAAGTATTATCAATTTTTTTAATAACATATTCTCTCCTATAACAATCATCAGCCAAAGGTAAAGTTATCATCACATCTCCTGCACTTGCATCAACAACTAACATGTAATCATCAATAGTTGCTGTATAATTAGCATATATTCTATTTACATTACCTAAACCAACACTTCCATCCGCCTCTATTGTAGAACTAGGTGAATTTACGCCCCAACCGAATCTTCCATCAGTAGTAAATACACCAACTTGATTTCCGTTAGTATAAATAGGTATCTCGAAATTATTTAAAGTACCAAAAACTAATTGTGTACTTTCAGTGTTACCACTTAAACTCCAAGAACCACTAGAAATTTGTGTAGCAATCGGTTGGAAAACGAATTTGGTACCATTATAAACTAATATATCGTTTTCGCTGGGATCCCCTAAAATATTCGATAAATCCTGTAAATCAATGTTATTAGCAACCGATTCAATATTTAATGAAATGGTTGTTTTCTTAGTTTGTAATGGTGGGATACCTGTTAAAGTATTGTTCGTATAAATGAATAATTCATCACCAGCTATAATATGTGAATCATCATTATTTAACACTAAATTAATACCGCTATCTGCTTCAACGCCCAAATTGAAATCCAAAGGACTTTCAACTGTTACCCACTGACTACCATCATACTTCAAATAACCCTCTGGTGTAGGTACACTAACAACGTTTGCTAATTCTTCCAGATTAATTTCATCAGCTATTTCAGTTGAAACAGCATCTATCAATATGTTATTTGAATTTAAACTAACATCAACTTTAGACGATCCAGCTGCAACATTTCTAAATTCTAAATTAACCCCCGTTTTCTGATTGAAAACCCCGTGACCACTAGTACCAACATTAGAAGCAGTATTAGATTCACCACCACTTTGCGTAAACCAAGTAAAACCACTACCAACCCAATAAAGAGTTTGGTTAGGTGCAGTGGGATTAGGTATATCATTCAAATCCAATAAACTAGCATTTAACTTAATCAACGCCGTATCCTGAACCGTAACGTCAACCGTAATACCACTCTGACCTAATAATTTTAAAGTGTCATTATTATTTAGTACCTGACTACCATTATTACCAAGCAAATTAATCCTTAAAGGAGCATTCACCCACTGACCAGTACCTAAATCATAAGTTAAAATATCATTAGCCTTAACAGATGTAATTGTTACATTATTTAATTGCTGTAAAGCAGCATTCAAAGTAACATTCAAATCTGTAGTGGAAATTCCCCAAGACGTTTCAATACCATTGGTACCATATATTCTTAAAGGAATTAATGAAGAAAAAGTGTTGGTTACACTAGTTTGATCTTTTACTTCAAAAGATAAACCAGCAGCCAACCCAGAAACAAATTCCCAACTACCAATACTTGAATTATATAGTAAAGTATCATTATTAGCTGGAACACCAGATACTCCAGCCAAATCCTCAATCCTAATCTCATTGGCAACCTGTAAAGGATCTACATCAATTCTGATATTGTTTGACGATAAACTTAATTGAACCTTTGATGAATTTGCCGCAATGTTTCTAAATCGTAATATCGAACCTAATTTACTTGAAAAAGTACCAAAACCCAAAGTACCAACATTCTGACCATCAGTGATACTCCCAGTACTTACAGAACTAAAACTTGACCAACTGTAACCTGTACCATCCCAAGTTAAAATAGTATCACTTACAGTAGGAGCAGGAATGTCACTTAAATCCGATAATTGTGCAGACCAAGTGATATTAACATTGTTAACAGGTGATACAGATACATTTATATTGCTACTTTGATTAAAAGTAATAGTTTTATTTATCCCACTCAAAGTCTCCGTTACAACCCCATCAGTAATGTAAAATTCATCAATAATACTACTAGTTATCCACCCACTTCCATTAAATTGTAAAAAATCTCCAGCACTAGGAACATTCGTCACATCACCCAATTGTGATAAACTAATACTGTTCGCAACCGCAGTAGCATTTACATCTATGTTTATGGTGTTGTCAAAAACAGATAAAGATACCCTAGAAGAAGAAGCAGCAATGCTCCTAAATTGTAAACTTTCAGAAAACTTACCGTGAATAACAGGTATGCCATAACCTACATTGTCAAGAGTAATTTTTTCTATTATAAAATCTGATACTAAATTAACAGGTATTCGTTCCTCCTGTGGTGCAGCATCAGTTATGGGATTTTGTTTTAACAAATCCTCCAACCCTGTAAGCGGCGAAGACCTCCTAGGCCAATCTTGTGATGGAATTTGAAACATTGTTATATATTTGTTTAATAAATATTAAAAACTATTTGCTTTTTATGAATGTATTAAATAAAACTGGAAACTATCTTAATTGGGTGAATTTTGTAACACTTGTTATTATACTTATACTATCTTTTTTTAAACAAGGTAGTTTGAAGGAGGTGGACGGCGAAATGTCTTTTGTTTCAGATAAAATCCACTCTATAGAGAAAATGCAAGCCGAATTATTACAAAAAGACACATTAATCCATCAAATCACCCAAGATAACCTCAAAATCCAAACATACCTCCTAAGAGAATACCACAACCAAACCCTAAAACTAAATAGTCAATTTAAAGATTTTGCTGACCTAAAAATAAAATTGCAGAATTTAGGGGTCGATATTGATGACTTAAACCAAAATTTTGAAATATCAATCAGTAAAATAGACTCATCTGTCACAAAATTAAAACGCGACACTTTTAAACCCAATCAACCTAACCTCTACTCTTTTGCAGATTCATCAAAACATCTCAATATATTCGGTAAAGTAAACCTTAAAGATGAATCAATAGACTACACCTACAAATATAAAGCTACCTATAACATAGTAACCTATACAGAAAAAAATAAAAATAGATTGAAAGAACCCCTGCACTACGCAAAAGTCACTTCAGATGACCCAAATGCAGAAATTACAATGAAATCACTCCTAATTAAAAAAGATAAACCCAAATTTCATATCGGACTAGGATTAGGAGCAGCAGCATCATTCAGTAATAATAAAGTAAACCTTAGACCAGCAATAAACGTATCATTCTATAAACCTATAATAAATGTTTATTAACAGCCTATTTATACAATAAACAACTTAACAATGAATAAAAAATTAGAAAACGACATAAAGAAAATTATTAAAGGAGAATTCAAAGGCAAAATAAACGAAAATATTTTTGCCATCCAACCCAAAAACCTTAAAACCCAACACCACCTCTATAATTACCTGTACGAAAATAATAGCCTTTCACAATATAATGTGATAGCCGAATACATGGACCTCCCTTCAGCATCCCAAATGTCCTCTATGATTAAACCAGAGTACAATATGACCCTCCAAGCCGAAGATGAAGGATTCGAAAAAAATGATTATGTCTCTAACCAAGATAGAATGGGTAACGAATTGTCAAAAATAATCTCTAAACTCACACAAGGGGATTTAATGAAAACAGCAGAAGTAGAAACAAGCGTACTAACAGCAAAACGAAAAACAACCTCAAACCCCCTAGAACAAAATTTCTACCTCTTCTACACAGAAGACCCATCCCAAGAAAAAATAGGGGCAATCTTCTTCAATACAGACCAAGAAGGAAAACCACTGTCAGTATCCTATACAATAAACTTCGATGGAGATACCATAACAGATAAAATAAAACTAAAAGGTTCCCTACCATTCTAAAATAGAAATGCCGATTAACCATAAAGGATAATCGGCATTTCTATTTCTTTATATAATTATCAAACCATTATTCGTTTGTTACCTATATAAATATACCTTATTTACATTTCTATAAAGAATATGTGGCAAAATATACCACATACGTTTTATCAAAATGTAAATCACATCATATTTTACATCTTCACATCAGTATTTTCCAAATAATGCGTCAAACCTTTACTAATAACACTAGTAATATCATTGTAGTAAAATCTACCCATATTAAATTTCGTGGAATTAAAAGACGCTCTCGAAAAATTATTCTTTATAACATCACAATGATTAAATGATACATCAAAAAATATACAACTAGAAAAAGAATTGTTGTATGCAATAGAACAATCATTAAATTTACATAAAACAAAAGTACTGTCCTCCATAGAGGAACCGTTAAACTTGCAATTGTTAAATGAAGTATTCCTAAACTTGCAGTTAATCAAGGATACCTCACCACCAAAACTACAGTTCCTAAAAACAGTATGAAATAATATAGAAAATTATTCCTTTATAGTTAAGACTACTGGATGCACTGCAACACCCTCTATCCCATTGCAAAAAGCGTTTGGGACTTCTTTTCTCAATATGTTATACATTCCATTCACATCAGCGTTAAATTTCTTGTTATTGC
>Ga0181555_1002478_pt1 | contig 15343 bp, 11 predicted proteins | sample 011ome_15_FD_145601 | JGI IMG/M metagenome (GOLD analysis project Ga0181555, IMG submission 145601) | Coastal salt marsh microbial communities from the Groves Creek Marsh, Skidaway Island, Georgia - 011504AT metaG (spades assembly) | ecosystem: Environmental > Aquatic > Marine > Intertidal zone...
TCCTTTAGTTTGTATAATGTTTAGTCCTTTAACCTTATCATGTTCAGGAATTATTACTAAATCAAAAAAATTACTTGGCAATTTTGGGTTTTGAATATGAATTGTCTTAATTTTATCTTTTAAGGTAGATTTTAAAAGAATAGATAAACCAGCCATACGTTTACCGCATGTTATGACATAATTAGGTATTTTTTTATTATTAATCAGTTTTTGTGAAATACCAGAAAAACAAAATTTTCCTAAAATAGGTATAAGCTTAAGTAAATAAGGTGGATTAATTTTTATAATCTCATAATTTTTCTTTAATAATATAGCGAGTGCAATAGATTGTTTTTCCATTCCTGCAGTACCATCGCTAATAATCCAAGTATCAGTTATATTAAACTCCTTAAAAAAAAATCATGATAATATAAATATTATTTTATTTTTAATTTACTTTATGAAATAAAATTAGGCTATATATTTGATAACAACGCTCAAAGCTAATTTATTTTATACAGAAAAAATAATAAATGAAAAATGATAAAATTAAGCTAGATATTATCGATTTAAAAATTTTAAATGAACTTCAAGATAATGGTAAAATAAGTAATGTTGACTTAGCCAATATTGTTGATATTTCACCGCCCTCTTGTTTAAGGCGAGTAAAATCATTAGAAGAAAGGAATTATATTCGTGGCTATAGTGCCATTCTAAACTCAGAGCTTTTGGGTTTTAAGGTAACAGTCTTTGCTTATGTTGGTTTAGAAAGTCAGGCTGAAAATGATCTTCAAACATTTGAAAATTATATTTCACTCTTCCCAGAGGTTAGAGAGTGTCATATGCTTATTGGGGAGGTCGATTTTCTTCTCAAAATTGTTGCGAATGATTGGGATCATTTTCAAAAGTTCTTAACACAGCATTTAACACAGGCTCCAAAAGTAAGTAATGTTAAAACATCACTGAATATTAGAAGTATTAAAAGTTTGCCTGGTATTCCTTTTGAAAATGTTATTTAGGGATAGAAATTGAGAGAATTTCGTAATTTTTTATTCCACTAGGAGTGTTTACAGCAACCGATATACCTTCTTCTTTACCTATTAAGGCTTTAGCTATAGGAGATGCTATTGATATCAGTCCTGCTTCTAAATTAGCTTCATATGGACCAACTATATGATAAACTGTTTCTTGGTCTGTATCCTCATCTAAAATATTAACTTTGCAGCCAAAAGTAACTTTTTCACCAGAGAGTTTACTCAAATCTATCACTTGTGCTCTACTTACCACATCTTCAAGTTCAGATATTCTACCCTCCACAAATGCTTGTTTTTCTTTAGCTGCATGATATTCTGCATTTTCTTTGAGGTCTCCATGTTCTCTAGCTGACGCAATGGCCTGTATTATTTGGGGACGATCATTTTTTTTGAGGTCATTTAACTCTAATTTTATTTTATCTAGACCTAAAGATGTAAAAGGTATTTTATCCATACGCATGCTTTCATTTAATAAGTAATAATAAAATTATAATATATATAAATTAATTATTCAAAATATGATTGAAGTGACTTTACATCCAGCTTTTCATTTTTCAATGCTTCTATTGCTAGGCTAGCTGCATTTGCACCTTGAAGGGTAGTATAATAAGGAATTTTATTTAAAAGTGCTGTTTGTCTTAGGGAAAAACTATCCTTAATAGAATTACTACCTTCTGCTGTATTTATAACTAATTGTATTTCTCTAGACAACATAGCATCAACGGCGTTTGGTCTACCTTCAACAACTTTTTTTGTGTATTCAGTTTTGATATTGCTATCATTCAATGCTTTTGCTGTACCAGAAGTAGCGCATATAGAAAATCCTAAGTTAGCGAATTTTTGTGCGATTGGAATAATAGCTTTTTTGTCACCATCCTTAATAGATATAAAAACTTGCCCTTTTAAAGGTAAGTTTACATTCGCGCCCAATTGACTCTTAGCGAAAGCCTCAGCAAAAGTTGAGCCGATACCCATAACTTCTCCGGTAGATTTCATTTCTGGACCCAGGATAACATCTGTTCCAGGAAATCTTGCAAACGGAAAAACTGCTTCCTTAATGGATATATGATTCATTTTGAAATTATTAAGTTTGAAATCAGATAATTTCTTTCCTGTCATTATTAATGAGGCTATCTTAACAAGAGGTATGCCAATTGATTTGGCCACAAAAGGTATAGTTCTACTACCTCTAGGATTCACTTCTAAAATGAAAATTTTCTCATCTTGTATGGCAAATTGTATATTAATAAAACCAATTACATTCAGCTCTAGTGCTAGTTTTTTAGTATATTCAATAATTTTATCAATTATGTTGCTTTTTAATGTTTGGGGAGGAAGGGCGCATGCAGAATCTCCTGAATGAATGCCTGCTTCTTCAATATGTTCCATTATACCAGCTATGAAGGTTTCATTTCCATCAGATATTGCATCCACATCTACTTCTATAGCATTTTTTAGAAAACTATCTATAAGAACAGGACTGTCACCTGACACTTTTACAGCATTATTAATATACTTTTGAAGTTGTTCCTCATTATGAACAATTTCCATAGCCCTTCCACCAAGAACATAACTTGGTCTTATAACAACTGGAAAACCAATTGTTTTTGTAATTTCAATTGCCTCCTGTTTGCTACTTGCAATTCCATTTAAGGGTTGATTTAAATTAATTTTTTGAAGTAATTCTTTAAACCTTTTTCGATCTTCTGCTAAATCTATGGCATCGACAGACGTGCCTAAAATTTTAATACCTGCTTTATTTAGACTTTCTGCAATTTTTAGGGGAGTTTGTCCACCTAGTTGTACAATAACTCCTAAAACTTCTCCATTTTCATTTTCTTTGTTAATGATGGATAAAACATCCTCATGTGTAAGTGGTTCAAAATATAATTTATCTGAGGTATCATAATCTGTAGAAACAGTTTCGGGGTTGCAATTAACCATTATTGTCTCGTAACCAGCTTCTGAAAGACTATATGCTGCGTGGACACAACAGTAATCGAACTCAATCCCTTGTCCAATCCTATTTGGCCCTCCACCAAGAATAACCACCTTGTTTTTATCAGATGGATAAACCTCACATTCATTAACTTTATTTTGTTCGTAAGTACTGTACAAATAAGCTGTCTCAGAAAAAAATTCAGCGGCACAAGTATCAACTCTTTTGTATGAAGGAAAAATCTTAAAATCATATCTTAGTTTTTCGATTTCTTCAGGAGTTTTACCCGTTAATTCAGAAATACGTTTGTCAGAAAAACCCATAGATTTAATATTTTGTAATAATGTTGAGTTCATATTTGTATTTAAATTTTTTAGTTTTTCTTCAACATTGATTATTCCTAATATCTGTTGCAAAAACCACTTGTCCCAACCTGTAATTCTTGAAATTTCTTCAACTGAAATATTACTTCTAAGTGCGGTTGAAATTCTTAATATACGTTCAGGCACTTGTTCAGACAACCAGCCTGAAACTGTATCTTTATTTTTAAATATTTCTTTTTGAGTTGGGTAAGATACATCATTTAATCCTGAAAGACCAGTTTCTAATGAACGTAGTGCTTTTTGAAGTGACTCTTGGAATGAACGACCAATTGCCATAGCCTCACCAACAGATTTCATAGATGTACTTAAAAAACTATCACTTCCAGGAAATTTTTCGAATGTAAATCTAGGTATTTTGGTAACTACATAGTCAATGGTGGGCTCAAAACTAGCTGGTGTTGATTTTGTTATGTCATTTTTTAATTCATCTAAAGTATATCCTATAGCTAATTTAGCAGCAATCTTTGCTATTGGAAAACCAGTTGCTTTTGAGGCCAAGGCTGACGATCTGCTAACTCTTGGGTTCATTTCAATTACAATTAATCTACCATCTAAAGGATTAAGAGCAAATTGAACATTTGAACCACCAGTATCTACTCCTATCTCTCTTAGAACAGCAATGCTAGCATTACGCATTCTTTGATATTCTTTGTCAGTTAAAGTTAATGCAGGTGCCACAGTTATAGAATCACCTGTATGAACACCCATCGGATCAACATTTTCAATGGAACAAATTATTATACAATTATCTTTACTGTCTCTAACAACTTCCATCTCATACTCTTTCCAACCAAGAAGGGACTCTTCAATAAGTACTTCAGAGGTAGGGGATAACTTTAGCCCGTTTGAGACAATTTCTAAAAATTCCTGATTATTATAAGCAATTCCACCTCCTTCTCCTCCTAGAGTAAAAGATGGTCTGATAATAGCTGGCAAACCAACAAACTCTAACGCCAATTTTGCTTCCTCTATATTTTTAGCAATTTTGGCCTTAGCTGACTCTAATCCAATTTTAGTCATACTTTGCTTAAACAATTCTCTATCTTCTGCTTTATTAATAGATTTAGGTTTGGCGCCAATTATTTCAATCTTATGTTTTTTTAAAATTCCAGAATTATATAATTCTAGAGTAGCGTTTAAAGCTGTTTGTCCTCCCATAGTAGGAAGAACTGCGTCGGGCTTTTCAATTTCTATAATTTTCTCAATGGTATTTTTTTCAATAGGCTCTATATAAGTTGCATCAGCCATCATTGGATCGGTCATAATGGTTGCTGGATTAGAGTTGATTAAAATAACCCTTATGCCTTCTTCTTTAAGAGCTTTGCATGCTTGGGCTCCTGAATAGTCAAACTCACATGCCTGGCCAATAATGATTGGCCCGGCTCCAATAATTAGAACAGACTTAATATCATTACGTTTTGGCATTTTGGGACACTTTAATTAAATTTAGAAATTCTTGAAATAAATATGAAGACTCCGTCGGTCCTGGAGATGCTTCAGGATGATACTGTACTGAAAAAATTGGTAAAGATTTATGCTTAAGCCCCTCTATTGAATTATCAAATAAAGAAATGTGAGTAATTTCAAGCGTGTCTGGAAGAGTATTATCATCTATTTTAAAACCATGGTTTTGACTTGTAATCTCGACCTTATTATTAGATAAATTTTTAACAGGATGGTTGGCCCCTCGATGACCTTGAGACATTTTTATTGTTTTAGCTCCAAATGAAAGACCAATTAATTGATGGCCAATACATATTCCAAAAACTGGTATTTTTAAGTTTAGAATTGACTGAAGTAAATTTCTACATTTCTTTTCGGTTGCAGATGGGTCACCAGGTCCATTTGAGAGGAATATACCATTTGGATTAATTTTAATAATATCTTCTATTTTTGCATTTTCAGAGAGAACTGTTATCTCTGCATTTAGATTGACAAGATGCCTGAGGATATTCATTTTTACGCCAAAATCAATAACAACGATCCTTGGTACAAATTTGTTGCTTATTTTTATAATTGGAGAAATTAATTCATGTGGGAGATCTTTATAATTATAAGTTTGATTCGTTGTTACCAATGAAGAAAGATTTAATCCATCCATTTTGGGAAATTTTTTTAATTTCTTTTTTAATTCTTCAATATTAAATTTACCCCTTTCATCATAAGATATTATCGCATTACAACTTTTATACTTACGAATAATTTTTGTTAGCATTCGAGTGTCAATTCCTGATATTCCTGGAATATCGTTTATTTCAAGCCATTCATTGAATTTTTTCTTAGATCTCCAATTTGATGGATGAGTAGGAGCTTGTCTGACAACAATACCTGCAATCGATTTAGTTTCGCCTTCGTTGTCTAAATTATTTGTACCAATATTTCCTATGTGAGGAAAAGTAAAAGTTACAATCTGACCTGCATATGAAGGGTCTGTAATAATTTCTTGGTAACCTGTCATTGAAGTATTAAAGCAGATTTCACCAATGTTTGTTTTTTTTGATCCAAATGATTTACCTAAAAAGTAGGATCCGTCATCTAAAATTAATATGCTATCTGATATAATTTCTTCATCAACACAATTTATGTTAAAAGGTATATAACCATTTTCTAAAATTTTGTTTTTTAAATTTGCATCTTTCATTATATACCCTAATTATTTTGAATAATTTAAATTAGTTGAAATATGAAATTTATAATAGTTTGGGGATTAAAAAAATTTATTATAACTATATTTTTCATCAAGAAGGTTCTTAGAATGTATTACAATATTCGTCAATAAAATTTAAGATAATTAAATTAATATTTTAGTTTTTAATTTTTAAAGTAAAAAAATTTAATATTAGAATTAAGTGAAAAGGTAAAAAATGAGTATTAGAGAAGAAATAACGCAAAAACTAAAAGAAGCAATGATAAATAAAGATGTTAGTTTATTAAACATACTGAGATTAATAAAAGCTTCAATAAAAGAAAAGGATATTGTTGCTAAAGGAAATGGAAAACCTGACATAAGTAATGAAGATATAATTTCAGTTCTTCAGAGCATGATCAAGCAAAGAAAAGCATCCATGGATATTTATTTGCAAGGCAAAAGAGAAGATTTGGCTAAAAAAGAAGAATATGAGATTGAAATTATTTCAAATTTTTTGCCCGAACAATTATCTGTTCAAGAAATTGAAATCATTATTAATGAAACAATCAAGTCCTCTGGTGCAAATTCTCTTAAAGATATAGGTAAAATAATTAACTTAATTAAAGGTCAATATGATGGAAGAATTGATTTTGGAGTTGCGAGTAAATTAATAAAAGAAAAACTCTCACAAATTTGATTTTATAATTAATTTTTTTTATTGAAATATAATGGACTTAAAAGAAGAAATAAAAAATTCTATCAAACTTTCTTTTGTAATTGGAAAAAATTTATCTTTAAAACGTCGTGATAAATCTAACTTTGTTGCTCTATGCCCATTCCATAAGGAAAAAACACCTTCTTTTAATATTTCTGATGAAAAAGGCTTTTACCATTGTTTTGGTTGTGGAAAAAATGGTGATATTTTTGATTATGTTATGGAAATGGAAAATAAGACTTTTACAGAGGCTTTAAAAAAATTAGCAGATGAAGCAGGTTTGAAACATACAAGTTATAATTTTGTTGAAAACCCAAAGATAAAAAAAAATATAAATCTTCTGAAACGTGTTTCTGATTCTTATATCCAAAATTTAAATGCACCTATTGGAGAAAAAGCTAGAAATTATCTTTATTTGAGAGGTGTTAATGAAGAAATTATAAGAGATTTTATGATTGGTTATGCTGGTAACTTAAAATCTAATCAATATTTAATCTCATGTTTAATTAAGGAAGGTTTTTCCTTAGATGAAATAATCGAAATTGGTTTAGCTAAAAGAAATTATAAAAAAGAATTAGTTTTTTATTTTCAACAAAGAATTATGATACCAATACTCGATAACATGGGTAAAGTTATTGCATTTGGTGGAAGAGTTTTAAGTGATGGGAACCCCAAATATATAAATTCTCCTGAGACACATTTGTTTCAAAAAGGAAGGCAATTGTTTGGTTTAACAAACGCCAAAAAACTTTTGAATAAAAAAAGATTAATTGTTTGCGAAGGTTATATGGATGTAATATCGCTTAACAAACATGGATACCCAGCTGTGGCATCCCTCGGTACAGCCTTAACAGAAAGCCAAATAGATAAAATATTTAATATGGCTGATGAGGCTTTTTTAGTTTTTGATGGAGATGTTGCAGGACAAAATGCGACTATACGAGTTTTTGAGAAATATTTACCAAAATTAAAATTTGGGAAAAAATTAAAATTTATTTTCCTTCCAAACTCACTAGATCCCGAAGACTTTATCAACCAAAAAGGTGTAAATGAGTTCGAGGTGCTTTTAGACAAAGCGCTTAGCTGTATTGATATGATCTGGTCACAAGGTTTAAAGATGATCAAAGAGAATGAACCAGAAACAAAAGCTCTTTTTTGGAGCTATTTGAGGAACATGGTAAATAAGATAGAAGATATAAATATAAAAGTAGCATATAAAGATGAGATAGAAAAAAGGATCAAAATTTTTAGAAATATGAGTAGGGGACAATCCCAAAGTATTGGTGGTTTAAAAAGAAAAGATTATCAATATTCAATCCAAAATAAATTTCTTCCTAAGACTGGAGTTGAAATAAAAAATGGAGCAATTATTTATATGATGTTAATGTCTCCTAAATTATGCTTAAATTATGACGAGAAGATAACTCTACTAAATTTTGGAAATAAGGAGTTAAATAAATTAAAAGAATTAATACTTTTGCAAGTAAATAAACAATCGTCTATAAGTTCTGAAATATTACTAGACGGAATTATTAGGGCAGGTTTCTCTAATCAAATCAAAAAAATTATGGAAAGTAATTATTCTTCAAGGTTAAACTTAAAACAAACCTCAACCGACCCCGAATCTTGGTGTAAAGTATTTGAGGAGCTTTTAAGCTTAGCCAATATAAAAAAAATATAGTTTTTGTTTTCATAACAAAATATATGTATTTCTAATTAAATTTTAAAATGAGATAATAAATGCTGGCAAATACAGAGAATAAAAAATTAAAAACAAAAATTAGTAGCGATAGCCCAATTTTAGATTTAAATAACTCAGCTATTAAGGCACTAATTAAAAAAGGTAAAGTTAGTGGTTTTGTTACTTTAGATGATTTAAATTCTGCACTTCCTCCAGGTGAATATTCTTCAGAACAAATTGAAGATATTCACTCAGCAATTAATGATATGGGTCTTAATATAGTTGATCAGCAGGAAGAAGGGTCTTTAGATGAAGCTGAGGATCAAACTGCTGGCAACCTTAGTGATGATGAAGGTGCCAGATCTGATGATCCTGTAAGAATGTACTTAAAAGAAATGGGCTCTGTTGAATTGTTATCAAGAGAGGGTGAAATTTCAATAGCTAAAAGGATAGAAGCAGGAAGAGAATTAATGATTGGAGGGATTTACGAATCTCCCCTTGCAATGAGATCTTTCTTAAAATGGAGAGATGAAGTTGATGATGGCACTATGCTATTAAGAGACATTATTGATTTAGAAACGACATATGCTCGTATTAATGGGGGAGCTAACGAGCCAGATATTATTAATGATAATATTGATAAAATAAAATTTGAGGGTTTAGACTCAGTTTTAAAAATAACAAATTCAGACATGGAAAATAATAGTAAATTTGTTTCTAAACAAAGTGTAAACAAAAAAACTGATCAAAAAGATAGTGATGAAGTAGTTGAAGATGAAGTTGAAGATGAAGATGCAGAAGATGAAACTGAAGAAGATGATGTTAATCTTTCTTTAGTAGCAATGGAATCAGAAATAAAAGATCAAATTTTGGGAATGATTGATGAAGTAGCTAAAACTTTTAAAGAAATTTTAACCCTTAGCGAAAGAAGAATAGCCAGATTAAGAAAAGGGGAAAGCTTAATTCCAAGATCAGAAAACAGGCTGTCAGAATTAAGAATTACTCTCATTGAACAGATGGAGAAAATATACCTAAATAATAATAGGCAAGAAGAATTAATCGATCAGATGTATGGTTTAAATAGACAAATAACTAATATAGAAGGCTCCTTGCTAAGATTGGCTGAAAATTCAGGTATCAAAAGAAAAGATTTTATTAGTAGTTGGGTAGGCAATGAAATTAATCACCATTGGGCTTTAAATCCAGGCAAATCAAAAGTCTGGCAAAAATTCACCCATGAAAATAATGATGAAATAGTAAGTATTTGTGACCAGGTTTTTGATTTTGTTAATAATGTAAGTATGCCTGTCCAAGAATATAAAAAACTTATTCAGATAATACAAAGGGGTGAGAGAGAGGCGGCTAGAGCAAAAAAAGAAATGGTTGAAGCTAACCTCAGACTGGTTATATCTATAGCAAAAAAATATACAAATAGAGGCCTTCAATTTTTAGACCTTATTCAAGAAGGAAATATAGGCCTGATGAAGGCTGTTGATAAATTTGAATATAGGAGGGGATATAAATTTTCAACATACGCTACTTGGTGGATAAGACAGGCTATAACACGTTCAATTGCAGACCAGGCTAGAACAATTAGAATCCCTGTTCATATGATTGAAACTATTAATAAACTTGTAAGATCATCAAGGCAAATGCTTCATGAAATTGGCAGGGAACCGACGCCTGAAGAGTTATCCGAAAAAATTTCAATGCCTTTAGATAAAGTAAGAAAAGTTCTTAAAATAGCTAAAGAGCCTATTTCTTTAGAGACACCTGTGGGAGATGAAGATGATAGTCATTTAGGTGATTTTATTGAAGATAAAATGGCGGTTCAGCCACTTGAAGCGGCTATTCATGCAAATTTAAGAGAAACAACAACTAGAATATTAGCTAGCTTAACTCCGAGAGAAGAAAGAGTTCTTAGGATGAGATTTGGAATTGGAATGAATACTGATCATACTCTTGAAGAAGTTGGACAACAATTTAGTGTCACTAGAGAACGTATAAGACAGATAGAAGCAAAAGCTCTAAGAAAATTGAAGCATCCAACAAGATCCAGAAAATTAAGATCGTTTTTAGAAAATTAGGATTTAATCTTAATACTTCCACTTTACATCATTTGAATGTCCTAGTATAAGTTCAAAAATGTAAAATCTTTATATAGGCCTGTAGCTCAACTGGTTAGAGCCCTCCGCTCATAACGGAGTGGTTGGGGGTTCAAGTCCCTCCAGGCCTACCAAAAAATAAATTTTTTTATTATATTTTTCAATATATTTTCACTAAATAAATTTCTTAAAGAAAGTTTGAAAGTTTTCTATGCCTAAAAATTATAAAGATTTAAGAAGTTCCAGGTGGTTTTCTCCAAATGATGTTAGATCCTTTGGTCATAGATCAAGGGCTATGCAAATGGGTCTAAGTAAAGAGGACTGGGATAATAAACCAGTTATAGGAATAATTAATACTTGGTCAGAAATACAACCCTGTCATATGCATTTTAAACAAAGAGTTGAGGATGTTAAAAAAGGAGTATATCAATCGGGTGGTTACCCAATAGAACTGCCAGCAATATCTCTTGCTGAAATGTATGTCAAACCAACAACAATGCTGTACAGAAACATGCTATCCATGGAGGTTGAAGAACTAATAAGATCACATCCTATTGATGGTGTGGTATTAATGGGAGGTTGTGATAAAACAACTCCCGCACTAACAATGGGTGCAATCAGTTTGGATTTACCAATGATCTTCCTTCCTGCGGGTCCTATGTTGAGAGGTAATTATAAAGGTAAATATTTAGGTAGTGGTTCTGATGGTTGGAAATACTGGGACGAACTAAGAGCAGGTAATATCACAGAAGATGATTGGGCAGAGGTGGAATCTGGTATAGCCAGATCTTATGGTCATTGTATGACCATGGGGACAGCAAGTACAATGACTGCAATAGCAGAGGCTATTGGATTGTGCTTACCAGGAGCAAGTTCTATACCTGCGGCTGATTCTAATCATATTAGAATGTCTTCAGATGTTGGCAGAAGGATAGTTGATATGGTTTGGGAGGATCTCAAACCGTCAAAAATTATTACTAAGAAATCTATTGACAATGCTGTTACTGTTGCCATGGCTATGGGATGTTCAACTAATGCGATTATTCATTTAATAGCTATGGCAAGAAGAGCTGGCATTCATTTGACTATGGATGAACTAGATAAAAAGGGAAGGGAAATTCCATTAATCGCTAATATTAGGCCTTCTGGAAAAGAATATTTAATGGAGGATTTTTATTATGCTGGAGGTATTTTGTCTTTAATGTTTTCTCTTGCTGAAAAACTTAATTTGGACGAAATAACGGTTTCAGGACTTAAATTGAGAGAAATAATATCAAAAAAAGAAACTATTAACCCTGATATAATTAGAAACTTAAATAACCCAATATACGAAGAAGGTTCTTTGGCAGTTTTAAAAGGAAACTTAGCTCCAGATGGTTGTGTTATAAAACCGGCTGCCTGTGATAAGAAATTTTTAAAACATAAAGGGCCAGCAATTGTTTTTGATAGTTATCAAGAAATGAAAGATATTATAGATACTGATGACTTTGATGTATCAGAAAATCACGTGCTTGTATTGAGAAACGTCGGTCCTGTCGGAGGTCCAGGAATGCCAGAATGGGGAATGATGCCAATACCAAAAAAACTTTTAAAAAAAGGTGTACGGGACATGGTTAGGATATCTGATGCAAGAATGAGTGGCACTAGTTACGGTGCTTGTATTTTGCATGTGGCTCCAGAGAGCTTTGTGGGTGGACCTTTATCTCTTTTAAAAACGGGAGATATTATCGAGGTTGATGTTAATTTAAGAAAAATTAATATGCTTGTTGATGATAAGACATTATCCGAAAGAAAAATGGCGATTAAACCTCCAACACCAAAAGCTGGAAGGGGATGGCTGTGGATGTATAGTCAGCATGTCAGGCAAGCAAATGAGGGCTGTGATTTTGATTTCTTAGAGACCGATTTTGGAAAATCAGCAAAAGAACCAGACATTTATTAGAGTATAATTATGTTAAATCAAAAAATTAAAAATATTTTTTTAAAATCTAGTGTTGCCTCTATTTCAACAGCTTTATTTAAGAGAGGCTTAAGAAACCAATTTATACAAGGGGTTACCCCACTTAACCCAAATCTACCCAATATGGTTGGATATGCTTTTACAGTTCGATATATCCCTGCAAGAGAAGATCTAAATACTATTGATGTTTTCAAAGATCCAGAACATCCTCAAAGAGTAGCAATTGAGAAATGTCCCCAAGATCATGTTTTAGTTTTTGATAGTCGTAAGGATGCAAGAGCTGCCTCTGCAGGAGCTATTTTATTAACAAGATTAATGGTAAGAGGTTGTGCAGGTGTAGTGACAGATGGAGGTTTTAGAGATTCTTCTGAAATAAAAATCTTAGATTTTCCCGCTTATCATCATAGGCCTTCATCACCTACAAACCTAACTTTACATCAAGCAGTTGATATTAATGTCCCTATTGGCTGTGGTGATGTTGCTGTTTGGCCCAACGATTTAATAGTAGGTGATCAAGAAGGTGTTATTGTAATACCAAGAAAAATAGTAGAAGAAATCTCAAAAGAAATTAAATCAATGACAGACTATGAAGATTATGTAATGGATCAAGTTAAAAGTGGGTCAACTATAAAAGGTTTATATCCACTAACAGATAAAAAACAACAAATAAAATTTGATAATTGGTTAAAAACAAAATTAAACTCTAAATGAGCATTTATTAGGAAGAGTTCTATGGCTAATATAAAAACGAGTAAAAAAACAAATGCAATAATTTTAAATGAAACTGATAATATTATCATTGCCATTAGTAATATGAATGCAGGGGACTATTTAAAAGAATTTGATTTGACAATTGATGCTCCAATATTATCAGGGCAAAAAATTGCTAAAGTTAATATTCCAAAAGATGGACCAATATTTAAATATGGAACCATTATTGGTTTTGCAGACTCTAATATTATTAAAGGTCAAGTATTAATAAACTCTAATATCGTATTTAAAGAATTTAGTAGAGAGCATGATTATTGTTCAAAATATAATCCAACAAGGTTTGCTAATTCTTCAACTCAAAGAACTTTTATGGGTTTTAAGAGAGATGATGGACGTGTTGGCACCAGAAATTTTATTGCTGTAGTTTCAACAGTCAATTGTTCCGCAACAGTTGTTCATGAAATTGCTTCTTATTTTACTCCAGACAAAATGAAACAATATCCTAATGTTGATGGAGTTGCTGCGTTTAGCCATTCAACTGGATGTGGTATGGAATTATCTGGTGAGCCAATGAATCTTCTTTATAGGACCCTTGGGGGCTACATACATCATCCAAACGTAGCCTCATCTCTTGTAATTGGTTTAGGTTGTGAAAGATGTCAAGTAGGTGGATTATTCCAAAATCAAGGTATGATAGAAAATCAAAATTTAAAAACATTAGTTATGCAAGAAAATGGAGGTACAACTGCAACTATAAGAGCAGGAATTAAATGTGTAGAAGAAATGCTCTATAGAGCTAACAATAAAGAAAGAGAAGAGGTATCTATATCTAACTTAACAGTAGGTCTTCAGTGTGGTGGCTCAGACTCTTTTTCATCTTTATCAGCCAATCCTTCTTTAGGTAAAGCTGTTGATATTTTAGTTAGTCATGGTGGTACAGCCATTTTATCTGAGACACCTGAAATATATGGAGTTGAAAATAGCTTAACAGCTAGAGCAGTTAACATTTCCGTAGCTGAAAAGCTTATGAATCGAGTTAATTGGTGGAAAGACGTATACTCGGTTGGCAGGGATGTTCAAATCAACGGAACTGTTAGCCCAGGAAATCAAAAAGGTGGGTTAGCAAATATTTTGGAAAAATCACTTGGTTCTGCCATGAAAGGTGGTTCAACAGGATTAATGGAAGTATATAATTATGCAGAAAAGGTAACTCAAAAAGGTTTCGTGTTTATGGACACACCTGGTTTTGATCCGGTTTCAGCTACTGGACAAATAGCTGGTGGAGCTAATTTAATTGCTTTTACAACAGGACGAGGTTCATGTTTTGGTGCTAAACCTAGTCCTTCTATTAAGCTAGCTACTAATTCAAATTTATATAATAAAATGAACGAAGATATGGATATCAATTGTGGTTTAGTAATTGATGGTGAGAAGACTATTGATGAGATGGGTTCAGAAATATTTGAAGAATTTATTTTATTTGCATCTGGAAAAAAAACAAAAAGTGAAATACTTAATCTTGGTAGACACGAGTTTGCCCCTTGGCAAATTGGAATTACAGGGTAATTTTTCTTAGATTTTCTAAAATATAAACTCTTGTAGAGGAGGCTAAGGATGATCTTCTTTTTGTATCAATTTGGGATATTAATTCCTGAAGAGAACAATTTTTGTTCTTAGCAATAAGCTCTAGTGCTTCCCAAAATTCCTTTTCTAATGATAATGAGGTCCTATGTTTTTTTAAAGTAATTGATTTTTTAATAAGCATTTAATTACTTTCATTGATACAAAAAAAACCTACAACTTCAACATGAGCTGAATATAAAAACTGGTCAATCGGTTGAACCCATTCTAGATTATAACCACTATCAATGAGTATTTTTGCATCTCTTATAAATGTATCAATATCACATGATATACTTATCACAATTTTTACTTTTGCTTCTGCAATATTTAGAAACTGAGATTGAGCGCCAGATCGTGGTGGGTCTAAAATAATAGCACCGTATTCTTCTAACTCTTTAACACTTAAAGGATTTGATTTTAAATTCCTAGACTGTGTTTTTATATTGTTTTTGAATGATTTTCCTTTGGTAGCTATCTCGATGGACTTTAAGGATGATGGTTCGATTTCAAACGCTTTAATTTTGAAGTTTTGTAATAGAAGTGGAAGTGTAATCGTACCAGAACCACAAAATAATTCGCAAATA
>Ga0181555_1002483_pt1 | contig 15327 bp, 9 predicted proteins | sample 011ome_15_FD_145601 | JGI IMG/M metagenome (GOLD analysis project Ga0181555, IMG submission 145601) | Coastal salt marsh microbial communities from the Groves Creek Marsh, Skidaway Island, Georgia - 011504AT metaG (spades assembly) | ecosystem: Environmental > Aquatic > Marine > Intertidal zone >...
CCTCTTTTCCTCCTTTTCTTCCTTCTTCAACTTCTTCGTCTTCTCCCTCCTCCTCGATTTCAAACTGCGGCACCGGTTGCGTGCTCCAAAACTTATGCTCTTTCCTCTTCTTCACATTCCCTACCAGTTGTTGTTGTTGTTGTTCTCCTCCTCCTCCTCCTCCTCCTTCCATCAGAAGACTTCTCTCCATCGCTTTTAGAATATCTCTCAGCGCTTCTTTCTCCTCCGGAGTCGTTCGCGTCTTCCTCTTCTCCTCTTCATCTTCTCGTTTCTTTCCTCCCGACGATTCGAATCCTCCTCCTCTCGGGGACGTCGCCGCTTCCTCCTCGTCCTCGTCCAAAGTGGCGTTTTCTCTCATCTCTTTTCTATTCTCTCTCTCTCTCTCTCTCTCGTGAAGAGCGCGCAAAAAACGATTGAATCGAAAACACGCACAAACAATGCGACGCTCTCTTTATGTGTGGTGGCAAAGTGGTCTCGTTTTCTTCGTCGTGTTCTTCGTAACGCGTCGTCGTGTGCGCACTCTGATCTGATTTTTGTGCGGGAAAAATGGCAGCCACATTTTGGAAAATCTCTTCAGTGAAAAACGCGCTCAAACGCACGCATTTCTCGGGAGCACACACGACACGGAGAGGAGGAAAAGAACAGAGAGATAACAAATGACGTTAAAAACAAAGAAATGGTACGAAACCAGAAACGCTCTGATCCTCGCGTGCGTCCTCTCGGTCGTTGCCTCCGTCGTCGCGTTCGCGCAAATCGGACTCCACCTGAAACATTACTCCAACGGGAACCACCAGAGACACATCTTGCGCATCATATTCCTGGTGCCAATCTACGCTTTATTATCGTTCGCGGCGTTGATGCGACCGAAACATTCGTTGGATTTAGACACCTTTCGGGATTGCTACGAGAGTTGGGTGGTGTATAACTTTCTCGCGTTATGTTTTGAGTACGTCGGAGGCCCGGGAAACGTGCAAAATAACATGCAAGGGAAAGAGTTGCCTCCGAGCGTGTGGGCGTGCGCGAGAGAGTCGCAACAAGTGGACGGGGCGTATTTGAGGAGGAGTAAACAGTACGCGTTGCAGTTTGTGTTTTTAAAACCGTTTTTGAGTTTGATAAGCTGGATTATGCACATGCGAGGGCAGTACGGGGATTCCGCGATTGATTTTAAACGAGGGTACGTGTACGTGTTGTTCGTGTATAACATCTCGTATTCGTTCGCCTTGTACGGGTTGTTGATGTTTTATCGAGGCGCGTACGATTTGTTGAAACCGCACAAACCGTTGGCGAAGTTTATGTTGGTGAAAGCGGTCATCTTTCTGACGTTTTGGCAAGGCGCGTTTATCGCGTTAGCCGTGGCGACTGGGGACGTCTCGAGTTCCGAGGAAGGACGAGCGACGCAGGATTTTTTGGTATGCGTGGAGATGGTGTTTGCGAGTGTTTTTATGCACATTGCGTTTCCATACTACGTGTACGCGAATAGATCTGGGGTGAGTAGATTTGTCGCGAATGTCGGACACGCGTTGAGTGTTGGGGACGTTTTAGACGATACCGTCCATCAGTTCGGGAGGACCTATCAGGAGTACACGTTGCACGGAGCGCACGATAACAGCAGCGGGCAAGGGCAACAAATGGCGACAATGACGAGAACGTATGGTAGAGACGATAGAGACGGTAGGAAAGGTGGAGTGGAGGTTTTAGAAGGAGAGGTGAATAACAACAATGGATTAGAGAACATCGTCGTACAAGAGACGTCGCCGTACACGTATAGCATATCGACGCCTTCGCCGACCAACGCCGCCAGCGGTTCGAGAACGAACGTGTTTACGAACTATGACAACGATAATAGTAATCCATTTTCTACCACTGGGACGACAACTCGAGGGGGAGGAGGAGGAGGCGGTGGTAGTGGAAGTGGTGATGGAGGTGAGGACCAACCGCCGCCGCTTTTGAATTTATAAAATAGAAGCGTATAATATACACACCAACCATTTGTAATATCTCGAATATATTGTTTTAATTAATACAAATACAAAAACAAGCGCTTTCTCTCTCTCTCTCTTCTCTTTCGTTTCAACACGTTCTTTCTCTTTCTCGTCATATGCTTTCTCATCATTATCCTCAATCTAAATAAAACAGAGTCACCATCCTCCTCTGCACCTTCGCCTCTCGACACGTGTCCAGCAAAAGCGTCGAATCGTGAAACGCGAAACAGATAACCTGCCTCACTTTACTCACGATGACATCATTACATATCCTACTCGCCTCCAACAATGGCAAATGATCGTTCTCCGGACACTCCTCCACTTGACTCACCTTCTCTAACAACTCCCTCGACTCCGCCGGTTGCTTCGACAGCGACTGCGGCAACACGACGGTGAGCAGTTCCGGCCGTTCCGCTCGCAACGACCCGCGAATCACCGCCGCGTTCGTCCCGGTCGCCCCGGATGTAAAAATATGATTCCCAGTTAAACACAACGCGTACGCCAAGATCTCGATTAACTGTTGGTGTAAAAAACCCATGTTTCGCGTGCCGAAAAATCCAATCTCTTTCGGGCAGTCTTTTTGTATCGCGATGAGTTCTTGCAAGTAATCGAGCTCGGGAAACGAACTCCCCATCATCGGACGGTCGTCGTCGTCGTCTGAATCATCTTTTTCTAACACGGTCATTCCAGGCGCGCCTCTGTTTGTTTTCGGTTGTTCCTCCGGGGGGACTCCCCCGTTCCTCGTCATCTCGCGTGCACTCTTTTTCTCCGCATCATCATCCGTTTTAACAACCGCTTTCGTTCGCGTCGTGAAGACAACTCTCCGATGATGGATTCGTCTCGTCGTCCTCGCAGTAAACCTTCGAGAAGGAGAATGTGAAGAAGAAACGAAAAAAGGTGTATTAAACAGCGTCAAAGATGAAGTCATTTTCACGTGCGTCGAAACGAACCTTGTTTTCTTCTGCGCTCCGCAGCTGCGTAAAGAAGAGGATGTGCAATGAAGCATCGATCGATCCTTTTTTTTTCCCAAGAGACACAAGTGAACTTTTTTTTTCCAAGAGTACCCACTACGCACTTAAACCCTAAATATGCAAGTGCTTCGTTCTTACTCTTAAGTGCTTACTCCTTACTCCTGAGACCGTTACACAATTAAAAAACTCGACACACAATCGAACGGCCGTTTGTGTTTTGCGTGCTCTACTTCTCTCTGAGAATACGCACACGCGATCGAATAATGGGGTTCCGCTCTGCCGTGACCGAGGTGGCGAAGAACATCGTCCTCGGTGCACCGTCCACGCTGAAAAATCATCGCGCACAGAATCACCAACGAGGAAAAAACGGACGAGACGATGATGAGATGGAACCGTTCGATTTTTCCCACGAAGAGGAAGCGCAAAGATGCATCGAATTGCTCGAACACCTCTCGAACGCAATCTTACCGGAAGAGACGCTCGAGGTGTTGAACCAACTGAGAGATTGCGTGCGAGAAAGCAGAACATCGCAAATGGTCGCGGCGAAAGTTGGCGGCGTGGATGTCATCTTTGAGTGTTTGTTGGAGGAGATGCAAGAGAGAGGAGCAAAGGAGGAGGAAACGAGCGAACAAGCGCACGCGGCGCTGGAAGTGTTGGTCGCCGCGATGACGACGGAACACGAGGAGGATTTGAAAATAGTAAAAGAGAGGGAGATGTTAGAAGAGAAGGCACGAGGGAAGATGATGATGGGGAAGCAGCGCATTGGGAAGGAGAGGCGAACGGCGAGCGAGATGAATCGAGAGGCGCTGGCCGCGAAGAGCGCGAACGTGTTCAGCATGTTGCAAATGATATCTTCGAACGATTTTTACGTGAAGTATCACGCGACGCAGATTTTGTGCGCGATGTCGAGCAGACGAAACACGAGGAAAAAAGTGCAAGAGGAAATCGTAAAGTCGCCCGGAGCGTCGGAGGTGCTCGTGAATAGTTGTTCGCCGAGGAAAGAGAAGAGCGAGGTGCTGAGAAACGAAACGTTGCTTTTATTGGCGAGGTGCACGAAAGGGCACAGCGAGATTCAAAAGTTAGTCGCGTTTGAAGGGATGTTCGAAGTTGCGTTTGATATCATACGCGCGGAATCGTCGGGAGACGACGCTGGTTTTGCCGGAGAGAGCGTTTCGAACGGTTTAGACGGCGGGATTGTCGTGCAGGATTGCTTGGAATTGTGTAATAATTTGATCAGAGGAAACGCGTTGGCGCAGTCGTTGTTTCGAGAGAACGGGTGCGTGGGGAAGCTGGTGCAATTTTTTAAAGGGTTGGAGAGACGGATAGGATCGGATGTCGCGGCGGCGGCGTACCCGGCGCAGAAAGCCGCAAACGCCTTGTGCGCTTTAGAATCCGTGTCTTTATTAGTCGGCGCGGTAAACTTACCGGAGGAGGAAGATAGTGAATTTTCGCAAGACGCGGAAGCTAGAGAGATAATTTTATCGAATTTAGAGGATAACCGAGATACAAACCGGGGAGAATTAGCGGCGAGAGGTGGGATAGAGGCGTTGTGTACGTGCGCGCTCGGGAACGGCAAAGTAGAATCAGCAGCCATTCGAGTGGCGGCGTTGCGAGCTTTAAGAGACGCGGTTGATTACCACGACGCGAATCAAGCGAGATTATTTTCCGCGGAAGTTACGAGAGAGGCGAGGAAAGGGAGCGGCGTACCCGAACCAGCTTTGTTGGCGTTGGGGCGGACGGCGTTGAAGGCGGAGACGAAAGCGGAACGAGAAGCGGCGCTCATGGCCTTGGAAAGTGCCGTGAGAGGTAACACGGATGGACAAATCTTACTCGTGAGTACGTTAGCGCCAACTGGGTTGGGTGGATTTGACGACGGACAAAACGAGAACGAAAATGACGGCGGCGATGACGATTTCGCGGGCGAGACGAGTTTAGGCGGCTTGTTCGCGCGCGCCATGTTGAGAGCGACGTCGACATCCTCCTCTTCTTCTTCTTCTGCGGGGAGGTTTATCTCCGAGGACGAAAAAAAGCAGCAGTTTATAGAAAGCTACGCGAGTACGATTGCGTTGAAAGCGATGTTGGAAGATAACGAGGACGCGAAGATGCGCGCATTGAGGGTTAACTTGCAACCGCTTTCGGAAATGGGATCGGCGAAATCTGCGGAACTTTTACTTCCGCGATGCGTTCGCTCGCTCGCCATCGCGCAAAAAATGGACGACGCGAATGGATCTTTACAAAGTGCCATTTTGCGTTTACTCATCGCGTGGTTGAGTGATTGCGCTTTAGCCGTGCACTCGTTTGTCACCTCGGACGCGTCGCATCTTCCAACCTTGAGTGATTTAGCTAAATACTCTTCGTTAGAAGACGTTCGTACGCTCGCGTGCGTGTGTTTAGGATGTTGTTTGGCATATTACGGCGAACAAGATTACGCGATTGCATCTAATGTGCTCGACGTGGTTGCCAGACGAATCGGAACGAACGATTTTTTAGCTACAATTGAACACGCCACGCGCACGGACAACTTTAAGAGAGCTCTGCTCCCGCCGAAGCCTCCGCCAACTGTGACGAGAGCGACCGCGGCTGCTTTACTCGCGGAATCGACGTCGTCGCCGAACGGAGGTCACGATCAAAAGACGGGTACCACGAGTAACAAAGATTTCAACCCGTACGATTACAGTACGGCTCATTTTATTCAGCGCTTCGAACCGGAAGTGCGCAGAGCCATCGTTCGATTATACGGCGGCGATTCGACGAAGGATTCGAATGCGAGCGGTATTGGTGGTATGAACGGAATGCAAACGTCGCCGTTCGATCGGCAAGAAGGCGAAGACGCCGAATCGTACGCGAAGAGATTAAAATCGACGTGCGAACAGCTAGATAACGAGTTACGCGTGGTAAGACAGAGAAACAAGACTCTCGCTGAAACCGTTGCAAATACTCGCGCGCACGCAGAAGCGCCGGCGACCATCGCCGTTGCCGCCCCGCCGGCATCCCAAGTAGTGGTAGGACCATCACCTTCCCTCGCTCCTCCTCCCCCTCCTTCTGTACAACAACAGCAGCAACATCAGGACGACCCTCGCATTGCACAGCTCGAACGCGAAATCAAACTCAAATCAAACATCATCCGCGAGAAAACCGAAGAGCTCAAATCGCTCGCCTCCGCGTATCAAGCCGTGGAAAACCAATTCACCGAAGCCGAAGAAGAACTCCAATCTCTTCGCAAAGCTCGAAGCGAAAACCAATCCGACGCGGAAACGACCGCCCAGCTCCTTGAAAATGCCAAAAAAGCCGGCATCGCCCAGGGATTGCGCGACGCCGAAAGCGAGTTCTCTTCTCGCGAAGACGCCACGCGCGCTCGACTCGACCTCGAGAAAGCGGAAGCGCTCAAAGATTTACAAGAAGAGATGGACGACTTGCTCGAGGTTTTAGGCATGGAGGAAAAACAAAAGGAGTTTCTCTTCCGAACACTCGTCGAAAAGGGAGAGGATATGGACACGTTGGAGGAAAAGTTGGAGCAGTTGACCGCCAACATCGAGGCGGATGAAGGCGACGAAGACGAAGAAGAGAAGACTATTTAGAGCACTCGTTTTGAGAATTTTCTTTATAAATAGAAAGACGCGATAGAGAATAATACCACACGACACATAACGCGACCACACACCAGAGCGCACACGACGAACAGATCAGAGACAAAGAGACAAAGAATACAGGAGAAAAACCATCACGCATGGGAGGATACTTTACCACTCTGAAAGAGAAAACACTCAACGAGACGTTTCCGTTCGTGAAAGGAAAACTCCACTCCGGGAAAAAGAAAACGTTGGATTACGTTTCGTCTTTGTATTATTCGAAACGTGCGCCGATTGAGAAATACGGAGAGGAATGCGAAGACATCGAGAAAATTTGGGACGGGTTCGTGGACGCGTTCGTGGGGACGTTACACGCGCAAGGCGGCGCTGGGTGCGCGTCTCGCGCGCCGTGTTTTTCTGATGGTGATGACGGTAAAGGTGGCGGCACGAAAGAGATTGAAACGCGCAACGGAAGAACGGCGCGAGAGCGAGTGGTCACCATCGGCGACTTACACGGGGACTTGGAGCAAACGAAACGAGCGTTTCGAGCGTGCCATTTGACAGACTCGAAGGATAAATGGATCGGGGGTAAAACGACCGTGGTGCAAGTTGGGGATCAACTCGATCGAGGACCGGACGAAGTTGCCGTGATGTACTTTCTCGAGAGAGTGGCGGAAGAAGCGGAGAGGAGTGGTGGTGAATTGGTGAGGATATTAGGGAATCACGAAACGTTGAACATTGCGGGTCGGTTTAGGTACGCTCAGAGGGAAGGGTGCGCGGATTTTACGAGATGGCGCGATCGACAAAAGATTGGAATGGAGTTGAAGAAGATGTGCTTCGGGAGCGAGAAGCAAATGGAGAGAAGATATCGGAAGAAGAAGCAAACGAATTGGTGCGCGTACGAAACCGGGGAGAAGAGGCACGAAAAACTTCCGAGTTGGATACGCGAAGACGACGTGCACTCGATCAATCGGTGGAAGGCGGTGTGCCCGGGAGGCGAGTTCACGAAGCGGTTTTTCGCCGGCAAAAATGTCGCCGAAAGAGTCGGATCGACGTTGTTCGTCCACGCTGGCGTTTTAGAACATCACGCGTTGTATGGGTTGGAGAATATAAATAAAGATATTCGAGAATGGGCAAGCAACGCGGAAAATCCGAGAGGCGTGCCTCCTTCGCACGTGCAATCCGACCAAAGCATCGTTTGGGCGAGAGATTACGCGCACACGGAGGAAGAGAGATGCGACTGCGCCAAGTTGTCGAGGGCGTTGCATTTTTTACCGGGCGTGGAGAGAGTGGTCGTCGGGCACACGATTCAAAAAGGCGGCGGAGGTGCCACTGCAGCCTGCGATGGGAAAGTGTTACGCGTGGACGTCGGCATGAGTCGAGGGTGTGGCGGAAACACGAGCGAAGGCGTGGAGATTTTGAACGACGGGGAGAAAATTACCAGGATGGTGGACGGTCAAGGACGACAACCTATGACTGGCGTAGAAAGTCGATTCCAGCCTATTTCGTAGGAGGGGCTTTATTCGCGAATCAATGATGAGCAGGCGTATGCATATTCGTTATTTAGCTTAGTGGTTTAGAAGTTTATAGTTATATAGATGAAATTAATAATGTATACGTGTTTGCTATTACGGATTTAAACAAGCCTTACCGCACGTCGCGACGACTTCAAACTCGATCGCGTTATTGTCCGCCGCCGACGGCACGCACGTCGGCCACACCGTAACATCATTATTCACAAAGCTATTCGGGTTCGACGTCGTCGTCAATTCACAGCCTTTCGCAACCCACGGATACAACCCGCGCTGACTCGTCGGGTACGTCATCCTGGAACTATCGCCGTATCGAAAGTTGCCGATAAATTTTTGCGGTAAAGACCGGTACTTATATCTTCGCATTTGCACCGCGATGGATAACAACGCGCCAAACAAACCGGCGACGACCGCCCATAAGGTCAGGATGAAGCACACGTATTTCGCGATTTCCTTCGGCGGGGGGAGCGTGATTGCAGTTTTACCAATCTGTTTAGAGAATATTTTAGAGAAAATTTGTGAGAAAAAAGTGGATTCTTCCCAAAAAGAGAGACTTAAAAGACGACGAAAAGACTCTCGAGGAGGGGAGCCGAATTTGTGCGGAAAGTCAAAATCCGACTTTACGCGCGGAAAGCGTTCACGATCCCTCGAAAAGAGCCCCTCCTGATGTACTCGCCGCATAATTTCATCAAATACGAATCATTAGGCGTTCACAACGACCCGCGGTGTCTTTTTACACTTCGCATGTGTACCCTCTTGTACCCATCATCATCGAGTGGGAAAGTCGCCGGCGTCGTTTGGTACAAAAATCATCAATTCGGTTAACAAAATGGTTTTTAGATAAAGACGCGAAATGCGCGCACATTGACGCGCTCGCGACGAACGCGCGATCGATTTAAAAACTCGAACGCGTACCTTGACCATTTTTATCTCCGTTTATTTTCTTTTTACGCGCGTTTGTGTATAAAACTTGACCTCTCGCTGTGTGTATGTGAATACGACGCAGAGATAAAAGTGAAGCTTTTCGGGGAGAACCTGGAGAAGAAGAAAAGGAATAAAAGGTGCGAGAGCGACGCGTGCGTGCGTTCAAGAATACGCATCATCATCATTGGCTACTACAAAAGTTTAATTGCGTTCTATTCAACTCCGTTGCTAAACGACGAAACTCTCTTTATCGTCGTGTTTTTACTACCGAGTTTGTTTCTTCAAACTCGCCACGCTCGCCTTCCACAAGCGTTCGCTCGCCGCGGCGAGGACCTCGCCTTGGAAAGACTCCCCGTCGCCTCCTTCTTCTTCGACGACAAACTTCAGCGGCTCGCCTTCCCAGTCGGTCATTTTACCCCCCGCGCCTAACACTATTGGCACTAACGCCATGTAATCGTACGGTTTTAAATCCGCTTCGCAGACGATGTCGCAAAAACCAGACGCTAATAAACCGTACGCGTAGCAATCGCACCCAAACATTGGGATTTTCACCTCCCGTTTCAACCGTTCGTATCGAACTTCGTTTTCGTCGTAAAACATGAGCGGCGTCGTCGAATACATCAGCGCTTCTTTCAACTCTTTCTGTTCGTCTCCGTGCACGGAAACTGGATCCCCGTTAAAGGTCGTTTGCGTGCCCTTACACCCGATCCATCGTTCCTTCAACACCGGTTGTTCCAACACGCCGAGGACGGGTTCGCCGTCGCGCAACAACGCGATCAAGGTCCCCCACAACGGTTTCCCCGTGATGAACGATTTCGTCCCGTCGATTGGATCAAACACCCACAAATACTCGTGTTTCTTATCGTCGCTTTTCTCCAAACCTAACTCAATCCCGTGTTCCTCGCCGAATATCGCGTGCGACGGATATCGACGTTTCACCAACGTCCGCATCGCCGTCTCCGCGTTTTTATCCGCCACCGTCACCGGACTCGCATCGTTTTTCGTCTCCACGCCTAGAGAAGAAGTTTTTCGCCAATATTTCAAGGTTTCTTCGTTCGCCGCTTCTGCGAGTTCAATCGCGAACGCGGTGAACTCCTTTTGTAACATCATCCGTTCTTTACTCTCGTCGTCATCATCATCATCATCATCGCTTGTTTTCGCGCGCGTTCGACACCGCATCGTCGCCCGATGTTCTCCTCTTTCGATCACACGCCTCCCTCGTTGAGAACATCGCGTTGCATTTTGGGGCGTAAAAGGCAAAGATATCATCCTCCTTCTTCGGATTTTGGTCTCTCGTGGCTTCTTCTTCCCTCGTAAAAGCCGGTTTTAGTGCGCTCGAGTGCGCGCTCCAATGAAGAAATCACGAGTCGTTTCCTCAGTAAAAATCACACAAAATCCCAGCTCGACTCATCACATGGACACCAACCGCTTATCGAAAGAGCTGCGAGAAATTGCCTCGGACAAAGCCTCCGGCGTGTCGGTGGAACTCGTCGGGGACTCGTTGGCGCACATGCGCGGGACCATCACGGGTACGAATATCATCATCTCTCTCTCTTTGCTCTCTCTTTTCTAAGGTGTTTGAGATGTGCGCAAATCTTTCCCAAGAGACAGCGGGGAAAGTGGTCTCTTTGTACCACCACGCTTTGGTGTGTACGCATTCGTTCTCTCGTCTGACCAACTCCTGTTTTAACTCACTGTAACGTTTAAAAACAGGACCATCGGAAACGCCGTACCAAGGCGGAACGTTCCTCGTGGACATTCACATCACGAACTCGTACCCGTTCGAACCGCCAAAGATGAAATTCTTGACCAAAGTGTGGCACCCGAACGTCTCCTCGCAAAGCGGCGCGATATGCTTGGACGTGCTGAAAGATCAGTGGACGCCAGCGTTGACGATTAAGACGGCGTTGTTATCGGTGCAAGCGTTGTTAGCGGCGGCGGAGCCGGACGATCCGCAAGATGCGGTGGTGGCGAAGATGTACGTTTCCAATCGCGCGCAGTTTGACCTGCAAGCGAAGGAGTGGACGGAGAAGTACGCGAAGGAAGGGCAGAAGGTAGAAGCGGCGAAAGATCCGAAGGTTGTGAAGTTGATGGAGATGGGTTTCGGGGAACAGGACGCGGAGAGGGCGTTGGTGAAGTGTAATTTTAACCAAGAGGAGGCGTTGGAGTATTTGTTGGCGCAGTGAGTGGTGAGTGAATACGTAGCGAGGCGATAGTATTAGCGAGGCGCTTGGAGAGAGGGAGACGCGGAAAGCGCGTGTTTTTATCTTTTCCGGCTGTACTATTATACATTTTTAATTAAAAGTAGCGAATTCATAAGCATAATAATAAACACGCACGGACAGTGTTTAATACTTCTTCTTCTTCTTCTTCTTCTTTATTAATACGAACTCATGCCGTTGCGGACGAATTCGGGAACGGAATGGAACGGCGTGAGCGTCTTATTTTGTTCCATCATTTCAGCCACGTATTCAGCGTATTCGATTTTGTCTTTCAACTCCTCCGGTAACTCGTGCGTCGGCACACCGTTTTCATCGCATTCAACTTTCTCTTCCGTGCATGGCCACTTTGTTACGGTAGTTTGTATCAAGTCTTTCTTGATTTCCAACTTTTCTTCTTCGGTGAGAGTTTCGTTGGATTCCTTTTCCGCTTGAACAATCGCGAGCGCAGCCGCGTGGTTGAAAAAAGTGGGCTTGACCGTAACCGTTTCTACCCACAACGTCGTGAAAACGGTTTTGAATCTTCCTTCGGCGACGTCGTCACCGGAGAGGCAGTTGACTTCGATAGCGAGCTCGCACGAGTCACACGGACTCTCTAGTTGGAAATGAATGTCCACGTAATCCGAAACTCGAAAGGCGTCGGCTGCGATGAATTTGCTGTCCAAGGAAAGCGCGACATCGGGAATGCAGTTGTTCGCAATATTTTCGGGTAATCGCGCGGTAAAACACGCGCCAACTGGGTGTGGCGGTCTTCTGTGCGCGACATTTTGTCCGTCACGTCTGTCATCGCCTTGGTGTCTTCGTGAAAGTATTTCTGAGTCGACTGGCAAAAACCGCTCGTGGTGCGGACGAAACAGTCCTTTTCTCTCCGAGCACGGCATGAAGTCCAGAACATCTTGTTTTGGTTTCGATATCTCTGCGTCGTGTGCGCGAGAACTCGTCGTTCTCGGCGCAACTTGCGCGTTCACACGTGATGATGCAAAGAAGGTTGCAAGCGCGAACAGAAAACACCGCATCATCCTTCTCTTTTTAAAAAATCACGAGATTATTCGACTGACCTTTTTCTCGTTTCGCTTCTCGTTTCGACAAACTTTTTTAAAACTCAATGGAATTTGCATCTATTCCGGTTGCTTTAGCGACCGATTGGCGAGCACGACGGAGTCGACGTGCTTTTTCGTCGTCTCCGTGACCACCAGCACCACCACCACTGGCACTCTCTTCTGCATCTACAACGATACGTTTTTTCCAATCAAACGTAGACGTGTTTTTCCTCGCCGGTTTCGCGGATTTCGGCACTTTCGGTTTCAAAATGTTGGAATTTCCGGACTGGCCCAAGGCATCTGCGATGGCATCGACGAACGGAGAGCGAGTGCGGACTTCTGGCTTGCTCCCGAATCGTCTGCGAGTGCTCGCGTGGCACAGGTACAGCTTCTTTTTCGCTCGCGTGACGCCGACGTAAAACAAGCGGACTTCCTCGTCGCGTTCTTCGGCGCTTTCATTCGCTCGAGCGCTTGGCGTTAATCCGTCTTCACATCCGGCGATAAATACGACATCAAATTCAGCACCTTTCGAGGCGTGCAGAGTCATTAATTTAACGGCATCTGCGCGTTCTTTTCTCGATTCGTCTTCCTCGTCGTCGAACATTTCGTTACCGTGCGTCGCTTCGGAGGAGGAGAGTAAAGAGACGCCTTCCAAGAACGCCGCTAAAGTCGTCTTGGGACTTTTACTCGTAGTATTTGTACCACCACCACCTTCGATATCGTTTTCAGCCAGGTTTTCTTCCGCGTCCGTGGCGAGCTGAATGAGTTCGGCGACGTGACCCCATCGTTCGTTCGCGTCGTCTTTATCCTTCACGTGGTTTTCGTAATCCGTCATCGCGACGACTTTCTTGAGTACCTCGCCGGGATTGCTCACCGTATCCGCCGTCTTCCGAATTTCTATGAGTGTTTTCGCGAATGCGAGGACAGAGTTGCGCGCGCGCGCAGTTATTCCCATATCTTTTGCAGACGGTAGAATCTCATGGTCTGGGTCGTCGCTGTCGCTATTCTTTGCCCACGCGCGATCAAACAACGCCGCGCCGAGCGACGGCGCTTCGCATCGACTCACCCATTCCTCGAGTTTCTCTACCGTTTTTTCCCCGATGCCTCGAGTTGGCGTGTTGATAACTCGTCGCAAACTCACCCCATCGCTGGAATTTGATGCAACTCGCAAGTATGCGATCAAATCTTTAATCTCTTTACGTCCGTAAAAACTTTGGTCGCCGACGACGACGTGCGGCACGCCCGCTCGTACAAACGCTTCCTCCAACGCGCGAGCTTGCGTGTTCGTGCGATACAAAACCGCAATATCTTTCTTCCTTAATCCTTCTAAGCTATCGTCTCTATTACCATTACTACTGCCTCCTGTGCTACTACTATTCGTCTTCTTTTCCGCGTCTTTTAACATCTGTTTCACTTGAGTGGCAATAAACGCGCCTTCCTCTCTTTCGTCGCCGGCTTCCACCACCGCCACGTCTTGTCCGCCTTCCTTAATCGCATCCCAAGACATCAACGCACTCGGTATTTCCGATTGTTGAATGACTGCTCTCGCGGCAGACACGATTGTTGCCGTAGACCTATAATTTGTCGTCAGACGAAACGTTTGCGCGTTTCTAAAATCGTCGTCAAATCTCGAACGGATGTTCGCCACCTCGGCGCCTCGCCACCCGTAAATGGCTTGGTCGGCGTCGCCGACGACGAAGAGTGTCTCTGCTTTCTCACCTAAATGTCGAATCATCTCGTATTGTGCCAAAGACGTGTCCTGAAACTCATCCACGAGCACGTGCGACCACCGGTTTTGTAAGTATCGTTTCGCGTCTGGTCTATTTTCGAACAAATAAACAACCGCCGAGAGCAAATCGTCGAAATCGAACGAGTTCGCCTCTCTCAACTTTTGTTCGTATTCCGACCAGACGATATCAAACTGTTCGCGAAGTAACGCGATACCCGCGGAGGAGGACGATAACGAAGACGACGACGACGACGACGACGACGATTTTCTTCTTCTATCGTCGTCATCGACATCACTATTACTACTCCCTCCTCTCGCTTTCATTCTCAACGCGGAATCCATCGCCGTTCTCGCGTTTACGTTTACGCTCGTTTTCATCGAACTCTTCGCGCTGCTAATAAAATTCTTCATCGGCAACGGCGCGGCTGACTTTTTCGTTTGCCCTAACTTTTCCACTAAAATATCTCTCACCACCGCTTTGCTATCGTCGCTGTCGTAAATCGTAAAATCGGCGGTTCTCTCTAACGCTTCGTGTACCTTTTCCACGTGTTTCCTCAAAATCCTCGCCGCGACGGCGTGAAACGTCCCCGCGGTAATCGCTCGACTCACATCCGCGCCCATCGTTTTCTCCAAACGATTCCTCAACTCCTTCGCCGCTTTGTTCGTAAACGTGATGCACAAAATATTCTCCGGCGAGACGTTCTCGTCTTCGATTAAATGTTGCACTCGAGAGACTAAAACGTGCGTCTTTCCGCTCCCAGGACCGGCCAGAACTCTCACGAAGGAGGGATTCGGCGATAAAACCGCGTTCGCTTGTTGCGTCGAAAGATTTGAAGCGCATCGGTAATGTAAAAGCGTCCGTGGGTCTGGGATCGCCTCCGAGGCGGTTTGCGCCCACCCGTTATGCATCGCCTTCGAGCTTGAAGACGACGAAGAGGACGAACACCATCGCGTCGTCGATGCCAAAATCCGACCTCTCGTCTGAATCGTCGTCGCATTCTGAATGCTCGAAGAAACCTTTCTCCTCGACGACAAAGACGAAGAAGAACAGACCCCGTTGAGTGGGCGAAGGACGCGCCACCCCCCGCGACGACAACACCGAAAAGAAAAAAGAACGCCACCCCCGCGCATCATCATCATCTTTTGTCGGCGTCTCGTTCTTTGTGAAGATTTCTCATCTCGCTCGTTGGAATTGTGTGCTTCACTAAAATTTAGGGTGTTAAACCCTATCCACGGAGGCGTCTCGTTCCTCTCTTTCTTTCGATCCTTTTTTCCCCCAAATCGTCTCCTGCCCTTTGGCATCGCGTCGTTGCTTTTGTCTGCGTCTTTGTGGCAGTGCGCGAGCGCGAGAGAGACGACTA
>Ga0181555_1002485_pt1 | contig 15323 bp, 18 predicted proteins | sample 011ome_15_FD_145601 | JGI IMG/M metagenome (GOLD analysis project Ga0181555, IMG submission 145601) | Coastal salt marsh microbial communities from the Groves Creek Marsh, Skidaway Island, Georgia - 011504AT metaG (spades assembly) | ecosystem: Environmental > Aquatic > Marine > Intertidal zone...
ATTCAGCAATGCCTGAAATATGATCTGCATGAATATGAGTATCGATAACCTTAACTAATTTTAAATCTAATTCTTTTAATAATTTAATATATTGCTCAACGTTTTCTAAAACTGGATCAATGATTAAAGCTTCTCTTCCAACGGCTGATGCAATTAAATAAGTATATGTGCTCGAAATTTTATCGAATAATTGTCTAAAAATCATAGTTATATATTACAACTTTAAAAAAATAATAAGCTAGTATTTTTGTCTCTATTTAATGTAAAATTATTACTTAAATCAATACTCTTAAAACCAAATAAGGAATTAGACAAAAAAATACCGTCAAAGTAACATGAAGAATTATGCCTTTATAATGAGCTTTTGCAAAATCATTATGAGATACCTTAAAAAACATATGATGGATTTTATAAATTAAGCTTTTTGGTGCACCTCCAAAAATAAATACTCTAAATAATATAAATAAAAAATTTGCAATTATTAACCAACCTAAAAAATTTGCTATAAAATTTAAATTCATATAACTCCTTAAATAAAATTTTCATAAAAATAGTTAAAACAGTAATATTACGAAATAATTACAATTAGTAATCATTTTGTAATTTATAAAACTAATAATGACAGTTTAGCTGTTATTAATATAATGCAATTATACTTAAAAAAATGAAAAAATTTAAAAATCAAAGTATTTTTACAGCTGCTAAAAATGCCATAAACGGCTTCTCCGTTCTAATTAATGATTATTCTGCAAGAAGAGAAATTATCCTAATTTTTGCTTCTGCCATTATTTTTTTCTTAAATACGAATATCTATACATTAATAATTTTCATACTATCCTTAGTGTTATTATCTGTCGAAAGTTTAAATTCTGCAATTGAACAAACCTGTGATTTAATCTCGATTAAAAAAAACCCTAAAATAAAAAGAATAAAAGATCTTGGAGCAACTGCTGTATTTATAATTATTTGTGCAATTGTTTTTACTGGAATTAATTACATATTTTTTTTAGTTAATTAAAATTTAAATAGACTCTTTGATTTAAATTCAATTTTGGTTTTTAAATTAAAAAAATCTAATAATGTAACTGGAATATTTTCATGAGAAACTTCATTTTCTATAATTTTAATATTATTGTTTAAAAAGTTTGACCATAAAATAATTGGTATATGTTTTTGTTCTTTGGGTGCTATTGAATTTGGCAACCCATGTAAATAAATATTTTTTTCACCTAAAGACTCTCCGTGATCTGAAACATAAAGCATAGCGGCTTTATCATTCGGATTTATATTAATTTTGATTAAATCTATTAATTCAGACAAAATATAATCTGTATACACAATCGTGTTATCATATGTGTTTATTAACTCTTCTCTTGCACATTCTTCAGGACTATTTTTTTTACAGACAGGTTTAAAATATTCAAATTCTTCGGGATATCTTTTAAAATATTTTGGTCCATGACTTCCTAGTGTATGTAGAATTATTAATAAATCTCCAGATTTATTTTCTTTTAATATTTTTTTAGCCTCTTTAACCAAAATATAATCAAATTCGTTTGGTGTATATCTAGGACTCTTAATATCCATAAAATCTATTGTTTCAATTCGATCACACACATGCTTGCATGATGAATTGTTCTCAAGCCAAATAACTTTATGATTTTCTGTAGAATTAATTACATCAAGTACATTTTGTGTAAACTCTGCTTTTGATGGACTATAATCTTTATATTTATCCATATAAAAAATACATGGAACAGAGTATGCGGTAATTGTTCCGCATGAAGTTGCTGAATTAAAAATCTTAATATTTTTTTTACTTAATAATGGATTTGTATTTTTTCCATAACCAATTAAGGAAAAATGATCTGCACGAGCTGTTTCTCCAATAACTAAAATCATTATTTCTCGATCTAATAAATCATCTTCTTGAGTTGATCTTACTAAAATTTTCATTTCTGGATCAGATTTATAATAATTTTTATAAACATCATAAATTGATGTAATTGCATATGTTGGAATCAGTTGAGTTAATATTTTATTATTTTTACGTGCTATTAATGAAACATTTTTATAATTACCAAAAATGATAATAAGTAAAATAGAAAGACTAATAATAATAATCACTATTCTTTGAAAAATTTCTTTAATATATAAAGATGGGTAATTAATTTTTATTCTTAAAATAATGAATGATGGAATAATCGCAAAAACAAAAATACTAATAAAAAGTTTTAAATTTAGTATATCATTAAGTTCAGAATAATTTTTTTCTAGAAATGTATGAAATGTACTAACTATAACATCATCATTTATTAAAACTCCATAATTGGATTTAAAATATTTTGCAATCGCACCAATAAAAAACAAACTAATTATTAATGGTTTTAATAAATATCTTTGACCAATAGTTAAGATTAATAAATTTAAAAAAGTTATTATTAAAAAATATAATCCAAAAACAAAATAACAGTTATGAAAATTAAAATGATTATCTTTTATACTAAAAAAATAAGTAAAAAAATCATAATTGAATAATAATGTAATAAATAATGAAGAAGTGATTATAAATTTTTTAAAGTCGATACCTTGCACTGTAGCTAAATAGACTATAATTAAAAAAATTCTATTTAATAATTCATATTTGTAATTATTTTGTAATTTTAAATATTAATTAAAATAATTGTATTTATTAATAAATTATTGAATATTCTGTTATGTACGCATACTTTCCATTTTTATTAGCTACTTTATTACTTTTAATTGTTCCTGGCCCTTCTGTTTCAATTATCATTGCTAATACTCTAAGATACAATTTTATATCCGGTATTAAAACAACTATTGGAACTGTCAGTGGTTCAGCTTCAATGTTTGTTCTTTATGCCTATGGTTTTGACTTTTTAAATAACCAGCTAAATTTATTTTTAATTATTGTTCAATGGATTGGTATTTTTTACCTATTTTATATTGGTTTTAGCATGTTCAAAAATGCTAAAGATTTAAATATCAAATTACCAAATGTTGAGAAAAAAAACTTTTATATCCAAGGTTTTTTAGTTTTGTGGTCTAACCCTAAAATGATTGTGTTCATTGGATCATTTATTCCAGTATTTCTAGATATGAGCCAAGATCCTTTTAATCAAATATTAATCTTTGGAATAATATTTTGTATCTTAGGTTTTATTTCAGATGGAATGTACGCAGTTATAGTGAATTTTATGAAAGAAAACTTCTTTAAAAAAGATTTATCTTTAATTGGCAGATTATCAGGTACATGCTTAATGTTAGGATCTTTATGGTTATTAAGTTTAAGATTTTAGGTAAATTTTAAACTTTTCTTTTAACGAATAATCTGTTCACCTATGATAATGATACTAATTATCAATGTCATGTAGCCAAATAATTTTTTAGTTTGTTTATCAGATACTCTTTTAGATAAAATTCTTCCAAAAAAAACACCTACTAAATTAAATAAACAAACATAAAATACAAACATCCAATCTGTCTGAAAACCATCAATTACATCGCTTAAATAACCCATCAAAGATTTTATAGCGATGATAAATAAGGATGTAGCAACTGCAATATTCATGCTAAGGCCAGTTAATAACACTAATGCTGGAATAATTAAAAACCCTCCACCAGCACCGACAAAACCAGTAAGTTGACCGACAATTAAACCTTCTAAAATGATAATTATATTTCTTTCATAAGCATTTTTATTATTAGTTTTTGATAGAACTGGTTTTCTATCTCTAATCATTAAACTTGATGCAACTAACATCAACACAGCAAATAAAATCATGATCAGAAAACTTTTTTCTAAAATAAAATTTCCAACTAAAATTTGATCCGGTAAAAAGGGTAAAACTATTTTTCTTGCAAGGACCACACCAATAATAGAAGGGATTCCAAATATTATTCCAGTTTTAAAATCAATCAACTTATCTTTAAAACTTGCAACACAACCAAATACAGCAGTTAAACCTACTAAGAGTAATGAGTATGTTGTTGCTTGAATGATATCTATTTGAAATAAATAAACTAAGATTGGTAGAGTAAGAATAGAACCTCCTGCTCCTAAAAATGAGAGCACTGTTCCCATAAAAAAGGATGCGATTAACCCTACTATAAACATTTGTTTTTTTAAATATTGCTTTAAGCTTTAATTGGCTTATGCATTGGCACATTCCAATCTTTACCTTTAAACATAACATTCCATTGAAGAAATGGGAAAAGTTTAGATTTCATTTGCCAATATAAAGCTCTTGGTTCTCTTGGATCAAGTGGAAAACTTGGAGTAACAACACCACCATAACAAAACTCTGCAAGCATTACTTTTCCATAAGCAACAGTTAATGGACAAGCTCCATACCCATCGTAGTGTTTATACTCTGAAGATGATTTTGTAATATCTTTATGAATATTATGAGCAACAATTGGCGCTTGTTTTCTAACAGCTGCACCTGTTTTTGCATTCGGTGCATTCATTACATCACCTAAGCTATAAATGTTTTCATACTTTGTATGTCTTAATGTTCCAACTTTATGATCAACATCGACCCATCCAGCTGCATCAGCAAGAGGGCTTTGTTTAATAAAATCTGGAGAAGTTTGTGGTGGAGTTACATGAATAAAATCAAATTTCTTTGTAACTTCTTTAGTATTACCATCTTTATCAGCTTCTTTAAATACAGCTTCTTTTGCATCTCCATCAACTGAAATCAAAGTATGCTGAAAACTTCTTTTTAAACCATAAAAATCACAAATATCATTCAATGGTTTTTGAAAATATGGCACTCCAAAGATTACAGGTTTTGCACATAAAAATTCTAATTCACAATCACCTAAAATTCCTTTTTGTTTTAAATGATCTGCTGCAAGGTACATGATTTTTTGTGGAGCACCCGCACATTTAATTGGCATAGGGGGTTCTGTAAATAACATCGTACCTTTTTGAAAATTTTGTAAACATCTCCAAGTATATTCGGCCATGTCTGCATCATAATTTGTACACACATTATTTTTACCTAAAGACTCTTTTAAACCAGCAATTCCATCAAAGTTTAATTTAATTCCTGGGCAAACTACTAAATAATCATATGAATAAGAACCATTGTCAGTTTTTACAGTATTATTTTCTGGTTCAAAAGTTTTTGCGTAGTCTTTAATCCAATTGACATAACTTGGCATCACTTCAGACATCGGTTTAATTGTTTTATTTTTATCATATGCTCCAGCACCAACCAAAGTCCATGCAGCTTGATAAAGTGATTTGTCAGATGGTTCGATAATAGAAATTGATAGATCTGATTTTAAAGTATGTAATCTGGTTGCAACAGCAATACCTGCGCAGCCTCCACCTACGATTAAAATATTAGAATGATTTGAATTTGTCATAAATTATAAGTTAGTTGATTAAATTGAAACAATTATGACTTAAATTTTTAAAAACTTAAAGAAAATTAAAGTACAGGTAAACCTGAAGTTTTCCAACAACTTGGCTCAACATCTTCAGAGCAAATGAATCCGTTTACAACATTATAAGTTTTGTAACCTCTAAGATCTAAGATTTGAGCAACTTTTGAAGATCTCATACCACTTTTGCACATTACAAAAACAACTTTACTTTTATCAATATTAAAACTTTCTAAAGTGTGATCAAATTTATCATTCACAACACGTCCATTATCTGTGTCGATTAAATAGGATAAAAAATAAGTATTTAAACCTAGTTCTTTTCCATTAGGTTTACCATCCTGATCCCATTCAGCTTGAGTTCTTACATCTAATAAAGTTGCACCTTGATGTTGTTTAGATAATTCTAACAATTCTTTGCATGTTATTTGTTGAGGCATAATTTAAGGTTTGTATAGACTTAAAAAAATATTTTTCAAATACTTTTTTAATAACCACCAGTTAAGTGTGAATACAGAATAAAGCTACCAATTATAAGAAAAAAAGTTCCTTCGCTAAAATATAAAAGTTTATGAGAATGTTTAATCATTTCATTCTTTAATCTGTACCCCAGATAACAAAAGAAAGGTGCAGATATTGCTATAATTATAATAACTAAACCTAAATATTCTATTTCATGTTGCGAGGATGCTCCTACCGCAAACGCATCTATGGATAAAGCTAATGTTGTAATTAAAATTTTAAAAACATTATCTAATTTAAATATAGGTTCTTCTGAAAAAAGATCTTTATAAGAACTGAAAGATAAAAATAAAAATACAGTAAAACTTACCCAGTGATCATATTTAGATATCAAAGGCCCAATTTGATCTCCAATTTTTACTCCAATAAAAAATAAAAGAACATGAGCAAAAGAAATACATATCAAGGTAAATGCTATTTTTTTATCTACACTTTTACCTACTATAAAAGAATCTAAAGTAACACTAATAGCTAATATAATATTTAATAGAATACCCATTAAATATTTAATTAGACTTTAATAACTAAGATGTAAATTTAATTTTTTAAACTTTGATCTAAAACTGAAAAACAATCTATTATGATTTCCAGTGTCTTTCATGACGGTTTGTTGCCATAAATGAACCATTTCGTGAGCTAAAGTATTTAAAAATTCTAATTTATTTTTATATTTAGGAGTCATTTCTAAAACAAAAAAACTAGTACCTTTACGATAAGATAAATACTCTACACATTGACCAGTCCCTTTAATTATTTTTTTTATTTTAATGTCATTGAATGTATTTAATTTTTCTTTAAATAAAGATTTATTAAAAATTTTAAAATATTTTTTAATTTCTTTGTAAGTGGTTACGTATTTTTTTTCAGAATCTTTAGTTTCTTTTAAAATACGTTTTTTTACTTTTACTATATAGTCATCTTTAAGATTAGTTCTTGCTGCCATAGATTTAAGATAAATGTTAATAACCCTTATGGGCTGGCGCTATTTAAGCCTTTTTTAAAAAAAAACAATATTATTAAATTTAAACTCTCTTTTTTCCCTGAACTATTCTATCTAGTAAAAGGGCCACAAACAGAATGGCTATACCAGCCAAGATTCCTTGTCCAACGTTAGCATACTGTAAAGCCTCTAGAACGTCCTGTCCTAAACCTTTGGCTCCAATTAATGAAGCAACAACTACCATTGCAAGACTCAACATTACAGTCTGGTTAACACCTGCCAATATTGTTGGCATTGCTAAAGGAATATCTACTTTAGTTAATAAATACCACTTTGAAGCACCGTAAGCTATTGCTGCTTCCCTAATATTTTGCGGGACTCCTTTAAGACCTAAAACTGTTAATCTTACAACAGGGGTACCACCAAAAATCATAGTTATAATTACCGCCGCAACTTTTCCAGTGCCAAAAAAAGCAATAACTGGGATCATAAATACAAAGGCAGGCATAGTTTGCATGAAATCCATTATTGGTCTTATGAACGCATAAAACCTTGGCCTTGTTGAACAATAAATTCCAAGTGGAATTCCAATTACAATACTTAAAAGAGCAGCTGTACCAAGTAGAGCTAAGGTAGTCATAGCTTTAATCCAAAAACCTAAAAAACCCATATAAGCTAAAAAAGCTCCAGAATATATTGCTGCACGTGGACCTGCTGATAACCCGGTTAGTAGAACAATTGAACTAATGATTACTATCCATGGAGTTTTAACAAATAAAAGTTCTAATGAGTCTAAAACAGATCTAATTCCAAAAGTTATTGCATCAAATAAGCGGTCCCCTTTAATAACAGCATAATCAAAAGCTCCTTCAACTCCAGCTATTGATTTTAATCTAATATCAGGATGTGTTGGAAAATCCTTCATGATCTCCATATAATTTGGGAAACTGTAATGAATGGTAGAAAAAATAATTATTACTAATGCAAAAACAATACTAAGTAGAAAATTGTTTAACTTCATCCCAGGATTTATTGATTTATTAGATAACCATTCAGAATATCTTTTCTCTAAAATTGTATTAGCTGACATTGATTGAAAAATCCTAATCAATATAAATAAAACAATTCCACTTATTGCTATCCAAAAGCCTGATGCTTCAACTCTTTGTGCTTCCAAAACATATCCTTGAATTGAGTCTTCTAAAGACTTGATAGTTCTTTGAAACATCTCAACTTTATCTGAATTTTGTTCAATAGCTGCTTCAAGTTGTTTTTGTCTAAAATCTATCGTTGATTGAATTTGATCAATCTTTTTATAAGCTTCAGCACTTATGTTGCCAAAAAAACCTCTTACAATTTGAGTGATTGCAAATGTTTCAATTATTAAAAAAGCTAGAGCCCAATTCCAAATATTTCTAAAACTAAACCAAAGCGAACCAAGTAAAAACACACTCTTATTAAATGAAGGTACATACTTTGAACTGTTTCCTATTTTTTCAAATTCATTAATGTAATAATCAGAGCTTGTTTGAACAAAATTTTTTATTTGTTCATCATTAGAAATTTCTATTTCTTTTCTATTGCTCATCTTGTCCTTCTACTACAGATGTTAATAGATCTTTTTGAGAGATTGCACCAATGAGTTTTCCACTATTATCTTTAATAATAATTGGAGCATTGTTTGAAACAGATTTTTCTATTAATGCGGATAGTAAATCATTTTCTTTCATTTCAATTGCATTAGACGGTAGTGGACCATTTTCTTTTTCAAATTGTTCTTTTGATTTCATAATTGTTTTAGCTTCAACAACTTTTAATCTTGATATACCTTTAACGAAATCTGCTACATAATTATCAACTGGTTTCATTACAATTTGTTCTGGCGTTCCTATTTGTATAACCATTCCATCTCTCATAATTGCAATCCTATGTCCAACCTTTACTGCTTCATCTAAATCATGAGTAATAAAAACTGTAGTTTTCTTCATTTGCTTTGAAAGATTAATAAATTCTATTTGAAGCTGTCGTCTAATTAGTGGGTCCAATGCTGAAAATGGTTCATCCATTAATAACACTTCAGGGTCTGCTGCTAAAGCTCTTGCCAAACCTACTCTTTGTTGCATTCCTCCTGATAATTCATGGGCATATTTATTTCCCCAACCTTGAAGCTCAACAATATCTAATATTTTATAAGCTTGTTCGTATCTTTGATTTTTATTAACACCTCTTATTTCCATAGGCATAGCAATGTTATCAATTACTGATCTATGAGGCATTAATGCAAAGTTTTGGAAAACCATGCCAATTCTTTTATTTCTAAATTCTTGCAAAGCTTCTTTCTCTAGACCCATTACATCCTGACCATTAACTAATATTTGCCCTGATGTTGGTTCAAGCAATCTGTTTATGTGTCTGACTAATGTTGATTTTCCACTTCCCGATAAACCCATCACACAGAAAATTTCTCCTGGATTTACATTAAAAGAAACATCAGAAACTCCAATAACCGAATTAAATTTTTCTAAAGCTTCTGTTTTTGTAATTTTTTGATTTTGTATTGCATCTAAGGCTTCATTGGATGTATTGCCAAATATTTTCCAGATATTTTTAATCTGTATATCGCAACCTAAGCTTTCTGATGACATAAATTTATTTGAATACCTGGCAGAGAATTTCTGCCAGGTAAAATTAGATAATTGATTATTTTATAAACCTAACCAACCATCAACTGTTTTTTCATTTTCTTTCATCCATTGTCTTGCAACTTCAGATGGTTCTCTTTTTTGTACAGATACTTCGTACGCCATCCAAGAAACATCATCCGCAGAAAGTTGGAAGTTATTGAAAAATTCAACAATTGCTGGTGATTGTTTTTCTAAAGATGTAGCCCATCCAATTTGGATTTGTTTTAAAGCATCTTTAGAAGCAACATAAGATTTTTTGTACCAATCAGGATCAGCTGTTGGTTGTATCATCTTATATTTTGCAGGATCGTATTTTGGCTCTTCTAACATTACTACATCAGCCATTCCCCAAATCGCATGTGGCTTGTAACAATAAAATGCATATCCCTCACCTTTTTTAATTGAGTCAAGAACCCTTGCATTTTTTACTGCTTCAGCTGCTCTTATTGGCTCGATACCAGCATCTAGTAATTTGTAGTCTCTGATTTTGACTTCATTAACATTTGCTGAAGCCCAACCATCTGCACCAATCCAAAATTCACCTTTACCATTTCCATCGCTATCCATTGCTTTAACAACTTCTGGTCTACCAAGATCAAAAATTGAGGTAATGTTCATTTTTTTAGCAAATGCTTGTGACACACAATAACCTTGGTTTCCTTCATAAGGTTTGCTACTTAATTTAAGAGTTCCTTTAGGCACAAGATCATTTGTATAAGCTTCTTGGTTTGGCAACCAAATATCAGGGTGCACATCGATTTCACCTTTGCCTCTATCGATTGCAGCATAAATAGATGTATTGTTGCCTGGAACAATTTCTACTTCTCCACCCATTTTGTCTGTAACAACAGCAGCAAGTAAATGTGCTATTGCAGTTGCGCCAGTCCATTGTGGATCTCCTATTTTTACTTTTTCAGCAAAACTTGAAAAAGATACGAATATAGAGATTAATCCAGCAACTAATGTACTTTTTAGTATTCTCATTATTTCTCCTATATTAAATTTAATGAAGAAAACTAACATGATATTTAACTTAGCAAAACAAAAAAACTCTCAAAAATAAATGAATTTATTTGATTTTTCCTAGCTGTTTTTGTCTAGAGATAATTATTAAACCACTAACAACAATCATTAAAGCTCCAATATAGGTGTTTGTTCTAGGCAGTTCATTAAATATAAAATATCCATAAAGAATTCCCCATAAAATAACTGAATATCTAAAAGTAGAAGTAACTGAAACTAAAGTTGCTTTAATAGTTGATATAGAAAATATGTAGCCTAACGAAAGAAAAAATGAAGACACAAACATTATTAAATATTCTTCAGAATTAAAATTATAAAATTTATAAATGCATAATATTCCAAAAAAAATTGTAACTATTAAACAAGTTATGAAAGCTATTTGTAAGCTATGAAAATTTCCTTTTATATTTTTTGTGTAGATGTCTCTAAAAGTTAAAAGAATTGCAGCTAAAAGTGGAAAAATAAAATAATATCCATATTTTAAATCTGTAGGATTAACTACAACTACAACACCAGCAAAACCTAAAATAACAGCACTCCATCTTCTCCAACGAACTTTTTCTTTAAAAAAAATTGCTCCATAGACAGTTAACAAAATTGGAGCTAATGATAATAAAACATAAACTTTAGCAAATGGTAATTTGGCAATCCCTATAAAAAAACATATACAACAAAAAGCTTCGAGCAAACCCCTTATAGCAAGTTTTTTTGATGAAAATATTATTTTAATATCAAATTGATTTTTTATAAATAAAAATACGGCGATGACACCACAAGCAAAAATTCCTCTAATAAAAATTACCTGATTAAGAACAAATATTTCTTGATAATTTTGATAAATCATTTTTACCAACATGTCATTGGTAGCAAATGATAATTGAGCTAGGAGCATATAGAAGATGCCTAATAACTCATTGTTGATTTTAAATAATTTTTTCAATTTAGGTAAATTTTAAATAAAAATAATAAACCAGTATGAAGCTAAACCAGTTAAAATAGTAGCTATAATATTTCGGCTAAATACCCCAACAATTAAAGCAATTATAGAAGCAAGTATTTTAGGATTATTCTCAAGATCTAAAGCGCCATTTGCATCTAAAAAGATGCCAGGAAATATTATTGCTGGAAAAACTGCTGAAGGCACATAGCTTAAAATTTGTTTTACTTTTGGATTCATTTGACTTGTATCAAAATAGGATAAAGACAAAAATTTAGTTAAAAAATTTAAAACACCAGATATAAAAATTCCATACCAAATCATTAATTTTTTCCTTTTCTAAAAATTATTATTAAAAAAGCTATAAATAATGCGGTAAAACTTGATAAAATTATATAAGACTTTAATGGAGCATTATACAAAAGTACCGATAATGATCCTGAAATTAAAATTAAAATTAAATGATCTAATTTTCTAAAATAATTAACCAGTAATGCAATGAATGTTAGAGGAATAGTATAAGCTAAACCTAATTCATCTGGAACAATCGAACCTAAAAATATACCAACTAAAGTACAAATTTGCCAAACAATCCAAAGAGTAAAGCCTGAACCTAGTAAATAAAAATGTTTTAAATCATTTACTTTATTTTTATCAAAATAGATGTTTGAAACCGCATAAGCTTGGTCTGTTAATAAATAAGATAAAATAATTCTCCAACCAATTGGTTGTTTATTTAAATATTCGCTTAAACTTGCTCCATATAAAAAATGCCTTGAGTTAACAACAAACGTAGATCCAATAGTTATTATTGAAGATGCGCCACCGGATAGTAATTGCAAAAAAACAATTTGGGATGCGCCACCAAAAATAATAAACGAAGTAGCAAAAGTTTCTATGGGGGAAAAACCTAACTCTATTCCTATTGCTCCTAAAATTATTCCAAATGGAACAACTGGTATAAGCAAAGGAAGTACATCAAAAGAGCCTTTAAAAAAAAGTTTAGATCTGATCATCTAAGACCACTCTATATACCTTTTATAATTTATGAGAAATTAAAAATTAAGCTAAATGTTCTATACCTTCACTTATTTCATGAATTCCTTCATAAGCAAAGTAAAAAGCTAATGCTGCTAGTAAAAAACTTGAAACTCTAAAAAAAGTTCCGATCGGTATGATTTTAGTTATTTTATTTAATCCGAAATACATTATTATTAGCGCAAGAACTCCAACTACCACCCCTGTAAAAACTGGAACTGTATTATAAATCCCTGAACCGATTAAAGCTGCATAAAATAATACTATCTCAAAACCTTCTCTTAAAATTGCTAAGAAAACTGTAAATGAAAGTAGAAAAGGATTTCCAGTATTTATTGCACTATCAATTTTTCCTTCAACATGCTGCTTTGCATTATGACAAAAGAAAGCAACGTAAGCTAGCATACCTGACGCAACTAACATCACTCCACCTTCAAATAGTTCGCTATGTGCACTTGTTAATCCTGAAATTTTTTTAAATCCTAAAGCTATAAATAAAGATGCAACAACACCTGCGATCATTCCCCAAAATACAGCGGGCCTTTTATTTTTAGCGTTCATCTTATCTAAATACATAAAGATAAGTAGAGCAATTAACATTGCTTCAAATCCTTCTCTTAAGAGGATGAATAAAGAGCTAAAAAAAGGTGTTAAAGATGTTTCCATGAGACGGATATATAATGCTATTGAGAACTATTGTCAATGAGAATGATTATCAATTGCAAAAAAAAGTCTTATTTTATGCCTTCCAATCACCTATTTTGCTGAAAAGAAAGTTTCTAAATGCCTGGACTCTAGCTGTGTTTTTAAGTGATTGAGGATAGACAAAATGAGCTTCTGTAATTGGTCCTTCTGATTTTGGAAGGACTTTAATTACATTATTAGAATTAGAAACTAAATACTCAGGTAAAGCAGCTAAACCAACACCAGACTCCACTGCTAACAATAACCCCATCACACTATTTACTTTCATAATTGATTTTCTTTTTTTTCCATCATGCATACCAAGTTTTAAAGCCCAATCTGGGTTATAAACTGGTGATGGTGCTCCTTTGCCGAATGAAATAAATTTGTGTTTATTTAAATCCTGAATTGTTTTTGGCATTCCATTTTTTTCTAAATATTTGTTTGAACCATAAATATAATACTTAATATCAACTAATTTTTTTTGAATATAGTTTAATTGTTTTGGTCTTCTCATAAAAATTCCTATATCTGCTTGACGAGTGCTTAAATCTAATTCTTTATCATCAAAAATAAGTTCAATTTCAATTTCAGGATTAAGTCTCATAAACTCTTCAATTCTTGGTGTTAACCAGTGCGTACCAAAACTTCTAACAGTTGTTATGGTTAATTTGCCTGTAGGTTTGTTTTTTTGGTCTCCTAGGGAACTTTCAACTTCTTTTAATTTACTAATTACCTCATGAGCTGTTCTAAAAACATATTCACCATTTTCAGTTAAAGTTAAACCTCTTGCATGTCTTTCAAATAATTGAACTTTTAAATCTTGTTCTAAAGATTGAATTTGTCTACTTATAGCTGACTGGCTAAGATTAAGATTTACTGTTGCATTAGTAAAACTTCCTGCTTCAGCAACAGCGTGAAATATTTTTAATTTATCCCAATCCATTTATTGATTTACATCTACAATGTATCTTCCAGATGTTTCTCCTTTTAACATTTTTGAATATACTTCTTGTAAATCCTCTAAACCTATTGTTTTTATAGATGGTTCTAATTTTTTAAAATCAATAACACTTGAAACTTCATTCCAGACAAATTCTCTTCTTTTGATCGAAGCATTTACTGAGTTAATACCCCAAAGTTTTACTCCTCTTATAATAAACGGCATTACTGTTGTATTCAATTTATAATCAGATGCATTTCCACAAGCAGCAACTATTCCATTGTCTTTAGTTTGCGCTAGACAATTTGCTAGTATTTTTCCACCCACTGTATCCACGACACCATCCCACAATCCTTTATCCAATGGTCTAGGATCTTTGTCTAATTCTTCTTTATTTATAACGTTTTTTGCACCCAATAATTTTAAATATTCTTCGTTAGATTTTTTTCCAGTTACAGCAGTTACGTTGTAACCAAACTTTGCGAGTATCATAACAGCTATACTTCCAACACCACCCGATGCACCTGTTACTAATACATCGTTTACTTTTTCTCCTAATAGCAATTCCTCTCGAGCTTTGATCGCGAAAGAACATAGCAATGCGGTCAGGCCAGCTGTGCCCATAATCATTGCTTCTTTTGAGGAAATATTAGAAGGTTTTTTAACTAAAAAATCTGCATTAACTTTAGCATATTGAGAGAAGCCGCCATAAAAAATTTCTCCAACTCTCCATCCAGTTAAAATAACTTTGTCATCTATTTTAAATTTTTCATTTTCACTTTCAACTACAGTTCCTGAAAAATCTATACCTGGAATATGAGGGTATTCTTTAACTAGTTTTGCTCCATTATTTAAAATTAAAGCATCTTTATAATTCAAGGATGAATAATCAATCTTAACTGTTACATCACCATGTTTTAAAAAACTTTTATCAATTGTTTCGACTTTTCTGGAAAAGCTTTCTCCTTCTTGATTAAGGATTATTGCTTTAAATTGATTAGACACAACTTTATTTACTTATAAATCTTAAATATCTATTTTGAATACTTAAATCTTCTTTAAACTGACCTATAAAATAATTTGTGACTGTTGTTGCATTTTCTTTTTTTATACCTCTCATCGTCATACACTGAT
>Ga0181555_1002496_pt1 | contig 15287 bp, 12 predicted proteins | sample 011ome_15_FD_145601 | JGI IMG/M metagenome (GOLD analysis project Ga0181555, IMG submission 145601) | Coastal salt marsh microbial communities from the Groves Creek Marsh, Skidaway Island, Georgia - 011504AT metaG (spades assembly) | ecosystem: Environmental > Aquatic > Marine > Intertidal zone...
GACGCTGGCGATTATGCGGGCCGAAAACGCCAAGGTCCTCAGGGTGAAGATTGACTTTGATCTCAAAGGCGCGACGTCAGCGGCGATGAAGGCGTTACTCGGTGGCGACCAAAATCGTCGATTAGGCGGTGGGCGCTATGGCGTCGTGAGAGATGCCGTCGAAGATGGCATCAAGCGTCTATTAGCGCCATCGATTGAACGCGAGGCCAAGGGAAAATTAAAAGCCGAGGCGATGGAGCGCGCCATCGGCGATTTCGGCGCTAATTTGCGCGCTTTATTGTTACAGGCGCCATTAAAACCTGCATCGTGCGTTTTGGGCGTCGATCCGGCGTATCGCACGGGGTGCAAGCTCGCTGTCGTGGATGAGCGCGGGCAACTCCTCGACACGGGTGTCGTCCGCCTGCCGCAAATAGAATCCAAGGCGAAAGCTGATGAAGGCGCGAAAACCTTGAGCGCGCTCATCAAACGATGGAACGTCCGTGCGATTGCCATCGGAGACGGCGTGGCGAGTCGTGAAACCGAAACATTCATCGCGGATGTGGTGAAGAGTATCGGCGGAGACGTAGGCTGGCGCGTGGTATCGGAAGCCGGCGCGTCGGTATACAGCGCGTCTGAGCTCGCGGCGAAAGAGTTGCCAAACATCGATGTTTCTTTACGCGGTGCGGTGAGCATCGCGCGGCGCTTACAAGATCCAATGGCTGAACTCGTGAAAATTGATCCGGCAGCTATCGGCGTCGGGCTGTACCAGCACGATGTCAAGGAAAAAGATCTCGCCAACGCGTTGACGGCGACCGTGGAGTCCGCCGTTGCACAAGTCGGCGCAAATCTCAACACTTCATCGCAGTCGCTGTTATCGCGAATTCCTGGTCTCGGGCCGAGTTTGGCGGGAAAGATTGTGCGTCACCGCGACGAATGCGGCTCATTTGCAGAACGCTCTGCGCTGAAAAATGTGCCGGGCGTCGGCGCGAAGACTTTCGAGCAAATTATTGGGTTCTTACGAGTGCCTGACGCAAAAGACGTTCTCGAACATACATCTGTGCACCCTGAGAGCTACGGCATCGCGCGTGGATTACTCAAGACGCTCGACATCGCAGAATCCAGCGTCGTCGATCTCACTGCGGATGAAGACGCCGGAACGACGAGCATGGATGTCCTTCGCCGGCTCAAACCTAAGCTCAGCGAGATCAAAGACGACGTCACGGCATTAAAATCCTATGCCGCACAACTGCGTTGTCACCACTTGACCCTTCGTGACATCGTCAGCGACCTATGCGCACCAGGCGAAGACGTTCGAGGCGCCGACGCCGGCTCCCGAGCCAACGCCTTGCGCACGCACGCCCTCACCATCGACGCCCTCACGCCAGGCGACGCCATCACCGGCGTCGTCCGCAACGTCGTCCCTTTTGGCATCTTTGTTGACATCGGTGTCGGTCGTGACGCATTATTACACGTCACTGCGATGCAAAAACAACAATCATCATCATCATCCGCCGGCGCGAAACCATTCGATCCGCATTCGGCGTACGCCGTCGGCCAAACCGTCCAAGTCATCATCCATGACGTCGACACCTCGCGGCACCGCATTTCGCTCCGCCTGTAAAACAATATTATATACAACGCACCATTCTCGCGCGCGTTCGTCCCCATCCCTTCACGTTGTCGCGCCATACGCGTCGCGAGCGTCGAAACAAGATGATACGCGCCGGCGTCTGAACACCTAACATTTGTGATCTGACCTCATTCCACACAACGGCGCACGCTCGCGACACCATGCGCGCACGACCGGCCGTCTTGGCCCTCGTCGCCCTCGTGGCCGTCGCCTTCGCCGCCGTCGCGCGCGCGGCGGTGATCGGAATCGACGCGGGCGGAGAGTTTCTCAAGGTCTCGCTCGTCGCCCCCGGTCGCGTCCCCATCGGCATCGCCGTGAATGAAATCAGCAAACGCAAAACCACCGCCGCGGTGAGCTTCTACAACGCCGAACGACAGGTTGGCGAGAGCGCGATGGATTTTATGCCGCGGTCGCCGGAGATTGTGGTGACGCGCGCGCGCGATGCGTTGGGTGTGAGCTCGACGTCGAAGAGATTTGAGAAGATTAAAGAAGATTCCAAGCTGGCGTATAAAACAGAGCACGGTGACGCGACACGTAAGGATACGATTGTGATTGATGCGAAGAAAGCGGGGAAATATTCTGCGGAGGAGTTATTTGCGATGACGTTGGAGTACGCGATGAAGGTTGGGGAGGATCAGGGTCGGGGTAAGATTCGGGACGCGGTGATCGCGGTGCCACCGTTTGCGTCGCAAGCGCAGCGTCGGGGGATATTAGATGCCGCCAAGGTTGCTGGATTGAATGTGTTAGCGCTCAAGAGTGATTTATCGTGCGCTGCATTGCAGTGGGGGATTGATAAGGAGTTTGCGGAGGATGGTACGCCGACGTGGGTTGTATTGGTGGATGTTGGAAGCACGTCGAGTAGCGCGGCGTTGGTTCGGTATTCATCCTGGGCCGGGAAAGAAGGTGGAAAGAAGAAGTATCACGGGCAGTATGAAATCGTCGACGTAAAGTGGGATGAAACTGTCGGTGGTGACACCTTGGACATGCTCCTCGTTGATCGTTTCGTCAAGGAGTTTGAGGAGAAACATTCCGCTGATTTATCAAAGACACCGCGTTCAGTGGGCAAAATGCGCAAAAACGTGCGCAAGACCAAGGAGATTTTAAGTGCCAATAAAGAGGCGCCGTTTAGTGTTGAGTCGTTGCACGACGACATCGATTTGCGATCGACTATTGACCGCGCGGCGTTCACGGATATCGCGAAAGACGTTTTCGAGCGTATGACGCAACCGCTGCGCGACATCGTCGCTGGGTTGGAGCGCTTCAACGTAACGTTGGCTGACATCGAAGCGATTGAAGTCATCGGTGGGAGTACGCGCGTGCCTGGAGTGAAGGATGCCATCATGGACGCCCTTGGCGGGCGCAAGTTTGACGTGCACCTCGACGCCGATGAAGCCGTGGCCATGGGTGCCGGGTTGTTTGCGGCGAATATGAGCACAACGTTTCGCATGCGCAAATTTGGCGCGCTCGACGCCATGCCGCACGGGATGACGTACACCATCACTCCGAGCGACGATTTTACGTCGAGTGAACCAACGACGCTCGTCGAACCGTTTGCTCGCACGCCTCTGGCGCATCGCGTGAGCTTGTATAACCGCACGAGCGACGCTAAGATTGTCGTCGCGCTTGACCGAGCCGACGGCTCGCCGTTACCTCCGGGCACCGAGACAGATCAAGTCATGATTATCGACGTAACCAACGTTAAGGATGCCATGGCTAAACACAACGACACGGTGGGCAAAATGAACGTGTACTTTGATTTCGACGTGCACGGCATTTTGGACGTCACTCGCGCCGAGTACGTGGTTGAGGTCATCGAGTACGTTCCAGAAAAGCCCAAAAAGAAAAAAGCGAACAACTCGACGAACGCGACGACTGTCGGGGCGAATGCCACGGATGTTGAAACCAACGCAACGGCGACGCCGGATGAAACCAATGTCACCGAGGCCGAGGAAATGCCTGCCGAAGTTGTCGTTGACGAAGTCGAAGTCGAAGAGCCTCCAAAGATGAAGGCGCGTCGTCGCGTGCACCGCACGCTGCTCGATGTCAAGATTTCTGGCTTGCCCATGGAGCCGCTCACCGAAACACAAATTGAATCATCAATTCGCGTGCTTGGTGACTTGCGCAAAAAGGACGACGCCAAGCGCGCGCAAGAAGCGGCAAAGAGCAACCTCGAGGCGTACATTTATTCCATGCGCGCCAAGCTCGACGACGAGAGCATTCAAGAAGTCACAGATGAAGAACAACGCACGACTTTGAAAGACTTGCTTATGGACAAAGAAGATTGGTTGTACATGGACGGTGCCGACGCGAGCACGGAAGAGTTCAAAAAGACGCACAATGAGCTCCAGACACAAGGCGACGCGATGGAATTCCGCGCCGCCGAATTAACGCGGCGTCCAGAAACCATAAAGAAGGCGCGCGCGTTTATTGAAAAGGCCAAGGTTGAAATCGAAACTTGGGCGGAAAAGAAGCCGTGGTTGAACGCCACGCATACCACAGAGTTGCTTGAAGGGATCATCCAGTTTGAGTCTTGGCTTGATGAAAAGGAGGAGGCGCAGAACAAGTTGAGCAAGACGGAGACGCCGTCGCTCGAGTCAACGGAGATTAAAATCACCCAGCGACCGCTCGAGGCTAAGTTCAAAAAGCTCAAGAACAAGCCCAAGCCTAAACCACCAAAGGTTGAGACGAACACCACGGACGCGAACGCCACGGACGCGAACGCCACGGACGCGAACGCCACGACGGTGGGCGGCGAAGAGGACCGCGCCGTGGGTGCCGATGGAGCTAATGATGGAGAAGGCGTAGTAGAGGAGGATGCAGAGAATATCGCCGAGGATTCCGACGCCGCGACGAATAACGACGTCAAGGACGAGCTCTAAACATAAAATATTTAGTCTTTCGCGATTCTTTCAATACAGATGATCATCATTAAAAATCCAACTAGTCTACCTTTTTAGCTGCTCGCGAACGCAAAACGCGCTCATTCGGCGCACCGCGGAACACTGCCGGGTATGCGATAGATTCCTTGCCGCCGCGCAATTTTTGTTGATGCGCGCGGAACAATTTATCCGTGCCAAACATCCAGTCGCACCACGTAAACACGCTGGAATACGGCCCAGCAAACGTCTTGTGATGAAAATCGTGATGCACGGCCCCGCCCCAGAACGGAATCAAATTCGTCGGGTTCCACGGCACGTCGTACCCACTGTGATCTTCTACGGTTTCCATCAACCGGAAAAACAACCAGACCCACAACGTCACCATGTGCTTGGCGAAAAACAACGGCCCCAGCAACGTCCCGATGCCGAGGAAAAACGTCTCGAGCGGGTGCGAATACTCTGCCGCAATCCCAAAAGGATGCGTGTGCTCGTGATGAACCTTATGCACGTAACGGTACACAGACTTGTGATGCAAAGCGCGGTGAATCCAGTAAAAATAAAAATCCTCGATGACGAAAAAGGTTGGAATTTGCCACAGCAAGTCACGCGACTTTGGCAACGGCAACGCAAGCGAAAAACCAAAATACGGCGCCACATAGTGAAACATCAACTGCATCGGAAGCTGAATGAACACGTGCGACTTAAGCAACTTTTTCAAACACTTCCCAACCATCTCCTTGCTCGCTGTCTTCTCTGGTTGAATCTTCCAACGTTTAAAGTAATCGAATCGATCCATGAGCAACCACGGCGTCCACGCACCAAAGTACACCAACTCATGATACACGAACGTCAGCGGGCCGGCGATGACGAACGGACTAAAATTTGCCAACACCTTGCTCCACATCGCCGTGCACGCGTCATCGAACGCCTGTTCGGCGCGTAACGCGTAGCTTTGAATCGTCGCAAGAAGTGGATAATCTTTCAACGCCGCCGCCGCCGATGCCGACGCCGCGCTCATCGTGAACGAGTCGAACGCGTCCACCGTGACGACGAGAACGACGAGGACGACCGCGGCGACGAGCGCGGCGCGGCGGGTGACGGACATTCCGAACGGCGCGCGCGTGCCGGGAAATGACGTCAATCGTCGCCAAGTCCGTTTGTTTTCTGTCTTTTTGAAGCGCGCGCGCGTTTACACATCTTGATGCGCGCGCAGGCGCATCGTCGGCGCGGGCGCGCGCGCACAGATATCAACGTGGTCTAACAATGCGTTCTACATCGCGGCGGGACTAATCTATCGCGTCGGCGGCGTCAATATATATGTATACATTTATCGTGTTTGTGTTTCTGACCGCTCGGCCGCGTCTCGTCACTTTGCCCGACTCGCGGCGTTGACGCGAATGGAACAAATATCCGTACACTCGTACAAACAATACTCCCGAGATCGAAATCCATCTTTGAATACCACTGGGTCTCGTCTCGCGGAAATGGGCCCGAGTCCCGGCGCGCCCGTGCCCGAGCCGCCTCGCGCGCACGTCGCTAAACACTTATTCGCGCACGCCTCGATCGCCTTGCCGTTCGGCCCACGCACCAAGGACGACAAACTCTGACGTTTGCTCGCGCCGTCGCTCGCCGAGAGCCCGCTCGGGATGTCCTCGATGTAAAACTCGGATTGCTCGAGCGCGCGCGCGGGTTGGACATCGCCCAGGCTCACGCCGATGACCGCGGCGAGCGCCAAAACGACCGTCGCGCTCGCCTCTCTCGCGCGTGACGGCATCGACGTCGATGTGTTCGCGTGTGTGCGCGCGCGAGCGGCGCGCGCGGGCGTCGGCGGCGACGCCGCGCGTGGATAAAGCAGCGACTGTATCATTCCGAAACGTCACACTGTGACGCCTAAAAATTTCACGCCGAGCTCCATGGCCCCTGACGTCGTCGTCGTCAAGCTCGGGGGCGCGATACTCACCAAGAAACACCAACGCGGTGTGCTCGACCGACGAGGATTGCGCGACTGCGTCGACGCCGTGGTGGCCGCGTCGCGCGCGGGGTATTCGTTGGTAGTCATACACGGCGCGGGAGGATTTGGACACGGTATGTTTGGCGTGTGCGCGTGACGCCGTCGATGCTCTGGTCGGTGAAAACGCACAGAGACTGACGGAGTTGTCACGTGTTTTCGTGCGCACAGCCGAGGCGCGTGAGTGTGGATGCGCACGCGGTGGAGACGTGACTGGAGACGCGGCGTTTCGAGCGGGCGTAGCGGCGACGCGCGCAAAAGTGCGCGACTTGAATGATATCGTCGTCCAAGCGTTAGTGAAAGAAGGCGTGAATGCGAGAGGAATATCACCTCATGTTGAAGGATGGCGCACGCGTGGCGTAGGTGTGGTAGAATGCGCGAAAATGGATGCATTAGAGCGCGCGCGCGCGGATGGCGCCGTCCCAGTGCTTCACGGCGACGTCGTCGATGACAGCCTTCAAGGCACGAGTGTGTTATCTGGGGATGACATCGTGGAGTTTTGTGCAATATGGGTTCAAAAACAAAGCGCATGGCTCGATGGCGATTCCAACGCAGCGCCACGCGACGGTAAAGGCTCCAACGCGGCGCTGCGCGTGGCGTTTTTGTCAAATGTCTTTGGCTGTTACGACGCGCCGCCGACGAGAGACGTCATCGCGAGCGAAGATGATTTTGACGTACCGCTAGAAATCGATCAGGGCGAGAGCGTGAATCTCGTGCGCGTCATTGAAGTCGAACCGATGTCGTCCGAGGCTGTGGGTGACGACATCGACGCTCGCGTAGTCTCCGTGGTCCCGCTCGTCGACGCCTGCGTCGTACCCTCATCCACATCGGCACCACCACCACCACCACCACCATCCATACGATTTGAAAACACCCCAACCGATGTCACGGGTGGCGCCAAAGCGAAACTCGCCGCCGCCATTCGCGTCGCGCGAGCGTCTGGCGCCGACGTCTGCGTCACCCGCCCGGGCGTCGTCCGCCTCGCCGACACCCCATCGCGCACCACAAACCCCGCACTCGACGCCCTCACCGGCGCGCGAACCTCCCGTGATTACCCATTCCTAGGCACCATCGTCCGCGTCGCCGCCGATCCGCCCCCGTAGCCGTACCCGTAGCCGTAGTCGCCCGATAGCCGCCTAGCCATGATCAAATATCGATCAATATCGATCACACACGCCTCGAAAGCGCACACGCATCGATCGCGCACCCCCATCGATCGCGATCGAATTCGCGTTCAACCACGCATATCGATCAATATCGATCACACACGCCTCGAAAGCGCACACGCATCGATCGCGCACCCCCACACGCATCGATCGAATTCGCGTTCGACGACGACGTCCGCCCCGCGCGCGCGATCCCCGCGATCGCATCAGTGCACGTCGCGCCATGGGCCGCGCCGACGCCAGCGACAACGCCGGATCCGGCACCGCGCACGCCGCGCACGTCGCGCCAACCTCCGCCGCGCCGTCCGCGCACGCGGGCGCGGTCGCGACGAGCGACGACGACGACGACGACGACCGCGCGCGCCCGCGAGGCACCGCGCGCGGCGCCGTCGCGGTCGCCGATGGCGACGATGACGCCGCGCACGGCGACGATGCGACGCTCGCGGGCGCCGACGGCGGCGGGGATAAATCACACGCGAATTCGTCCGCGCTCGAGGACGTCGGCGGCGGCGGTGGAGGCGGCGGCGGCGGCGGTGGAGGCGGAAGTGGTGGGAGCGGCGCGAGCGGCGCGAGCGGCGCGGGGGGCGATGGGACGCTGAGCGTGACGCCGGATTCCCCCGCGGATGCGGAGTGGCGCGCGCGACGCGGGCCGTTGGATGTCGCAGAAGGTGGTCCGTGGGGGGTAGAAGACGCTGCCGGTGCGTGATCGCGCGCGTGCGCGTCGCGTGAGGCGTGAATTGCGTCGATTACGTCGCGTGTAACTGGACCTAGTGACGCATGAGGATCGCGCGCGTTTGAGCGAATGAATGCGTCGTGTGACGATCGTGTACTGACGGTAAGAGCTCGCGTTGTCATCGCATGCGTAGGTCCACAACCGATGAGCATGTATGGGAAGTTTACGTGGAAGATTGAAAACTTTTCGACGATTGCCAAGCGCGAGCTTCGGTCGAATGTGTTTGAAGTCGGAGGGTACAAGTGGTGCGTCCGCGTGCGTCGCGTCCGTTGGTGTCGTGTCTCGTGTCTCGTGTGTTATGTGGAAGGATAGCGGACCATGTCGTTGTCGTCGTCGTTGTTGTTGTCGTATCGTTTGATTGTGTGTGCTGTGCAATTCACTGACGCGTAAGTCTTCTTCGCGCTCCGTCCCGACGCGTAGGTATATATTGGTGTATCCCCAAGGGTGCGACGTCAGCAATCACTTGTCGTTGTTTTTGTGCGTCGCCGATTACGACAAGTTACTCCCTGGTATGTGTATGCGCGTGTGTTCTCGACGAACGTGCCGACGTCGCATGCGTCGTCGTGATTGCGTGTGATCGTCCTCGCGTACTGACGTCGCCCGTCTGTCTCGCAGGTTGGAGCCATTTCGCGCAATTCACCATCGCCGTCGTCAACAAGGATCCCAAAAAGTCCAAGTACAGCGACACGTTGCATCGGTTTTGCAAGAAAGAACACGATTGGGGTTGGAAAAAGTTTATGGAACTCACCAAAGTGCTCGATGGGTTCACCGTGGCTGATACGCTCGTCATCAAGGCGCAGGTGCAAGTGATTCACGAAAAAATTTCGCGCCCGTTTCGGTGCTTGGACCCGCAGTACAGACGCGAGCTCGTGCGGGTGTATCTGACCAACGTCGAGGTGCGTATGCGATGTAACGTTTCGATGCGAGACCAACGTCGTCGTGCTGATGAAAACCTATATCAAGCATTTCTCGTTCTGAGCAATATATTCTGATGAACATCTATACACCCATAGAATCTGAACGATGACGCGTTTTTGTGAGCGCGACTTTTGAAAAAACGTCGAGCGCGAGTTGAAGTCTAACCGTTGTTTCTTTTGTGTGCACTCCAACAGGGAATCTGTCGACGATTTTTAGATGAAAAGCGCGAAAAACTCATCGTTATGCGATCGAATGGCGAACAGTGGGCCAACTTGCGTCAGTTTTGGAACTCGCGCGAGGGCAAGGAGAAGGCGCAGCTCACGATGGAGAAAGCCGACGTGCTCTTGAAGGGCATCGTCAAGCGCTTCTTTAACGAGAAGGAGGTGACGTCGACGCTTGTCATGGATGCCCTGTATTGTGGATGCCGTGCGCTCGATATCGCAGAGGACGATTTGGAAAAGACAGCCATCAATTCACTCAGCACGTCCAAGTGTTCGGTGGCGCTGAGCGTGGTACAAAACAAGTGCGTGTTGACGGGTGACTTTGTGTCTGCGCTCGAACGCGCCGCCGACGGCACTGCATTTGACGCTGACGAGGAAGATAAGCGATCGGCTGGTGATGATTTATCAGCCACCGATGCGGTTGAGCGCGATGAGAGGCGATTAGCCGAGCTCGGGCGACGCACGATTGAAATGTTTGTGCTTTCGCACGTCTTTGTCAACCGCGTGGAGATTGCGTTTCGCGAAGCCGAGGCGTTGATGCGCCAAGAGGCGCTCATTGCAGAGGAAGAAGAAGCCGAACGCCTTGCGCAGCAGCTTGAGGGTGCAAAGAAGAGCAAGAAGCAAAAGCAAAAGGAACGCCAGAGACAGAAGAAGGCGCTCGAGGATGCTGAAAAGGCTGAAAAGGAGGCGGAGGAGGCGCGTCAGCGAGAGCAACTCGAAGCCGTCAAGGAGGCGGAGCGTGCCGCCAAGGCTGCCGCCAAGGCGGCGGCTTTAGCCGAGGAACGGGCGCGTGAAGAAGCGGAAGCTGCGGCTAAGGCTAAGATTGAAGCCGAAGCGCGCGCCGCGCGCGAAGCCAAGGCTGCGGCCAAAGCCGCGGAGAAGGCCAAGCGAGAAGCTGAAGAAAAAGCCAAGGAGGACGCCGCGCGCAAAGTCAAGGAGGATGCCGAAGCCAAGGAGCGCGCTGAAGCCGCCGCCAAGGCTATTCCGTCGCCAAAGTCCGAGTCACCAGCGACGCCTACGCGCACCAAGTCTGCTGTCACCGCGCAAGTGTCGTCCCCGTCCAAGGTTATCCCGGCGCCGATTTCCAACGAAGTCAGCGCACTGCGTTCTCGCATCGCTCAACTCGAGCTTCAACTCGACGAGAAGACGAGCGAATGCGTGCAGCTCACGAAGGACTTAGACAAGGCGAAGGACATCATCTTGAACCTCAGGAACGAGATCAATAGCGGTGGCGTGAGTGGCGGCGGTGGGTCGTCTGTTGGCGATTTCTCATCCATGGCGCAGTCGTCGATGGATACGCTCGACGTCGCGCGCACCGCGCAGCAAGCGGCATCGGCGATGTTGGGTGACACGACAAACTTGGTACACATGGGCTCTACATCGAGCTTGCTATCGAACGGTCACTCCACGTCGTCGTCTAACTTGCAGCCGCTGCTCGCGAGCGCCAAATCGCAGCCTCCGTTGCCGCCTGGTCCTCCGCCGCCGACCAACGACGCTGCTGGTCCTCCGCCGCCGCCTCGCGGTCCGCCGCCGCCTGGCTCTACGCGCGTACCTGACACCAGTCCAGCATCGCCTGGTCACAGTACGGGTGGCTTACCGCCATCCTTTGCCGCCATGGCTGCGGGCGCTAGACCTCCCGAGCCGCCTTCGGTGCCTCCGGGTATGAATGGCGCGTACGGGCAACCGCCCGTGCCGCCGATGATGGGCAATAACCCGCTCGGCACGCCGCCGTCGATGAAACCACCTCCGGGTATGGGTCATCCGTCTACTTGGTCACCAGGCATTCAAGAAGAATTCCCGCACCTCGGCATGATTAGTGACTTGCTCGATTTCGACTAAAAGATCCGATTTCAACGTCGGCGTTGAGCAGACACCAAAACGCGCGCGTTTTTCAAACAACACACGTAGCTTAAGCAGTACCAAGACTAAACGTAGCGATAAGCGATAGAAACGATATAGAACCGTTTTGATAAACGCATCTTCCGTGCTAAACAAAGACGCTCGACTCGAGCCAACTGTCCCACACTCACCGGCGCGCGTCCCTCCTCGTGCAATGTCCGCATCGGTGGACGTCGCTCTCGACGCCCCAGCGCGCGCGCTCATCGCGCATCCGTGCGCGCTCGACGCCGACGTGCGCTCGCGTTTCGTCGCTGTCACGAACGCGTTAACGCGCGCAAACGTCGTCGTGGCGATCGATTACATCCCAGACACCAAACGCGCGCGAACTCACACGCTTTTCACGCTCCCTGACGCTGCGGCGGCGTTCGACATCGACGGCATCGATGGCGACAATGGCGACGCGCTTTTCGCGATCGTGTACGAGGACGTGGGGTGCGAAACGACGCGACGGCGTGGGTGTGGAGTCGCGCGCGCGGCGAGCGAGGAGGCGAGCGGAACCGGAACTGGGACGTTTGATGTCTTACGCGTGCGAGACGACAACCACGGTGCGAGTGGCGCGGACGACGACGACGCGAAAGCGTTTGAGACGGTGAAATGTGCGCGATTTCATGCGAGTCGAGGGACGCTGATGACGGTGGATGAGTTTAAAGCGCGGGCGTGGACGCGGACGGAGACGGGCTATCGCGCGACGACGTCGATGGTAACCCGTCGCGATAGTTCGCGGTCAATGACGATTGGTGGGATGAATACCATACAGGATGGTGTTGCGAGTGGGAGCTGGGACCCGAATGATTCGGAAGTGTTTGCGTGCGGCATTGACGCCGACGTTGCAATGTTTGACGTTCGCTCGGGCGAGCGAGCGCAAACCATCGTAAAGGCTCACGCGCCGCAAACGCGCGACGTGAAATATAATCCAAACGTCGCGCATGAAATCATGACGTGCGGTGACGATGGGTTGGTGAAAATTTGGGACACGCGCGCGCACGCGCAGGCGATGAAAATTATTCCGGGACACGACCACTGGATTTGGCGGTGCGCGTACAATCCCGTCTACGATGCCCTTTTCTTAACCGCTAGCTCAGACGGCGGCGTTCGATTATGGAACGACGACACGAAATCACCACAACAACGCGACCGATCGAGTGCGTCACGCTCGGCGGTGCGTCTGGTGACCAAAAGATCAAACGAACGCTCGATTTCGGTGCACTCGTGCGCCTGGAGCGCCGTCGATCCGTGGACGTATGCGTCAATCAACGCCTCAGGCGTGGTGTCCATCTGCGACGTCCCGAGAGAAGAAAAGTATCGCATCCTGCTCTAGTCGATGTATATATAGTGAGCGACATTGTACAAAACACCACTCTCGGTCTCTCGCACGCGTTTCAACAGACGCCGCCCTTCGCGCTTGACGTCACAACGCCCCGCGTCGTCGTTCGAACCATGCTCGCCGACGCCCCGGACGCGTTGGCACAATCGCACGACGCCATCAACGCGGCAAAAGTGCGCGACGCGAGGCGTCTCGCGCGTAAAGCCGCTCGAGCTCGCGTGCGCAGAATCTTTGCATTGTACACTGTGAGCGCATTATGCGCGCTCATCTGCGCCGCTCGCGCGCTCGCGCGCCTTGAGCACGCCTACGCCTCGGGATCGTTCTCGTTCAAGTCTATACTCGCGCGCAAAGTCGTGGGTAAGGTGGCGAAGGCGTCCAAAACGGCGGCGGCAAAACCGTGGTTGGGGACAACCAACCTCGACGCCGCGCGCGCGTTAAAAACTATAAAAGCCCTCGTGCTCGCCAACTCGACGTGCTTTTTCGAAGCTATGTCGGCAATTGTCGCCGCTGTGGTTGCGTCCGCGCTGTCGCGTGCGTTAGAGCGCGCAGAAGAGGCGTCGCAACGCATAGGTGCGGGGAACCGGGACGTTGAATTGCAAACCACGCACGCGAACACCGCGGGTGGAATTTGGAGCGCTTTGAAGCGAGGTGATGAGAGCGCGGTGCGCGCGTTGACAATTGAGAGTGATGGGAAGTGCTTGCGCGAGCGCGGACCCGTGGGAGAGACGCCGCTGCATTTGATGTTGCTTTACGGAGGCGGGTTGAATATCGGCGACTCAGCGCAATTACGAAGCGCGAAAATGATTGGCGAGCGATGGCCCGATACCGTGAACGACGTCTACGTCGGGGATGAATATTTTGGTGAGAGTTGTTTGCACATTGCCATCGTGAACAAGAATCGAGCTTTGGTGGAATTGTTGTTGAAGGCGACGCCGGACACGCCTGGGTTGCTCGCGGCTCGAGCGACGGGTCGTTTTTTTACGCGAGGTCAGCCATGTTATTACGGCGAGTACGCGTTAAGTTTTGCGGTGAGTACGGGTCAAGGTGATTTAGTGGAGATTTTACTTGAATGCGGCGCCGATGCGACGGCACGCGATTCGCACGGCAACACATGTTTACACTTGGCAGTGATTCACAACCAACCAGAGATGTTTGTATTGGTCTGCGAGCGATGGCAAAAACGCGCCGTCAAGAAGGAAGACGCCAGGGAGGAGATTTCTTTAGAAAACATCGTCAACGCTGATGGGTTGAGTCCTATGTTATTTGCCGCGAGAAGCGGCTACGAAGATATGTTTAACTTTCAACTTGGACGCTTGTGCATCACCGAGTGGAGTTACGGCCCGGTGACGTGCCAACGCATGCCCTTGTTGGATATCGATACCAAGCAGCGCGAAGGGCGCAGCGCTCTCGAGCATATCGTTGAGCGTGGTCATATAAATTTACTGTGCTTGCCTTTGATTCAAGAGTTGCTTCAACGCAAGTGGGATGTGTATATTGGAAAGTTGTTTTACACGCGCATTGTGCAAATTTTATTGTTTTTGATCACCATGACGGCAGTGCACGTGACATCGCTCGCCGACTCTGTGGAACAGTTTGGATTATCCTCTACGGTTTCACACACTGCAAAGACGGGGATTCTAACCGTCGTTATTGCACAATTGATGTACGAGTATACGCATCGCGCCGACGCGAGCGGTCAAAGTGTCGTGAGCGTGATATTTTGTTGTACCTATCTCGCGTCCGTCGCGTCTCGTACATTTATCGAAAACGAGCTCGCGGCGGATTCTTTCTTGGCGTTTGCTTTCTTAAGCGCATGGTTTTACTTTATTTGGCTCTTCATGGGCTTCAAGAGTACCGGGCACTTTGTCATCATGGTGTACGAAATCATCATCGACGACGTGTCGCCATTTGGATTGATCCTTGGCTTGTTCGTCGTCGCATTTTCCACCGCAATCTTCGTTGTACTCCAACCAGTATCAGACCGTTCGGTGGCGATGTTTGGCGATCAACTCTTAACATGCTTTGAATGGCTCACCGGCGGAGGTTTTGAGGGCGACGTCGTCGAAAACGCCCCTAGAGGAAAAGTGCTCATGATCATCCTCCTCGCCTCATTCACCATTCTCGGCGCCATCGTCCTCCTCAACCTCCTCGTCGCCATGATGGGTGACACTTACGCCAAAGTCAGCGAAAACGCCGTCGCGAAATGGCAACTCGAGCGCGCGCGAATCATGCTCAGTCTCGAACGCGGCATCCCGCGCGCCCGACGCGACAGGCTCGCAAACTCCGTCTGGATCGAACTCGACGGCGTGCGCTTCTTACAAGTCCAACTCGTCGATGGTAAAACCGCGCTCGAGCACGCCACGGATGATTAGCGTCGTCGTGTCGCGCTCAAATGCTCTCATACCCCGCGTGTAATACTCAAGTGAACCTTCTAGAACCTTCAAGAAGAAGGCACCCTCGGGTGCCGCGAACGTCGTCATCGCTTCGCACGCCGCGCGACGCCGCTCCCGCATTACGCGACGCATCACAC
>Ga0181555_1002520_pt1 | contig 15141 bp, 6 predicted proteins | sample 011ome_15_FD_145601 | JGI IMG/M metagenome (GOLD analysis project Ga0181555, IMG submission 145601) | Coastal salt marsh microbial communities from the Groves Creek Marsh, Skidaway Island, Georgia - 011504AT metaG (spades assembly) | ecosystem: Environmental > Aquatic > Marine > Intertidal zone >...
TTGCAAAACCAACAAACTTTTTTAAAATCGTCAAAACAACTTTTCGAGATATACACACAAACACGCGCGGGTTTACTCGCAAAAAAGGGAGTGAAAGATCCTTTGCGTACTCGTCAGAGCTTTAATGCCGACAACGTTCAAGCGCCCGGCGCAACGCGCCATCGATCGCGCGCGCAGTCGCGACGACTCGCGGGAACCTTTAACAACAACTGAGGGAGAAGACGAAGAAGATTTCCCCAAAAGCGCAACGAAACAACAGAAAGTAAACGACGACGACGCGATGAAACCACCATCGAGAACACTGGTCGATGTGCAGCCAAAACTCGTCGAAGATGATGAGATGAAAATGATACCGAAGGCGCACGTGATTAAAGAGTCTCCGGTGAACAATCGAGAGGTTATTCGAGACGTTTTGCAAAGAGGCAAATTGCCTCTAGTTTTAGATTTGGACTCCACCCTCTTGCACTCGGTCGAGAAGACGAAGTTTCTCTTTCCAAACCCGGGCGAGAGCAATACGAGCGAGGAAGAGATGAAGATTATAAAACAGGCGCAGAAGAAAATTGAATCTCGTTTAGAATCGAGCCCGGATAAGTTCTTTTACGTCAACGACCAATACTTTACGAAAATCCGCCCGCAAGCGAGGCGGTTTTTGAGCGAACTTTCGGGGATGTACGAGCTGTACATCGTGACGGCGGGGAGTCAGGCGTACGCGGAGGCGATCGCGAACCAAGTTTTAGATCCGCTCGGGAAGTATTTTAATCGAGACGTGAATAGAATCAAAGGGATGAAGCAATGGAACAGCGAGGTGAACCAATGGGTGGACGTTCGAACAAAAATCGTAAACGACGCTTTGGAAGGCGCGGAATCGGTGACGATCGTAGTAGAAGATAAACCGGAGATGTGGGACGGTGAGTGCGCGGTGATGCAAGTGAAACCGTATTATTACTTTCCAGAGTCGTTGGAAGAATTGAAACTGTCGCATTTCTATAACATGACGGACGAATCCGAGAAGAACGATTCCTATTTGGTCGATAACATTTTACCTCGATTGAGAAATGTTCATCGAATGATGTTTCGAGAAGCGGTGCCACATTTTTTACAAAACGGAGGCAGCGCGGACGGACAGTATTGGCCGTGCGTGTCTGAATTGTTATCGCTCGAGCGCAAAAGTATCTTGCGAAACTGCTTCATCTGCTTTACGAACGTGTTCAAAATCCACGAAGTCCCGAAAGATTCCCAGATTTGGAAAGAGGCGAAAAATTTAGGCGCCACGGTCCAAGAAACCTTCATCGATAACGCAGATATCGCCAAAAGAACCGAATCTATAGTCAAAGACGACCGCACGACGCACGTCATCGTCGGCGAGCACGGTAAAAGAAACAAGGCAACCGGTTTAGTCCTCCCGACGTCGAAAATAAACCAGGCGAGACGGAACAATCGACCTTTGGTCGATTGTTCCTTCATCGCCGAAAGCGCGTATTTATGGAAACCGGCGGATGAGAAAGCGCACGAAGTCACCAACGTGGAGACGCAAACGGTAAAAGTCAAAGAAGGAAAATCATCTGCGAAAACCTCGGTGGTAAAGAAGAGCCGATGATCGTAGAAGAGTAATGCGCGCGTGTAGTAGCTTATTTAGCTTTTAAAATAGAGAGTAGTTTAGAGAGATGTCATCGCGTTGTTTGCGCTTTAATAGGTTTACTATTACTTCACACAAACTCCCCTACTCAGTCGTCAGACTCTCTTCACAAACTCTACACATGGAGGAAACCACCGTCGCGGCCAGTCGCGGCGGAACCCCCGTGGCGCGAGAAGGAGGGAACCAACGATCCTCGAAAATCCAACCTTTGGAGATTCCCACGCACTCGTCGTCGTCCACCAAGGAGGAGGACACCATCGTCGTCGTCGTTCCTCAACGGGAAATTGAGCACCAAAACACAAATGTGGAACACGCTTTGAACGTATCCTCCGAGCAGTTGTTGAGCGCGAACAGCAGCAGCGGTGGAAAAAGAGAGCGAAGAAGAGGAGAGAACGGAGAGGACGAAATGGAGGAAGACGAGTCGAGTTTACGATCCCCGCGAAGTCCGAAAGCGTACGCGCAATCCGGCGTAAAAGTTGGCATCGAATTCGCCAGAAGCGTGAAAGTCGTTTTGTTCTCGACGAAGATTTGCATTTTGCTTTTGTTCGTTCCAATTGCGCTGGCGTTAGGCCACGCGGGAAAGAATATGTCTCCCGGACCGATCTTCTTCTTCTCGGTGTTGGCGATCGTTCCTTTAGCCGAACGTCTTGGGTTCGTGACGGAAGAAGTCGCCGCGCATACGAACGAAACGTTGGGCGGATTATTGAACGCGACGTTCGGGAACGTGACAGAACTGATCGTCTCTTTAATGGCGTTGAGGAATGGAGATACGCGGTTAGTGAAACTGAGTTTACTTGGGTCGATATTGACGAACACGCTGCTCGTGTTGGGCGCGAGTTTCTTTTTTGGAGGATTGAAATATAGCGAGCAGACGCACAACAGGAAAGGCGCGCAGTTGAATGCCGGTTTGTTGTTGTTGAGCGTATTGAGCTTGACGCTACCGAGCGTGATGAGCGAGACGTCGATGAGTGGGACGACTGAAGAGGAGAAAGAGAGGGACATATTGAGAGTGTCGAGAGTATCGAGCGTGTTCTTGTTGGCTGGGTACATGGCGTTTTTGGTGTTTCAGTTGAAGACGCATAAGCACATGTTCGTGAGCGAGAATAAAAACGAGGACGGAGGAGAAGAGGATCACGAGAGGAAAGCAAAAGAGGAGAAGAAAATAAAAGCGGTGAGAAGGACCGGCTCGACAGAGTCTATGTTCAAGATGAAAACGAGTTCGATGGAGAATTTACGAGCGACTTTAAAGAACATGGCATCGTCGAGTAGCAATCCGAAGCCGATACTAGCACGAAAAGCGGAAAGAGAAGACGACGAAGAGAGTGGAAGAGGTTCAGCGGTGCCACAGCCTCCGGTGTCTCCAATTCCAGAAAACGCGGTGAAAAATAGTGGTGCATTAGATATTACCAACGCAGGCGGTGGTTCGAAACTTGCAAAATTACGTTGGCAATCCGCGGTGAAAGACATCGCGCAGAAGAAAGAATTGAACATGCTGAAATGGGGGTCCGTGTTGACGCAAGTCAGCACCCAAACTCGAGTCAATTCCATGCAACGTAAACTCTCGCAATTGAACAAGAAACTCACAGAAACGCTTTCAGGGAAAGGTGCTCGAGAAGATGATAAGAACATCTTGTTTGGTTTCGAACGCGGGGACGAGATGGCTTACGAGCACAAAGACGATTCGTTGACGAAAGTTTCCGCGATGATTTGGTTAGCGGTGATCACTGGGTTTATTGCTTCACTTTCCGACGTGCTCGTGGGTTCCATCGACGGCGCCGCGCATCAATGGGGTGTACCCATGGCGTTCATTGCAACGATCGTGTTACCATTGGTTGGTTGTGCGGCTGAAATCACCGCGGCGGTGATGTTTGCGAGAAAGAACAAGATGGACATTTCCATCGGCGTTGCAATCGGAAGTTCCACGCAGTTTGCTTTACTCGTCATTCCAGTCACCGTTTTGATCGGATGGATGATCTCTGTCCCGATGAACTTAGATTTTGGTTTATTTGAATCCGCGAGCTTATTAGTCGTCGTTTTAGTCGTCAACGCAAACGTCGTAGACGGCACGTCGAATTGGTTAAAAGGCGCCATGTTGTTGTGCGCGTACGCGTGTTTAGCAACCTCAATATGGTTTCAGAAGTTCTAGTTGTGGAAACATTATCATGATCATATAGCGTTAATATCTTTGGTTGTTTTACATTACAATTTGTATTATATTACTTTCTGCTCTTACTCTTTTTACTCTCTCTCTCTCTCTCTCTCTCGTTCTCATCTATATTTTACATTCTTTTTTGCTTCGCGTCCATGAGATATTCTTGCGGGATATTCTCCAACGGTGCCGTCTCCAATAAGTAATCGAGAACTTGAATCTGCATTTGCTTCGCAGTCGACCCGTCGGACGCGTTCTTCATCGCCTCGGCGATATCCTCTTCCTGAAACCCCCACTTGGCGAGCGTTTTCGTCGCCTTTGCCTTCGCCTCCTCTGGCGTTTCGTTCTTCACTGGTTTCGGTTTCGGTTTCGGTTTCGGTTTCGGCGTAGATTGTACTTTCGGCGCCGGCGGAGGCGGTGGTGCTCGTCTCGCCGGTGGGTTATTCGGTTTCGTTGGTTTCGGCTTACTCTCTACGCTTCCCATCGTCGATTGCGCCGACGCCGCCGGAGCGCTCGCGTTCACGTACTCTTCCTCGACTTCCTCCTCCTCCTCGTCCTCCCAATACTCCTCCTCTTCCTCTTCCTCCCAGTTCTCCTCCTCGTATTTCACGTAATTCTGCGCCCTTCTCTGTTTCCTCTCCTCCGCCAAAATCTCCAGCACGTTTTGCGCGCCGCTTTTCCTCTTCGCCTTGGTCGTGTTGAACATTTGCGACGGTTTATACATCGTATCCGCGTCTTCAAAGTACGACTCGTCGAACGAGCCGTAGTTCGCCCAGTCTTGGCTGAATCCACCACCACTTCCTCCGGAACCTCCTCCTCGGTCTCCCGAACCTCCTTTTTTCTTCGTCGTTTTCTTCGCTCTGGGAACGATGGATTCAAATCGTTTCATCGTCCTTCTCCTCCCCGAGAAGCATTCATCACTCATCGCGGTGCAGGCAGAGGAAGACGCCGTCTTCAGCGAGAATGCAAACATGTTCGCGCGTGCGTTATTATGTACCAAACGCGTATTATCTGTGCGCGCGTGTTTCTTGCGTGTATCAACAGAGAGGAGGAAACAACAGAAGCGCGCAAAGTGCAGAGAGAGAGAGATACGATGGGGGAGATATTAATGATCTCTCGATGGATAATCTTTCTCTGGTGTTTTTGCTTTGGTGTAAAAAATCTCTCTCAAATTTTTGAAAAGAGAAACGCTCCGTTGACTGCCCCGCCCCAGAAAACGACCATAATTACGAGGCAAAAGAGTGCAACAGGTGGTCAAACACCAAGAACATCATCGAGAGAACAAAAAGAACAGAAGAACAAAAAAGGAAAAAAAGAAGGAAAATCACACACGAACTTTGTTTTTATTATTCGACACATCATCTTTCACACCCAACCAACAGACACACGAGTTCTTCACAACAAAGAGACTCTTTGACTTTGTTTTGTGAAACGAAGAAGGAGAGAGAGACTGCACGTAACTTAAAAGAAGTGCACCACGTATATATATTCAGCTTTGCAAAAGAGAGACTGCGCTTTGTCATCAAAAACACATCAAAATCATAATCAGCACATTTTTGAAAATCCAAGGGGAGAGAGATGAGCAACACTGCGAAAGAGACGACGACGACTGGCAATAATAGTAACAAAGAGAAGAAAGAAGAGAAAGGTAAAACGATGGAAATGGTGAAATCAAAAGCGAACAAGATTATTGACGACGACGACGATAAAGAAGAAGAGGATGACCTCCCGAAACCTCCGCAATTGAAACCGAAAATGTTCATCGCCCCGATCGTCCTCATGGGAAGCAAACGCTTAGGCATCGATTGGAACGACGAAGAGACCAAGACGAAAATCCGGATGGCGTTTACAATTTCCGTGACCTTATGTTACGTAGTCATCTTCTACATGTACAAGCAAGTGAAAAGGAAGGAGAAAAAATTGAGCGAAGATACCGTGGAGGTTACGGCGAAGGACCCGTACAACAACGGCGAGGAGAAGAAGGAGACGTTGACGTATTTCGAACACGATTTGAGAGAGGTGAAGAAAGCGGGGACGAGCCAGGCGTTCGGGTTTTTGATGACGTCGGTGTTGCATTTTTATTTCAAGTTGAATCCGCCTATCGTGTTGCAATCGATCATGTTGCCGCTGAACATGATGGAGACGCCGGCGTTTCAAGTGCACGTGCTCGGAAAAGACGGGAGTTCGAATAAAAAGTTGCAAAGGCCGTGGATGCCGGAGGAGAAACCGAACCCGTTCGCGGATTTGGCGAAAGTGATGAGTCCGCCTCCTGCGGAAAAGAAGAAGTCGGAGAAGGAGGCGAAGAAGAACGGGGAGAAGGAGGACGCAAAGAGGAAATAATACTATATATATTAAAGAGAGAGAGAGAAAGAAAGAAGGAGAGCGAGCGAGGGAGATTTATTTGTATATAACATACTCACTATATTTTACTTAGTAACAATAAGAATGCCTATCGAAACACCTATCGAAACTCATCCCCGTCGATGTCAAAATCGAAAGTTTTAAAAGCTTTACTCAGCTGTCGATCAGGATATCGAGCAAAATCTCGCATTAAGATTCCAACGCCTTTTTGCCCGATATGATTCATATTATTACCCATCATTTCGTCTTCGCTGCATCCGACGAGTTCGATGGCCACCGTGGCGTCTATTTTTGTCGCAACCTCGCGAAAGCACAGTTTTGCGTGCGCTTGCGCCAGTCGAATGGATGATTCCAACGCGCGCACGGTCGCTCGTCCTAATTCCACTCTGTTTTCTGCGACTTGCCTGCGTCTATTTTGGTAGTGCGCGGAGAGCATTCTTTCCGCGTCTTCGTCCAACGTTGGTTCAAATCGCGATTTGACAAATTTGATGTATTTTTTCACGCGCGAAAAGCTCCAAAGAGCGGTGGATTCGTCAAAAAATTCGACATCTTCGGCGGTTTCCTTTTCATCGTCCTCGTCGGAATCTGAGAGTTGATCGTCACCGAATCCTTTTTGACTATAACTTCGGTAGCGATTTTTGTCATTTGCGGGAACGTACAGTTCTCGATTGTTTATGTTCATGTTGTTGGCGTTCCCCGCGTTTTGACTCGCGCGCCATCCGTCAAAGGAGAACGGTTTCTTTTGCGCCGATGCGGACAGCTTTAACCGCTTATTAATGGTACCGTTGTTATTGTTATCATCCACTTCTCCGAGTATGTGCGACGCGACGCGCTCGTCCCACTCTGGATCTCTGGCATCTCTCAGGACTAAAACGACATCAAATCGAGAAAGCAACGGGGGCGCTAAACCGGTATTCACCGCTAAACTCTCTCGATCGTCAAACGTGCCTCTTCTAGGATTCGTCGCCGCAATAACGCTCGTTCGCGAATTCAACGTGGCAATAATCCCAGCTTTAGCAACCGATAACGTTTGCTGTTCCATGGCTTCGTGAATCGTGGCCCGCTCGTGTTCGCGAATACCGTCGAATTCATCTACGCAACACGTGCCTTTATCGGCGAGGACGAGCGCGCCAGCTTCAAGACCCCATTCACCGGTGGTGGCGTCTTTAACGGCAGCACACGTTAAACCGGCAGCAGTTGAACCGCAACCGGTGGTAAACACGGACCGTTTCGCTAATCGACACGCGGTTTTTAGCAACTGCGATTTACCTATACCCGGATCGCCGACGTATAATAAGTGCACCTCGCCTCTCACTTTCGTTTTCGTCTTGACATCCTCTCGAGCGACGCCACCGACTAAGGCGAGCACCATGGCTAACTTCGCTCCAGCCATACCAAATACTCGCGGGCAACACGATTTCAATATGATATCCCTCGCTCGCAACGGATACTTTTGAGCGCTCGTCGATTGCCAAAACTTCTCGAACGACGCCTTCATCTCTTCGTACTCTTGGTCGTCCTCGACGTCGTTCGTTTTCCGGTCGCCGGCGTTTCCTTCCTCGTCATCAACGCTCAAAACGGTGAGTGAGTTACAATGCGCGACGAGCTCTATTTCACACCTTCTATCCCGACTGGCTTTCAACCATCGTCGACGAATCACGACGGACATGAGGAGTTCGTCGCCGCACTTGACAGCGTCCACGAGGTCGTCTTTTAGGACGACGAGCAAATGTTTTTGCGCACCGCCTAAATTCGCTTTAGAGCGTAAACCAATCGCTCGCAATTCATCGTCGGAATCAACGTCGTCGTTTTCTGAGTCGTCTTCGGGGAAGTATTTGCGTGCTATTCGTCCCGGTCGAGCGGAGGCGTCGTTCCCCGAATGCGCTAATTTTTGCGCGTCCGCCTCGAATCCATCATCGTCGCCGTCCGAATCGCTTTCTTCCTCATCTTCCTCATCTTCCTCGTCTTCGCATATTTGCACGCAAATCTCTTGATAATCTCTCGCCACCGGCATTGTGCATTCCACTCGACGAAACGTTCGATTCGTGCACGCTTTCGTTTTCTTACTCAATCTCTCAGAGTCTGCGGCGCTGTACTTCTCCATCTCCGCCGCGCTCGGACACTCCTCCGGCATCGTCGGTTCTGGCCTCCCATCCTCCAAATTCCTCGGCAACAAAAACCGGTGACCGCATTTCGCGCACTCGTACAGCGTGTCGCTCTCGAACGTCTTCGTCAACCCAACTCTGGTCACTTTCGCCTTCAACGTCCACATGCGACCGGCGTGTTCGTTCTTGACGTACCTGGAAATGTTCAAACTCGGAAAGGAGCTTTTGAACCGTTCAAAGTCCACGCGAACGCGAACGGTTTGTTTCACCTTGTGCCTTCGCGCGAATTCTTTCATTTTCTCGTCGATGTCTTCCTCTCCTTCATAATCATCTCCTCCGCCTCTTCGCTTCTCCGCTTCCAACTCCTTCCTCAAATCCTCCACCATTCGCACTCGTACAATCTCCTGCGCCGCTCTCGCCGCTTCGTCCAAAACCCCCATAGACGTCGTCGGTCGCGCTAACACCGCGTTCGCTAACTGCGGCAACGCGTGTGCGAATTCAATCGCGCACACGTGGATGGAATGCGGCGTCCGAGTGTCCGAATGTTTTAAAATCTGTCGCAACGCCTCGAGGTGATGTTGGACGAGAAATTGTTCGAATCTCTCCGCGAGTGTTTTCGGTGCTGGTTGTTTCGATGCGTGCAAAGCGAAACCAGACGCAGGAGGAGTCGCTGCTACCATTCTTCTTCCTCTTTTTACGACGCAGCAAAGGGAGTATTCCTGCGCATTGTAAACAATAAGGAGAGCGTTTTTGAAGAAATTTTTACTTTTAACCACTTGAGTAAAACTGAGGCAAATTTTGAATTTTCAGCGCGGAGTATGAATACGATGACAATGACAACGATGATGTTTTGGTTTCTAATTCGCGCGGTCGAGATGATTTCTCTCTCTCACTTTCTCTCTCTCTTATTCTCTGTCCTAAATTTAGCTAAAACCAAACCCAAAGCAGCACTCGCTGATGGCTTTGACCAGTTTCTCTTTCGTCTCTTCTTGACTGACGTATTTCGGCACGCGCAAGGTGAGGAAACACGTTTGGGCCATGGGTAAGTGTTTGGCGGATTTTTGGTCGTCGAAGCGCAGTTTGAAGCGTAAACCGCGGAACCCGGTGTGAGGGAGCTTCCGAAACGCGGTCCAGAAGTGTAACAACGCGTGCTTTTGCTCCGAGTTCATGGATTTGACGGCGTCCCAGAACCATCGCGAGCGCGTTTCGGCGGCGACGACGCCGGGAGCGGTGGAGTTTGGCGGTGGTTTCGGATCGTACGTGGTCGCTTGTTCCCAAGCGGCGACGTCGATGTCTTGTAAACCGCAGACAAGGAGTTCCAAGTCTTCGCACTCCCAACTGCTCACGAGTTCGCGCGGGACGACTTCGTCGAAGCCGCTCGTAAACGCCGCGAGGTTGACCCGAATGTCCTGGTTAGATGTAATAGTATCGCTTTCGTCGATTTGTAACGACGGCGAGGATGAAGACGACGGCGGCATACCGGATGTGTTGTTGATTGGTGCAGTTGAACACCGCAACATGCACTGTTGCGCGTATAAATCGACGTATTCACCACGGTTGTGCTCGTCGACGAAAACGTTCGCGCCGCCGGGTAGGAGTTCTTTCACTCTGTTCGGATCCGCACGCGTCGGCGCGGCGATGGTAAACGCCGGCGGGTCCTCTTTCACCCAGCTGATTTTGGGATCATTCCAATCACACGTCTTGATTGGAAGCAACGTGCGCTTAAAATCATCGTCGACTTGCGCTAACAACTCCGCCTTTAGCGGTTTGTGCAAAAGCGCTTGCCACAACCACGGGACTAACGGCAAATCCGCGGTCTTTTCGTTGGAGATGAGTAAACCGACGATACGCCCGGCAAAGCGTGCGGCGTGCGGAGAACAATCAGAACGAAGCGTGCGCAACGCACCTTCAAATGAAGGTGGGTCGTCGTTATCACCACCACCGTGCATGGCACTCAACGACATCATCGAGTCCGTTCGTAAAGCCTTAGCATTTGACCACGAGGTGAACACCGCTTCGCTCGGTCCCACTCGCGTCGGATGTCCTTCCAACAACGCTTGAATCAAAACTGTCCAGGCTTCTCTCGCAACACCATTTCCAACACCGTCCTCGCTATCAAACGAGCACGTAAATGTTCTCCCTAACAACGGACCGATGGCATTTTTAATTGCTCGCCACGCGTCGTCGCAGGGCATCGCGCGTCGCAACTTTGCCGAAATGTGCGGCACGTTCCCGTGCATGTCTCTCAACAGACGTTTCAAATCGTTCCTCAAACGTAACACACGAAAAGATGGGGGAAAAACGACATTTGCCGCGCCAACTAAATCTAAAGAGCTTCCAAAGTAAAACATGTTCGGCGCAATACATTCTAAACAACTGAACGATCGCTTCCAATTGGCGTGATGGAGAAGGCTTTCAAGAATCTCTCGTGGCGATTCGAGGTGATGATAGGACGCGTGCACGGTGTCACCTGCCCCATTCGAGTCGAAATTGCGCAACTCAATAGCAGCGTGCAAGAGTAATTGGATCATATCCACCAGCTGTTGCGAAGGCGAGTGCACCGGGAACTCCCCGGAAAATTCCCCTAAGAACTTAGATTTACCTATCTGTTGTAAGACGCCGCGGATGCCGGAGTTTTCGCCATCGAGGGCCCATCCAATTCTCGCGAGCGGTTCAACAGCAGCGAGCAGCCCGTCGCCACATCGCTCGAGCGAAGAGAGGACGATCTTGAAGAGATGCGTTGATGATGTTGCAGTCGCGCTGTCATGCGCCGACGCCTCCATCGCTGACCGTTTCGTCGGAGTGCTGATGTTCTTCTTACGATGCTTGGTTTCGCGATAAAGATCGTCGTCATCGTTATCGATGAATTTATCTAGATACTTCGCGTCGACGAATCCAGCTTCGCCGTGCGACCATGTCGCGACAAGCGCAATCAAAAACCCGAATCGAATGCCTTTGCGCGTATTCTTTGGATCTCTGAAATCGAAATTTTGTACCGATTGCATCTCCGAGCCCGGCGCGGGTCGCTTTCTGCTCTTCTTGATCTCGCTTGAAGCAGAATCGTTCGATTCTTTCTCAATCAGCGCGTCAATCGGGGTTTCACCCGCCATCGTCCGCTTTACGGCGGCGGTGACTTCGTTCGCCCAAGTTTGGCACTCAAACAGACTCGTGATGATTTCTTTCGGGAGGGTACTTGTTTTCGCCGTTCGCAGCGCGTTGCGCCAGCGCGGATCGGTTCTCGCTTCTTTCGTTATGAGACGCGATAGGAGAAACAAAACACCAGAGACACCGTCCATTGTTTGTTGGCTCACCGTTTCCGTTTGCGCCAAGGCGCTCAGCATCAACGGCGCACCTTTCGCTACAGCGATGCCCCAATTATCGATATCATCACCGGCGAGACCCGCGAGGACGGCTTTTCTCGCGACTGCTCTCGAGCGCATTTTCTTGTCCGAAACGATACTTTCCTCTGGAATTTCATGCAAATATCGTTTACCGCCAATGCACCAAGACATGAGACATTCGCCGACGTGCGCGAGCGTTTTCCAGTACTCTTGTGACAAAATGCTAGGCGGTTTCCCATCGTTCTCGACAATAGACTCGAGCGCGAATCGAACACACGTCGCCGCCCCTGCGCAAAAAATCGCCCCAGGGTGGCCTTCGACGTCTCGCATCTTTGGGCTATCCGAACGCAAGCCGTGTAAAATGCAGTGAAGCATTGGCACACAGTGCAAGCCTAAACCGCGAACTAAGACGACCATCCAACGACCGGATTCAGGAATGAGTTTCGCCAATCTTTCCGCTACTGGAAATCTTTGGGGATAAAAGTCCGGCGTGATGAACGTGGCGTTTCCTAGAAGCTCCCAACGCACGATGTGTTCAATTAGACGTATAAACATCGGCGAGCGCGATTTCCAACGCCCATCCGGTGGTGGACCAATCGAGCGAAGTTTGCGAACGAGATTTGTGACTGTATGCGTCACGCTAGCAATATCAACCGGGTTCAGATTAGGTCTGAACACACCCGCGCGCGGAGTACCTAGTCGAGCTCTGTCCGAAGGTATGAAAGGGGAGTGTAAATCCATGACTCGACCAAATCTATCATCGCGCATCCGCATCCCTTGAGAGCGTTCATGTGTGGATCTTTCTCTTTCCTGCATCCATTCTCTAGTTGCTCCTCTTGACCGAAGGATGGTGGCAGCGTCAGAGAGCGTCATATTCTCCCTGCGACTGAATATACCCGGAACCCGATGCTCGGAGGTACGGTATCGGTTCGTATCGCGCAGAAGGGTGCGCTCTAAGCGCTCGTTTCGGTCTCGTCGTTCTCTGTCTCTTCTGTCTGTATCGCGCGTAGCAGTCATTCTCCAATCGAATTCCTCGCGTTCCTCGTGCTCACGCTGGGTATCTACGTAGCGCCGATCCCATCGCTCTAAATGTTGCAAGAGTTCTTGTGCGCGACTTCTCGCGCTCCCAACTCCGGTTGTGCTCAAAATGCGGAGTCGACGCATTCTCTCCTCGCGTCTTCGCTCACGTGAGTCGAATGCTGGGTCTGCTTCGTCGTTATCATCATCGTCGTCGACGTCGTGTTCTTCATCACCATCCTCATCATCCATAAGCATCGGAGGAAAACCCGCGTACGGATGAAGTCGAGCACTGTGTGCATCATTAGCTCGCGCCATAGCACCCCGATCAAATCTATTCAAAATGGTATCAAATCTATTCGCCGGGGGGGTATCAAATCTATTCGCACGATTTGTTCTCCTATCAAAGTCTTCTCTTAATCGCCTCGAATTCGCTATAACATCTCGGGCCGAGTTCAAAAAAGCACTATCGTCGTCGTCGATGTCGCCGTCGATGTCGTCGTCATCATCGTCGTCGTTGTTATTGGTAATTGTATTGTTAATATTCCCTGCGTTGTTGTGGTTGTGGTTGCCTCCGTCGCTATTCTCGCCGCCAATTTCACTACCACTCAACACTTTCAACGGTGGCGTCGAAGGTATCCACAGACATTCCCACGTCAGTTCGACCGGCACGCGATACTCTGAGCTCGGACGGGTTGGTCCATGAAACGATTCGTGGAGTTGCGTCAATGCGTGTGGCGGAAGCTGCATCACAATCCTTCTTCGTTCCTCATCATCCTCATCTTCTCTTTCCCCAGCCGCGTATAACTTTCTCAACTTTGAATCGTCCGACGCTAACTTCTGTAGGAACGACATTGTCAGCTTTGGCGTCACCGAATCTTTGCTCGAACATCTCCACTCATCTCGCAACGCGCACAATTCCACGAGAAATTTCGTCGCTTTCTCCGGATGCGTCAAATTCGTTTCGTTTAAACTCGTTCCTATGATGCCAAACACGTAGTCCATGCAGCTTTCTGCGCTCTGCACCAAATCTAAACCTAAGGTAGACCCAAGATTGCCGCCTGTTTTCTTCTTCGCATTCCGTCCTTTCTGACCTAAATCGTAGAACTTACCTCCGATTTCCGAGCCGTGTGATGCTGCTTTCAAAATCGGAAATAAGCCGAGCATCACGCGATTGCTAAGATTGACGTGCACGTACGGTAAATCCAGTATCGAGCACCCATACGCTGGATATTGCATGAGCTTAAACGGGTCCAAATGGTTTTTGATGTAGTCCAAATGTCCAGTCGCTTCGCGTTCGCACGCGCGCAGCTCTTTCAAAATTTCAGACGCCGTATCGTTTGACGCAAGCTTCGGCATCGAGGAGGACAAAAGTTCGTTATCTTCTTCCTCTTCCACTTCGTCGAACGTATCGTTTGCGTTTTTCTTCCCGATCGCGTGCATCCACGCCTCGAACGCCGCGATAACTCTAACTAACTCGTTCCCGATTTTCAAAGCCGGTTCTGACACCTTCGCTAAATGTTGCTCGCACCTCTCCAACAACATCTTCTTCGTCCACGTTTCCGCTCGATCGTACGGCACGTCGTTCGCGTTCAAAAACTCCCTCAACTGATGTTCCGTCGCATACTCTCTCCACGTCGGCTCTACTTTTTGCGGCACCTTCACGGCCATTTTTTTCTTCTTGCTCGTCCTCGTCGTCGCGTCCTCGTCAACCGCCCCGCCGCCGCCTTCCGAAGAAGAAGGAATCTGACGATTCTTCTTCGCGCTCTTCGCGTACTCCGCCAACAACTCTTGTTGTTTTTTGACAGGTTTACCCCCAGACGCCGTATCTCGAGCTAACTGCGCGATGTAACTCGCGATCCCGGCTCGAGCGTCTTCGTTCACATTCTCAATCAAACTGTTGAATATTTGGTCCACCCTCGCTCGAACGTTTCGGTCCATGGTAGTATTATCCGCGGTAGTAGTATTCGAAGGCGTCGGCCCTCCTGTTGTCGTCGCAGTTCCCGCAGAAGTCGTAAACGTCGTCGTCGTCGTCTGATTTTGCGCTCGTCGTCCCCGCGGCTGCCCCTGTGGTGCCTCCTCCGGTTCTTCTTCTCCCTCTTCGCCACCGCGAGGAGTCGTAGTAGGGGTAGATCCCAAATCCTCCTCTTCCTCTCTTTCTTGTTGTGATTGGTGTTGGCGTCGTCCTCGAGAGGACGAAGCCGCCGCGCTGCGCTTCTGTTGGCTTCCTCGTCGAGAAGACGACATATCGAGAGAAAGAAAGAGAGAGAGAGCGTGTGTTTCAAGTCTTCTTCTTCTTCTTCTTCTCCGTCCTTTCTCTCTAAATCTTCCGTTATCTTTTAACTAAATTTCCCCCACAGCACGTGAACGACGAACCCGTTGGGAAAAATAGCAGACAACGCGCTCTCCTTGACTCTCTGACTCGCACAAAACCACCAAAGAAAAAGAACGCCTCGACCACCCTCTCTTTTTGCCGTTTTCGTCGTCTCTCGTTTGTACCGCGTGTGTATGCGGGAGAGTATCACTGCGCGA
>Ga0181555_1002529_pt1 | contig 15103 bp, 7 predicted proteins | sample 011ome_15_FD_145601 | JGI IMG/M metagenome (GOLD analysis project Ga0181555, IMG submission 145601) | Coastal salt marsh microbial communities from the Groves Creek Marsh, Skidaway Island, Georgia - 011504AT metaG (spades assembly) | ecosystem: Environmental > Aquatic > Marine > Intertidal zone >...
CCCCAGCCTCTTTGAGTTCTTTAGATTGTTGAATTGCCCACTCTATACCTACTTGCCTTACTGCTTTGTTGTCCTTAGCTGCTTCTACTGCATCGACTAAATCTTGTGGAAGATCAATTTTAAACACTTGTGGAAGTATATTTAAATGTCGCTTCACAGCTATCGGTTTAATTCCCGGAATAATCGGAATAGTGATTCCCATAGCTCGAGCTGCTTCAACAAATTCAAAATACTTTTGATTGTCAAAAAACATTTGAGTTACCACATAATCAGCCCCCATTGCTACCTTATGTTTTAACTTTTGTAAATCTGTTTTTAGAGATGGAGCTTCCATATGTTTTTCAGGATAGCCTGCTACTCCAACACAAAAATCGGAGAATTTTCCATCATCAGTAGCTTCATATAAAAACGTACCCTGATTTAAATTATTGATTTGGGTCACCAATTCAGAGGCATATGTATGTCCCCCCTTTGTAGGAGTAAAAAATGCTTCTTCTCTTCTAGCATCTCCCCTTAGGGCCATAATGTTTTCAATACCTAAATACTGACAATCCACCAACATATACTCAGTTTCTTCTTTAGTAAAACCTCCACAAATCACATGTGGAACAGCATCAATCTTATACTTATTCATTATAGAAGCACAGATTCCAACAGTACCCGGTCTTGTTCGGGTAATTTGTTTTTCTAAACCACCCTCTTTTTGGATATAGATCGCTTGCTCTCTTGAAGTAGTAACATCAATAAATGGAGGTTTAAACTCCATAAGAGGATCTATATGATCAAAGAGTTCCTGTATCCCTTTTCCTTTTACAGGAGGAACAATTTCAAAAGAAAATAAGGTGTCTTTTGCTTGGTTGATATGCTCGGTAATTTTCATAATCTTATTCGTTTGCTAAATTAGGAGCTAGCCATTTTTCTGCTAATTCTACATCAATTCCTTTTCGATGAGCATACTCCTCTAATTGATCTCTTGTTATTTTTCCTATTCCAAAATACGTCGCATCTGGATGTGCAAAATAGTATCCTGATACTGATGAAGCTGGCCACATGGCAAGACTTTCAGTTAATGTCACTCCAATATTTTGTTCCACGTCAAGAAGTTCCCATAGGGTCTCCTTTTCCAGATGATCTGGACAGGCTGGATAACCGGGTGCTGGACGAATTCCTTTGTAGGATTCGCTAATGAGTTCTTCATTGGTCAAATGCTCATCCTTGGCATATCCCCAATAGGTAGTTCTCACCTCTTTATGCAAGTACTCAGCAGCAGCCTCCGCAAAACGATCTGCTAATGCTTTAACCATAATAGAATTGTAATCGTCATGATTTTTTTCATAGGAGGTTGCAAGCTCATCTGCTCCAAAAACTGATACACAGAAGGCACCTATATAATCCTTTACTCCACTTGTTTTAGGAGCAATATAATCACTTAAAGCCCGATACGAAGCGCCTTCTTTTTTCTTGAGTTGCTGACGAAGTGTTCTTACAACTTTACCGTTGGACAATTCAATATCATCCTGCTGATTACTATTAGCTTCAAAGATTCCAAAAATAGCCTTGGCTTGCAGTTGCTTCTTAGATATCAATTCTTCTAAGAGCTGTTGCGCATCTTCAAACAGGCTAGTGGCTTGCTCTCCTACCACCTCATCGGTTAAAAGTTGAGGATATTTACCATGGAGATCCCATGATCTAAAAAATGGAGTCCAATCGATAAAGGCTTTTAAATCTTCTAAGAGAAGTTCCAAAACTTTGACCTCTTTTTCTGAAGGGGCAATAGGAATGAACGAACTCCAATCTAATTTCAATTTTTGAGCTCGAGCATCTTCGATGGATACATAGGTTTTCTTTTTCCCTCTAGCTAAAAACTTTTGAGCAAAATCCTCATAGTCTAATTTTATTTTATCCTTATAAGCCTGACTGGTTTCTTCTTGCAAGAGATCACCAACTACTGTTACAGCCCTAGAGGCATCATTCACATGAACAACTCCATGAGCATATTCAGGAGTAATCTTAACAGCTGTATGTGCTTTTGATGTAGTCGCACCTCCAATGAGAAGGGGAATCGTAAATCCTTCTCGTTTCATTTCCTTAGCTAAATATACCATCTCGTCTAAAGAGGGAGTAATAAGTCCACTAAGACCAATCACATCTACCTGTTCCTCTTTTGCTGTTGCAATGATTTTCTCTGGTGGAACCATCACTCCAAGATCAATGATCTCATAATTATTACAAGCCAATACTACCGAAACGATATTCTTTCCAATATCGTGAACATCTCCCTTAACAGTTGCTAATAGGATCTTCCCAGCCGCTTTAGTTTGTTCTCCTGATCGGTTGTTTTCTTCCTCAATAAAAGGCAATAAATAAGCCACTGCTTTTTTCATGACACGTGCGGATTTAACCACCTGAGGTAAAAACATTTTGCCATCACCAAAGAGATCTCCAACAACATTCATCCCGATCATTAAATTTCCTTCAATGACTTCGATTGTTTTTTTACTCGCTTTTCTAGCCTCCTCAACATCTTCGATGATATAAGTATCTATTCCTTTAACAAGAGCTCTGGTAATTCTATTCTGTAAGGGCTCCGTTCTCCAAGAAAGATCAACCTTTGATTCTTTAGTTGTACCAACAACAGACGCTGCAAAATCCAATAGACGTTCAGTAGCATCATCTCTTCGATCAAGGATGACATCTTCTACATAGGTTAATAGGTCATTTGGTATATCATCATACACTTCCAAAAGTGAAGGATTCACAATCCCCATATTCATACCCGCTTTGATGGCGTGGTATAAGAAAACAGAGTGCATAGCTTCTCGAACTGGATTATTTCCTCTAAAACTAAAAGACACATTACTCACTCCCCCTGAAACACTACAATAGGGTAAGTTTTGTTTAACCCATGTGGTCGCCGCTATAAAATCAACCGCATTTTTACGGTGCTCTTCCATTCCTGTAGCTACAGGAAAGATATTTAAATCAAAGATGATGTCTTCAGCAGGAAAATCAACCTGATTAACTAATATGTCATAAGAACGCTTAGCTATTTCAATTCTTCGCGTAAAGTTGTCAGCTTGACCAACTTCGTCAAAAGCCATCACAATCACTGCCGCACCATAGTGCTTAATAGCTTTAGCCTGCCTGATGAAATTTTCTTCTCCCTCTTTTAGGGAAATGGAGTTGACTACACATTTTCCTTGAACAACTCTAAGTCCTGCTTCAATGATCTCCCATTTAGAGGAGTCTATCATAATAGGAACTCTTGAAATATCAGGTTCTGACACTACCAGGTTTAGAAACTCAACCATAGCCTCTTTACCATCAATTAGTCCATCATCCATATTAATGTCGATGATTTGAGCTCCATTTTCAACTTGTTCTCTAGCTATATCAAGAGCCTCGTCAAAATGACGATCTTTAATAAGCCTTAAAAATTTTCTGGAACCTGCAACATTAGTCCGTTCACCAACATTGATAAAATTACTTTCTGGGGTAATCACTAAAGGTTCCAAACCTGAAAGTTTCATTTGATGAGTTATATCTTCAGTAAAAACCCTAGGCGTTCCCTGAGCTGCAACCTTGGCAATCGCAGCAATATGTTCAGGTCGCGTTCCACAACATCCTCCAACTATATTAACCAGTCCTCTTTCGATATACTGTTCTATTTGTAAAGCCATTTGCTTAGCAGTCTCATCATATTCCCCAAAGGCATTAGGAAGTCCAGCATTAGGATGCGCTGAAACTGCAAAAGGAGCCTTTTGCGCCAACACTTCTAGATGTGGTGTTAACGCATCTGCACCTAGTGCACAATTAAATCCTATCGATAATACATCAGCATGAGACATTGAAATTAAAAAAGCCTCTGCTGTTTGACCAGAAAGTGTTCTTCCTGAGGCATCCGTAATGGTCCCACTGATCATAATCGGAAGATCCTGTTGGCGCTCATTTTTAACTTCTTCAATCGCAAATAACGCTGCTTTTGCATTCAAGGTATCAAAGATGGTCTCCACCAATATGATATCAACTCCAGCATCCACTAGTGCTTCAACTTGCTGCTTATACGCCTGCTTTAATTCCTCAAACGATATTGCTCTATATCCAGGATTATTCACATCTGGAGACAAACTAGCCGTTTTATTGGTTGGCCCTACACTACCTGCTACATAACGAGGTTTATGGGGTTCTTGTTGCGTGATTTCGTCACAAACTTCTCTTGCAAGTTTTACAGCCTGATAATTCAATTCATATACCAAGTCCTGCATATGATAGTCTTCCATTGCAATGGAGGTAGAGGAAAACGTATTAGTTTCAATTATATCTGCTCCAGCTTCAGCATATTTACGATGAATGGTCTTGATAGCCTCTGGCTGCGTTAGGGTCAATAAATCATTATTTCCCTGTAATGGAGAAGGCCAATCTAAAAATCGGTCCCCTCTATAATCTTCTTCAGAGAATTTATACTCTTGAATCATAGTCCCCATGGCACCATCGAGAACAAGAATACGTTTTTTTAACTGAGCGAGTATATCTTTTTTTTGTACCAATTTTTATTTTTTTATAGTTGCCTTTACTAAAGCTTGATTAATATCTGCAATGATATCATCAATATGTTCTAATCCTACTGAAACACGAATCATACCTTCACTAATTCCGGCTTCTTTGAGTTCCTCAGCGCTTAACTTGGAATGAGTGGTAGAAGCAGGATGAGTGACTATACTTCTTGAGTCCCCAAGATTTGCTGAGAGTGACAGTAGCTTGATCGCATTAAGGAACCGCTTACCTGATTCGATACCTCCCTTTACTTCGAAAGCTACTACTGTTCCTCCTGCTTTCATTTGCTTTTGAGCAACCTCATACCTAGGATGTGATTTTAAAAAGGGATATTTTACAATGGTAACCTCTGGATGAGATTCCAAATACTGTGCCAGTGCCAGTGCATTTTCACAGTGACGATCAACTCTAACAGCAAGAGTTTCCAAACTTTTAGATAGTACCCAGGCATTGAAAGGTGATAAGGCAGGTCCAGTAATTCGAGCAAAACGATATACTTGATCAATTAAATCAGCAGATCCCACGGTAATCCCGCCAAGTACTCTACCTTGACCATCCATGAGCTTAGTTGCGGAGTGAATAACTAAATCAGCACCAAATTTAATAGGTTGTTGCAAGTATGGAGAAGCAAAACAATTATCAATAATCAGTAAAAGTTTATGCTTCTTAGCTAGTTGACCCAATGCGATTAAATCCAAAACATCGACACCAGGATTCGTTGGAGATTCTGCATATAAAATCTTTGAATTGGGTTGAATCAATTGTTCAATAGCTTCAACAGCATCGGTCACCTTAAAAAGTGAACTCGAAATATTCCATTTAGGAAAAAAATTAGAAAACAAACTTAATGTGGAGCCAAATATACTTGCTGATGAAACGATATGATCTCCGCTTTTGAGCAACGCTGCAAATGTTGAATAGACCGCTGACATACCTGAGGCAAAAGCAAATCCAGCCTCAGCTCCTTCCATCTGACATACCTTTTCAATAAACTCAGATGTGTTTGGATTGGAATATCTGGAATAGATATTACGCTGTTTTTCTTCTGCAAATGAGGCTCTCATATCCTCTGCATCCTCAAAAACAAAACTTGAGGTCAGGTATAACGGAGTCGAATGCTCTAAAAATGAACTACGCTCATTTTGAGTTCTTATTGCCAGTGTTTCAAATTTTTTGTGACTCATAATTATGCTTTTTCTACGACGCGTAAGATATCTCCAAATACACCACGAGCAGTAACTGCAGCTCCTGCTCCTGCTCCTTGTATCACAATTGGATGTTCACCGTAAGATTCCGTATAAATTTCAATTAGAGAATCAGATCCTCTCATCTGACCTAACGGACTTCCTTTAGGTACAGATATGAGCTTAACTTCAAGTATCCCCTTAGACTGCTGTAAATCTCCTGATAAATCACCGACATACCTTAGTACATGGTCTTTTTCTTGAGCGGCTTTAATCGCTTCAAAAGTAGGATCTAACTCATCAATTCTAGCTAAAAATTCTTCTTTAGGTAAGGAAGCCAAATTCTCTGGAATTAGATGTTGAATTGATACTTCACTTAATTCATTTTCTAAATCCAATTCTCTGGCTAAAATAAGTAGTTTTCTAGACACATCATTACCCATAAGATCCTCTCTAGGGTCAGGTTCCGTATATCCTTTTTCTAAAGCTTCCATAACTGGTTTAGAAAAGGGAACCTCCTTTTCACAAAAGGTATTGAAGATATAGGATAACGATCCTGAAAAAACGCCTTTGATTCTAGTGATATTTTCACCTGATAAATGCAAGAGTGCAATGGTATTAATCAATGGTAAACCAGCCCCTACATTAGTTTCATATAAGTACTGCTTTTGATGCAAATTTAGCACTTCTCTAAGCTGTTTATAAAAATCTATAGACTTCGTATTTGCTATTTTATTGGAAGAGACTAAATCAAAACCGTGCTGTACTAAATCTTGATAGTGGTCTACAAACGCATTATTTGCAGTATTATCCACCAGAATTAAGTTTTCTAAATGGTGCTGCTGAGCATAGGCATATAATTCCTCTAAATCATTTGAAGTCGTTGATTTAGAAAGTTTGCTTTTCCAATCATTTTTGACTCCTTTTCGATCTAACAACAGGTGTTTTGAGTTAGCAAGTGCAAATATATTGAGCTTAATTCCCTTTTTCTCTTCAATAGAATCGGCCGCTTTAACAATTTGATCTACGAGCGTTCCTCCTACGTTTCCAACACCAAAAATAGCGAGGTTCACCTTCTTACTTTGACCAAAAATCTCACCGTGAATCACATTAAGCGCTTTATGTAAGTCTGATTTTTTAAGCACCAAACTCACGTTCTTTCCTGTGACGGTATTATTAAAGAGTAACGGGACAACACCATTATTAATAAGTGCTGAATAAGGTTTATGAAAACCGCTAAGATCTTGTCCTACAATAGAAACAACAGAAACATTATCTACTCCATTGATGATATTGACGTCTTGAGAATAAAAATCCTGTTCAAACTCTCGCTCTAAAGCCATGATAGCCTGAGTAGCATCATCAGCATTAACAACTAAACCAATACCACGTTCTGAAGACCCCTGAGAAATAATACTCACCGAAATGTTTTTATTACCTAAGGCTCCAAAAATACGTGCATCGACTCCAGCTTTACCTAATAACCCTCTTCCTTCTATATTGATTAAGGTTACATCTTCAATAACAGAAAGAGATTTGATCCCCTTTTTAGAACTCTTTGCGCTGATTAGCGTTCCCTCATTGGTTTCATTAAATGTATTGAGAATACGAAGGGGAATATTCTTCTCAATGAGTGGAATAATGGTCTTTGCATGTAGAATTGTTGTTCCAAAATTAGCCAACTCGTTTGCCTCTGAATAAGACAAGTTCTCAATTAACTCTGCATCTTTAACGAGTTCTGGATTAGCCGTAAATATACCATCAACATGGGTATAATTTTGAAGTTCCTTAGCATCCAAGAAATTAGCTAATAGGGCTGCAGAATAATTAGACCCATTTCTACCTAAAGTGGTGGTCTCATTATCAACATTAGAAGCGATAAATCCTGTAAATACAGGAACTACCCCAAAGGGTATCGCCTCAAAAGCATTGATGACATTTTCTTTCGACAGCTGTTCAATTACTTGAGCATTACCATGAATATCATTGGTTTTAATCAATTTTCTGGCATCGATTTCCTGCGCTTTAATTCCACGTTGATGAAGGAGTTCAACAATTACTTTCACTGAAATTAACTCACCAAAAGAAAGCAATTGATCTCTTGTTTTAGATGAATAATCTCCAACTAATGCTACACCAGAAAGCAGCTTATCAATAGCATTAAACTGCTCCTTCAATAAGCTCGTATGGACTGGACTTGATTGTTCTTTTTTAAAAACTTCAAATTCCTTAGAAAAAGAAACTCCCCTTGAAGCTTTAGTCATCATATCGATAAGCGCATCAGTAGCACCTCCACGAGCAGATAAAACAACAGCTATTGGAATTTTAAGATGAACTTTTTTGTCGATAATAGCTAAGACCTGTTGTAAGCCTTCACCATTTGCAAGTGATTTTCCTCCAAATTTTAAAACCGTAATTTTATCTCGTTGTGAATCTGGATTAAATACAGAATTAAGTAAACGTTCTATTTGATCATATTCAATTAAAAAGGCATCATGACCATGTAATGAATTGACTTCACCATAGGTAACATTGCCGTGGGCTTGAGCCAGTTGCTTAAACGTTTCTTTATTTTCTACTGCAGTAAAAAACATATCAGAGTCTACACCTATAATATGAATATTGGTATTGGAGTTTTGGAGGCGTTCAAAAGCACCAACTCCATCTCTTGTAATATCGATAGACCTCAATAATTGATTCATCAATTTGTAGGCTTTAAGCTGAAAACGCTGTTGTAATTTCTCACCATGATGTGTTAACCAGCTCTCTACATTAAAGACCTGTAGATCTTCATTGGTAGAACGCTGAAAACGTTGTTTAAAGGATTCAGGTGTTCTATAACACAGCATTGCGTGCATACGAGCATCATGAACAGGTTGCTTTGAATTTAAAAGGAATTGCTCTTGAATCTGACAGTTAGCAATCAACCAATCTGTAGATTTCCAATCCGAAGCCACTGGAATTAAATGCTCCGTTAAATTTGGATTTAACGCCGCCATTTCCCATGCAATTCCACCTCCTAAAGAGCCTCCAATTAAAGCAAATAGTCGCTCAATATGTAGATGTTTTAAGGCTAATAAGAAAATTTTTGCAATATCCTGCGCAACAAATTCTTTGTACTGGTCAATCACAAAACCATCATAACCATTCCCCGGAATATTAAAGCAAATCACGGTATATTTCTTGGTGTCGATACAGTTATCGTCACCAATAAGGGATTTCCACCAACCTGTTTCACCAGATACATTAGAGTTTCCAGTAAGTGCGTGGTTGACCATCACTATAGGGGCACTATGTAAGGGCTTACCAAAGACTTCATAGGACAATTCTAGGTCAATTGAAAAACCTGAATTAGTGGTATACGTATCGATTTTAATTTTTTCTAACATTATGACCGTCTATAAATTAAACGCTTCCTTTATTTGATCTACTTCATCAAGCTTTTCCCATGTAAAGAGTTCTACTTCACGCTCTATTTTACCATTGTATGGAGATTCAAACACCTTTCTCACTACCCTAGGCTCCTTGCCCATATGTCCGTAAGCTGCTGTTTCTAAATAAATAGGATTTCTAAGCTTTAAACGCTTTTCAATTGCATAGGGTCTCATATCAAAGAGCTGAGCAACAATTTTAGCGATTTCTCCATCACTTAATTCGACATTTGAAGTTCCAAAAGTATTGACATAAATCGAAGTTGGTTCAACAACTCCTATAGCATACGAAATTTGGACTAAAAGTTCATCTGCAACACCTGCAGCAACTAAATTCTTTGCAGCATGTCGGGCTGCATAGGCTGCAGAACGATCTACTTTGGAGGGGTCCTTTCCTGAAAAAGCTCCTCCACCATGTGCCCCTTTACCTCCATAGGTGTCTACGATGATTTTTCTGCCGGTAAGGCCCGTATCTCCATGAGGTCCTCCAATCACAAACTTTCCTGTTGGATTGATGTGATAAGTGATTTGATCATTGAAAAGCTTCTGAATATCCTCAGGCATTTTTTTTACCAAACTTGGGATCACAAGATCGATGAGATCTTTTTTAATCGTTGCAAGCATCGCATCATCATCGTCCATAAAGGGATCGTGTTGCGTAGAAATAACAATAGTATCAATACGCTGTGGTACATTCTGGTCAGAATATTCAATGGTTACTTGAGACTTCGCATCAGGTCTGAGATACGTAATCGCATCATTTGCTCTTCTAAAAGCAGCTAATTCCTGTAAAATCTTATGTGAAATATCTTGTGCAAGGGGCATTAAGTTCTCTGTTTCTTTTGTAGCATAGCCAAACATCATTCCCTGATCTCCAGCTCCTTGTTCTTCTTTAGACGCCCGATCGACTCCCTGATTAATGTCTTGAGATTGTTCATGAAGTAGTGAAATTACCCCGCAAGAATCACCACTGAATTGATAGGCTCCTTCAGTGTATCCAATTGCATTGATCGTTTCTCTTGCAATACGTTGAACATCTAAATAGGTTTCACTTTTTACTTCACCTGCGATTACAACCTGACCTGTGGTTACAAGAGTTTCACAAGCTACTTTAGACTCTGGATCAAAGGCTAAAAAATAGTCTAATAGTGCATCACTAATTTGATCGGCTACCTTGTCTGGGTGTCCTTCGCTAACTGATTCTGAAGTAAATAAATATGCCATCCTTATTCTTTTTTTTATTGATGGGAAGGATTGGCTTAGGTAGAATGTCACGATTAGGTACCGCAACAACTGCTTTAGCAATTTTTTTTGTAGAACTCTACAAGAGGTTGCAATCAGTCAAATCCTTCCTCTTTAATTATTTACTGCAAAGATACAGAAAAAACAATAACAAAAAAAGCCTCTTTAATTAATTCTAAAGAGGCGTTACTAACTTCTAAATAGTACTATAATTCGTATTTAAGTTGAACAACAACATATCTTGGTTGAACCACATAAGCCGACGTTGAACTAAACAAATCATTAAAACTATCTTGATTAAGTGCTCTAGTGTTTAATAGATTGGTTCCTACCAAAGAATACTCCCAATTGGAATCCTTTTTCTGATAAGATAAATTAGCTTCTAAAAACTCATAGGTATTGGACGTTGTTCCTAAGTCATTTCTGTAATTGTAATAATCATAATCAGCAGTAAAAATAAAATTCTTTAGAAATTGAGCATCGAATTTTACAAAAGGAGAATCGGTGAAAAAGCTATTTTTAAACCCACCATTATCATATTGATTATTGGTGTAGGTATATCCCAATTCAATATTAGGAACTCGATTAAATTGCGTTCTTAAGGACGCCCTATACGTCTGTGTAAATGATCTAGATACTCTTGGTGCCTCATTGATGACATTGTTAAAAGTTGAAGATCCCATTCGAATTGAAGAACTCCATTTTATCTTTCCAAAGGTTCTTTGATAATTAACCGAACCTGTTAACTGTTCATCAGCAAGTGTTGAATTATACACAGAATTAACCTGGTTGATACCACTAATAGTTGTTTGATTTTTAAATGCATCCAATTGTTTACTATAACTGATAGTTGCAAAGATGTTTTGAAAATTGAACATATTAAAACTAAAAAAATTCAAGGAGAGGTTATGATACATCGCTGATTCTAATTCTCTATTACCACTAAACATTCGGTTATAATTTGAGAACACATATCCCTTTGCGATATTACCTATATCGGTAAATGAACGATTGATTCTATAATTAAACCTTAAACTTTCTGACTTTTTAAGATCTAGGTTAATAAATAAATCAGGCACTAAATTAAATTGTTGGCGCTCTTTCACAGAAGCTAATTGAGTATCAACCATTTTATACTGATGTGCTAGAATTCCTGGGTTGAACGTAAACTTACCTAGTTTAAGCTTATAAAATAATCCAGCATAATTATCTGAAAAACTATAAGTAACATCCTTATTGTTAAGATTAACTTCATTAAATTCTAAGATAGTTCCTCCTTCCAAAAGTTGAAATATACTAGAATCAAACACTTGTTTCGATTGAAGTGTTCCTATATTAAATTTCAAATTGGATTGGGCACCTGTGATTAAATAATAATCTAAATTAGCATCCAAGCGATTAGTCTCTACTTGTTTCTTTTGATTGATCGTATAACTTGAAGCAGTAGTTAATGGTAGAATCCCTAAAAAAGGTTGCTGCTCTTTTATCGCTTGATAAAATGGATCCTCACTTTGACGTAAGTACTTTGCTTGAACCGCTACTATATTTTTTTTATCAATGGTAAAATAAAGATTCGTATTCTGAGTGAGTGAAATTGGCTTTTGAGTCTTTAGTTCTGATATATTATCAACTAAAGTAGCTACCGATAATACAGAACGGTCTTCATCCTGCTCGGAACTTTTATAAAGCATATCATAATCCCATTGCAGGTCTACATTAGGTTTATAGGTAAAATTAAATTTTCCTAAACCAAGGGTGGATTTTTGATCTATAAAAGTTGTTGTCTGTTCGGTTACACCACTTGCAATAAAAGTTCTACTACTATTGGTTTCTAATTCAGTTCCTGTATAAGAATAGATAGCAAAACCACCAAAACTCCATGCTTCATTCGGGTTAAACGAAAAATTAAAGGCTCCAAATTTAGCATTGATAGACTTAGCTCTATTATTTTGCATCAGTGAAATTCCCAAGCCACCAGAAGAAACATTAAAGTTCGTACCTGTGTTAGCAGATCGCATTCCCATTCCTCCTGTAAAATTAAAATAATCACGGGTTGTAAATGGAAGTGATCCAATATTATTCACATCGGTGATAAGGTTTACCGATAATTTTTCCGAATAATAAAAAACTTTTGGATGGATCAAAAATCGATCATCAAGTCCTTTACCCGCTGTAAGTTCTCCAAACCAAAAATGATCCTCTCCTTCTTTTAAACGAATATTTAAGGCTACATTATCTTGATTATTAGTCACTCCACTCAACTGATTAACATCAGAATAGTTTCGAAGAACTTCAATCTTATCGAGTGCTTTCGCAGGAATATTCTTAGATCCCATCTTAGTATCTCCATCAAAAAATTCCTTATTGTTAACCATTAATTTAGTCACTTTCTTTCCCTCAACTTCAACTTCACCCTCCTCATTTATTTCAACACCAGGAAGCTTTTTAAGCACATCTTCTAGTTTCTTTTCAGAACCTGTAGTAAAAGAATCAGTGTTATAGACTATGGTATCACCTTTGATATTTACCGGCATTTCATACGTGATTTCTACCTCATCTAATGACTCTGACTGCGGCTCAAGTTCCACATCATAGGTCGCATCACTTTCACTGGTGGAAATGCTTAATTCCTTGGTAGTAAAACCAATATAACTAATCTTTAAACTATAGTTGGTATTTGCCTTAACATCTATACGGTATAACCCATCAGGATTAGTAATTCCAAATCCATCTAACTCATTGGTTGTTATATTTATAGCCACTACGTTTGCCATATCCAATCCAACCCCTTCAGCATCTTTTACGGTTCCACTTAATGTAATTTTTTGAGCAAAGGTTAGTGCTGTTAATGACAAGCATAGTATCATTACAACTTGTTTTAAAAAAGACTTCATCTTATCCACCTATTCTAACTTGAAATCCCCCACCAGATCTTGAATTCGATCTAAATCGCTCCTGCATTTCCTTCATTTTCTTTTCCATGATTTCATCATAAGTAGCCTGATTTACCTTTTTACCTTTTGATGGCTCTTCAACACCCTCTGACTCTTCTGGATTAATTACAATCTTCGAACACAGCAGCACTGTTCGGTCATCTTGAATTTCTAAAATCATTCCAGGAAGTCCCCAATAATGAGCTGGACCTTGACTAATAGGAATCTCCATAGTGTACCAGGCTGTTATAACCACATCCTTAGGTTCCTCCATACGATCAAATAATGAATTGGAAGTGACTTTGGTTGAATCTACTTCCTTTGCTGATGCTTTATTTTGTTGATCTTTAGCCTCATTATTCTTTCTATCTTCTCTTGTAGGAGGTCCCATTCTAAAGGCTCGTTCTTCTCGTTTGTGAGTTGCAGTAGCTTTATAACAGGTATAATCCCCTATTTTTTTAGTCTCACCACTAAGCTTCCAGTCTATTTTCTTTAAAGTATCTTGAACTAAAAATATTTTTCCAAAAGTTTCTTTCTTACTTGAATAGCGTTGCTCTTTTATGTTTTTATAATACATATCATCTCCACCACCTCCAAAAGCAAATCTAAAACCGCCTGTTTGTCCGGGTTGCTCTAATTTCACTTCTTCTTTATAAGTAGAAGCTGTTTTATTAAAATTCAAAACAAAGGTCTTTTCGAAAGCGTTCTTCATTCGTTCTTTTATCATTTTTACACGTGCAGGTGGCATATCTCTACCTTCAAAATTAAAGTCCATTGAAGTTTTTGATTGATAGATTGCCTGACCATTAAAATTTTGACTATAAGCTCCTAAGACAGTCAAAAACATTACTATGTTCACGATTAGTTTTTTCATATAAGTATCATTATTAAAGACAATTTTATAAGTAATATAGTACCACTGAATTGTCAGATATATTACTTAATTAGACAATTAATAAAGTCAAAGGTTTAATTTAAATATAACAATTTATTCGATTTTATCCTTTTGATACCAGAAGAGATTACCTTATATTGTATACCCTTATAAAGGCGCTTTATACTAACAAAATAATAGACTCATATGCATATAGCTATCGCTGGAAACATTGGTTCTGGAAAGACAACTTTGACAAATCTTCTCGCCAAACATTTCAATTGGGAACCGCATTTTGAAGAAGTTGACGACAATCCCTATCTAGACGATTTTTATAATCAGATGGAACGATGGAGTTTTAACCTTCAAATTTTTTTCCTAAAAAGCAGGTATCAACAAATACTAGAGATTCGAAAACAAGAAAAAAATGTTATTCAAGATCGAACTATATATGAGGATGCATTCATATTTGCACCTAACCTTCATGCTATGGGATTGATGACTAATAGAGATTTCAAAAACTACATAGAACTCTTTGAGGTCATGGAAAGCTTAATTAATCCTCCTGACTTATTAATTTACCTTAGAAGTTCAATCCCTAATTTAGTCAAACAAATTCAACATCGTGGTAGAGACTATGAAAATAGTATCTCTATAGATTATCTTAGTAGACTAAATGAACGTTATGAAGCGTGGGCCCAAGGATATCAAAAAGGAAAGCTTGTAATAGTTGATGTCGATCATTTAGACTTTGTAAATAAACCAGAAGACTTGGGAGAAGTCATCAATAAAATCACCGCTGAAATCAACGGATTGTTTTAGAACGTAGTGATAAAAGAAATACGTTTAGATTGTTTTAGAACGTAGTGATAAAAGAAATACGTT
>Ga0181555_1002573_pt1 | contig 14943 bp, 7 predicted proteins | sample 011ome_15_FD_145601 | JGI IMG/M metagenome (GOLD analysis project Ga0181555, IMG submission 145601) | Coastal salt marsh microbial communities from the Groves Creek Marsh, Skidaway Island, Georgia - 011504AT metaG (spades assembly) | ecosystem: Environmental > Aquatic > Marine > Intertidal zone >...
GAACATGTTTTGCATCAAATGCACAACAGACCATATGCGGCATTGTATGTAGCAGCATTCTTTTTTATGATGATTTCACTAGGAGTACTTGCGTTTTATGGCATTCAGTATGCAGCACAAGCGGGTTGGTCGCCTGTTCTTTTTAGAGTAATGGAAGCTATAACTTATTATCTTTTGCCAGGGGCTATAATAGTTTTAGGAATTGCACTTTGGGCGGGAGATCATCTTTTTATTTGGATGGATCCAGAAGTTGTTGCACATGACGAACTTATTCAAGGAAAATCAGGATGGCTTAATAAAACTTGGTTTGCTATTAGAGGTTTAATATTTATAGCAGGGTGGAGTTTATACCGTTATTTTTCTAGAAAATTTTCATTGGCACAAGACCAAGCTGATGTAAATGATAATAGTAATTTCAAGAAAAACTTTAGAATATCTGCAGCCTTTTTAGTGTTTTATATTTACACAGAATCCATGATGTCTTGGGATTGGATTATGAGTGTAGACCCACACTGGTTCAGTACACTTTTTGGATGGTATGTGTTTGCAAGCATGTTTGTGAGTGGAATTACTGTTATTGCTCTGATAACCATTTACTTAAAATCAAAAGGGTTAATGGAATTTGTGAACGACAGTCACTTGCACGATCTGGCTAAATTTATGTTTGCAATTAGTGTGTTTTGGACCTATTTGTGGTTCTCGCAATTCATGCTGATTTGGTATGCAAATATTCCAGAAGAAGTTACCTATTTCATCACAAGAATAGAAGACTATAAATTACCATTCTTTGGGATGCTTGTTTTGAATTTTATTTTCCCATTCTTGGTACTCATGAACAGCGATTATAAGCGTGTACCATGGTTTATCGTCATGGCAGGTATCGTCATATTATTTGGACACTATATTGATGTGTTTAATATGATTATGCCAGCTACTGTAGGGGATCGTTGGTTTATTGGTGTTCCAGAAATTAGCGCAGTGTTGCTATTTCTTGGATTGTTCCTTTGGGTTGTGTTTTATGCACTATCCAAAGCACCACTATTGCCAAAAGGCAATCCATTTATAAAAGAAAGCGAACAGTTTCATTATTAATTAAATTTTAAAGATAGTATAGTACAATGACTGGCTTATTAACAATATTAATATTATTAGGAATTACCATCGCGATTTGGCAAATGGTTAAAATATTTGATTTAGCACAAGCAAATAAAGACAATTCCCAAATTGCAAATGATAAAGACAATTCTGTAAATGGCTATTTGATGCTAGCGTTTTTAGGATTTATATACCTTATCACCATCATCTCTTTTGCGCTGTGGGGAGATTTACCACTCGTTTCAAATTCAGCCTCTGAGCATGGACCAGAAATAGACCGATTGATGATTATTTCGATGGTTGTGATCTTTATTGTACAAACCATCACTCAATTTTTGTTACATTATTTTGCTTTTAAATACAAAGGCGAAAAAGGAAGAAAAGCGCTTTTCTATGCCGATAATGACAAGTTAGAATTTATCTGGACGATTATTCCAGTAATTACCCTAGCGGGACTCATCATGTATGGATTATTTACTTGGAACGATATTATGAACATTGATGAAGAGGAAGATCCAATTGTCGTAGAATTGTATGCTCAACAGTTTAACTGGAAAGCACGCTATGCTGGCGAAGACAATGTTCTTGGTAAGGCCAATGTGAGATTAATTAACTTAGACAATGCTAATATTTTAGGGCTAGATGAGTCTGACCCTAATGCTCAAGATGACATCATCACCACTGAGCTCCATTTACCCGTTGGAAAGCCAATATTATTTAAAATGCGTTCCCAGGATGTATTGCATTCGGCATACATGCCACATTTTAGAGCACAAATGAATTGTGTACCAGGAATGATTACTCAATTTGCATTTACGCCAACCGTTACCACTGAGGAAATGCGATTGAACCCAGAGATTTATGAAAAAGTAAGAAATATCAACAAAATTCGAAACGAAAACAGTAAGAAGCTTCAAGCCAAAGGTGAAGAGCCGCTTGATCGCTATGAATTTGATTACCTGTTATTATGCAACAAAATTTGTGGAAAATCCCATTACAACATGCAAATGAAAATTATTGTTGAAACAGAAGAAGAATACAATGCATGGTTGCAAGAACAAAAAATATTTAAAAACTCATTAGTTCAAAACTAAATAGTAATACCAAAAGATTATGTCAGCACACGTAGACACCCATACACACGATGACGACCACGGGCATCATCACAAAGAAACCTTTGTAACAAAATACATTTTTAGTCAAGATCATAAAATGATTGCTAAACAGTATTTGATTACGGGTTTAATCATGGGGATAATTGGAATTTTAATGTCATTGCTAATGCGTATGCAAATTGCATGGCCAGAAAAACCAAATGTAATATTTGAAGCTCTATTAGGTAAGTGGGCACCAGGCGGCGTTATGGACGCAGATATTTATTTGGCATTGGTGACCATTCATGGAACAATCATGGTGTTTTTTGTATTGACAGCGGGGCTTAGTGGTACTTTTAGTAACCTTTTGATTCCACTACAAATTGGAGCAAGAGATATGGCCTCAGGATTTTTAAATATGATATCTTATTGGCTTTTCTTCTTATCAAGCGTGATAATGGTAATTTCATTGTTTGTTGAAGCAGGACCAGCTGCAGCAGGATGGACAATTTATCCACCTCTTAGTGCACTTCCGTTAGCACAAGGGGGGTCTGGAGCAGGGATGACACTTTGGCTCGTTTCAATGGCAATTTTTATTGCGTCTTCACTTCTTGGCTCATTGAACTATATAGTAACAGTATTAAACCTTAGAACAAAAGGAATGTCCATGACAAGGTTACCATTAACCATTTGGGCGTTTTTTATTACGGCTGTAATTGGTGTAGTTTCTTTCCCAGTTCTTTTATCTGCAGCATTGTTGTTAATAATGGATAGAAGTTTTGGAACATCTTTCTTCCTTTCAGATATTTTTATTCAAGGAGAGGTGTTGCATTATCAAGGCGGGTCACCAGTTTTATTTGAACATTTATTCTGGTTTCTTGGACACCCAGAAGTATACATTGTATTACTTCCAGCTTTAGGGATAACATCAGAAGTTATAGCAACAAACGCAAGAAAACCAATCTTTGGATACAGAGCAATGGTAGCTTCAATTATTGCCATTGCCTTTTTATCAACAATCGTGTGGGGACATCACATGTTTATCTCAGGGATGAACCCATTCTTAGGATCAGTATTTACATTTACAACATTACTTATTGCCATTCCATCGGCAGTAAAAGCATTTAATTATATTACAACACTTTGGAAAGGAAACCTTCAATTAAATCCTGCTATGTTGTTTTCAATTGGCTTAGTTTCAACATTTATAACAGGAGGTCTTACAGGAATTATTCTGGGGGATAGTGCACTTGATATCAATGTTCACGATACTTATTTTGTAGTCGCACATTTCCATTTAGTAATGGGGATATCTGCGTTATATGGATTATTTGCTGGTGTATACCATTGGTTCCCAAAAATGTTTGGACGAATGCTAAATAAAAATTTAGGTTATATACATTTTTGGGTGACAGCCATATGTGCTTACGGTGTTTTCTTTCCAATGCATTTTATAGGCATGGCAGGATTACCAAGACGTTATTACACCAATAGTAATTTCCCACTTTTTGATGATACCCAAAACGTACAAGTTTTAATCACAATTTTTGCACTTGTTGCAGGACTTGTACAATTAGTCTTCCTATATAACTTTGTTCACAGCATGTTCTATGGAAAGAAAACAGAACAAAATCCATGGCGTTCAAACACTTTGGAGTGGACAGCACCTGTAGAGCATATGCATGGCAACTGGCCTGGAGAAATTCCACATGTTCACCGTTGGGCATACGATTATAGTAAACCTGGTCATGATGAAGACTTTGTGCCACAACATATTCCACTAAAAGACGGAGAAGAAGAGCTTCAACACTAAAAATTGTTAGTTACTTCTTAAATATATTAGAAAGCCTTTCTTAAACGAGAAAGGCTTTTTCTTTATATTTGTTATTATGAATCAGTACCTTGATCCAACAGACGAAAATTTATCTCCTGAGGAACACGACATCGAAAAAGCGTTAAGACCGCTAACCTTTGATGATTTTTCTGGGCAAGATCAAGTTTTGGAAAACTTGCAAATTTTTGTAAAAGCAGCTGTAGAGCGCAATGAAGCTTTAGATCACACCCTTTTTCATGGCCCTCCAGGATTGGGAAAAACTACCTTAGCACATATTTTAGCAAATGAATTGAATGTGGGGATTAAAGTCACCTCTGGTCCTGTTTTGGATAAGCCTGGAGATTTGGCAGGGTTGCTTACCAATTTAGAAGATAGAGATGTACTTTTTATTGATGAAATTCACCGTTTAAGCCCAATTGTAGAAGAATATTTATACTCTGCAATGGAAGATTATAAGATTGATATCATGATTGAATCTGGTCCCAATGCACGAACTGTTCAGATCAATTTGAATCCTTTTACATTAGTTGGAGCCACTACGCGCTCGGGATTGCTTACAGCACCTATGCGCGCACGTTTTGGAATCAGTAGCCGACTTCAATATTATTCCACAGAATTGCTTTCGACTATTCTTCAACGAAGTGCTCAAATTTTGAATGTCCCCATAAGCTTTGAAGCCGCTATAGAAATTGCAGGACGAAGTCGTGGAACCCCAAGAATTGCAAATGCACTATTGAGACGTGTTAGAGATTTTGCCCAAATAAAAGGCAATGGTAAAATAGATATTGAGATTGCAAAATTTGGGTTAAAAGCCCTTAATGTAGATGCTCATGGTTTGGATGAAATGGATAATAAAATCCTTACCACAATTATTGATAAATTCAAAGGAGGTCCTGTTGGTATTACAACAATAGCCACTGCGGTAAGTGAAAGTCCAGAAACCATAGAAGAAGTCTACGAGCCATTTTTAATTCAGCAAGGATTTATAATGCGTACCCCAAGAGGAAGAGAAGTTACAGAACTTGCCTACAAACACCTTGGTCGTCAAAAAGGAGATTACCAAACAGGATTGTTTTAGCATGTCAAAAAAAGTACAGTATGCACAACTTATTAAAACCGAAGCCAAACGCCTCGGTTTTTTATCTTGCGGCATAAGTAAAGCAGCATTTTTGGAAGATGAAGCGCCACGATTAGAAGCATGGCTCAATCAGAACAAACATGGCAAAATGCAATATATGGAAAATCATTTTGATAAGCGTTTGGATCCAACCCTGCTCGTTGAAGATTCAAAAAGTGTCGTGTCTTTGATATATAATTACTTTCCATCACAAACACAATTGGATCCAGAAGCACCAAAGATTAGTAAATATGCTTATGGCGTAGATTATCACTATGTCATAAAAGATAAATTAAAACATCTTTTAGAATATATAAGGGATGAAATCGGGGATGTACATGGTCGTGCTTTTGTAGACTCTGCGCCAATTTTAGAAAAAGCATGGGCGAAGAAATCTGGACTAGGGTGGATCGGTAAACACAGTAATTTACTTTCTCAAAAAGTAGGGTCATTTTATTTTATTGCAGAACTAATTATTGATTTGGATTTAGAACCAGATCATGCTGTTACAGATCATTGTGGAACCTGTACAGCATGTATTGATGCCTGTCCAACAGAAGCTATTACTGAACCCTATAAGGTTGATGGTAGTAAATGTATTTCATATTTTACCATTGAGCTCAAAGATAATATTCCAACAGAAATGAAAGGAAAATTTGACGATTGGATGTTTGGTTGTGATGTTTGTCAAGACGTATGCCCTTGGAACCGTTTTTCTAAAGCACACAATGAACCTTTATTTAATCCAAAACCAGAACTACTATCGATGACCAAGAAAGACTGGGAAGAAATCACACTTGAAACTTTCAATAAAGTATTTAAAAAATCTGCAGTCAAACGCACAAAATATACAGGACTAACTCGAAATATTAAGTTTTTAAAAGATTAAACAAAAATTTTCTCATTACAAGGATACTACTAACTTTGTAAACTTAAATAACAACTATATGTCAAAACTAACCAGACACGATTTAGAAGCTTTAGCATATCATGCTAAACCAAATCCAGGAAAAATTCAAGTTGTTCCAACAAAAAAGTATGCTACCCAACGTGACTTATCTTTGGCATATTCACCTGGTGTAGCAGCACCATGTTTAGAAATTGAAAAAAACCCATCTGAAGCATATAAATATACTTCCAAGGGTAATTTGGTTGCTGTAATATCCAATGGAACAGCAGTCTTGGGTCTTGGCAATATTGGGCCAGAAGCCTCTAAACCAGTAATGGAAGGTAAAGGACTTTTATTTAAAATTTTTGCAGATATTGATGTTTTTGATATTGAAGTTGATACGGAAAATGTTGATGAATTTATAAATACCGTAAAAAATATTGCGCCAACTTTTGGTGGGATTAACCTAGAAGATATAAAAGCCCCTGAAGCTTTTGAAATTGAAAAGCGTCTAAAAGAAGAGTTGAATATTCCTGTAATGCATGATGATCAGCACGGGACAGCCATAATTTCAGCTGCTGCTCTTTTGAATGCTTTAGAACTTGCTGAAAAAAACATTGAAGATGTACAAATAGTAGTGAGTGGCGCAGGAGCAGCTGCAATTTCTTGTACAAGACTATATATGTCTTTTGGTGCAAAACGAGAAAACATTGTGATGCTTGACAGTAGAGGAGTCATACGTCAAGATCGTGAAAATCTTACGTCACAAAAGTCTGAATTTGCTACAACAAAAAAAATAGACACTTTGGAAGAAGCAATGCGTGATGCCGATGTATTTATTGGTCTTTCAACTTCCAATATCGTTTCTCCAAAAATGCTAAAATCTATGGCCAAAAATCCAATTGTATTTGCAATGGCCAATCCAGACCCAGAAATTACATATGATTTAGCAATTCAAACAAGAGATGATATTATAATGGCCACAGGCCGAAGTGATAATCCAAATCAGGTTAATAATGTCTTAGGATTTCCTTTTATTTTTAGAGGGGCATTAGATGTTAGAGCAAAAACCATTAATGAAGCAATGAAAAAAGCTGCTGTTGTTGCCCTTGCAGAACTAGCTAAAGAGCCTGTACCAGAACAAGTGAATATTGCTTATGGAGAAATGCGTTTAACTTTTGGAAGTGATTATATCATTCCAAAACCTTTTGATCCTCGTTTGATAGCAAAAATACCACCAGCCGTAGCCAAGGCAGCAATGGAAAGTGGTGTTGCACAAGCACCAATTTTGGATTGGGAAAAATATGAAGAAACCTTATTGGGGCAGACAACAAGATTGTTCGCTTGCTATTTAATAGAGCAAAACTAAACCCTAAGCGCGTTGTTTTTGCAGAAGCCGATCAATTGGATGTTTTAAAAGCGGCCCAAATTGTATATGAAGAAGGGATAGCACACCCTATTTTATTAGGCAATAAAAAACAAATAGAACACTTAAAAGAAGAACTCGAATTTGATGCAGATGTCCCAATAATTGACCCCAAAGATGAGGATCATTTTGAACAAAAAAATAAATACGCCGAAGTGTTTTGGAAACAACAAGAACGCCGTGGGCAAACGCTTTTATCCACTCAAAAACTCATGCGTGAAAGAAACTATTATGCTGCAATGATGGTCAATGAAGGAGATGCTGATGCTTTGATAACAGGATACTCAAGAAATTATCCATCAGTCGTAAAACCAATGCTCGATTTGATTGGTCTTGCACCAGGGTCAACAAGAATCGCCACAACCAATGTAATGATTACACACAGAGGCCCCATGTTTTTGAGTGATACTGCTATCAATATTAACCCAACCGCCCACGATTTGATAAAAATTACACAGATGACCTCTGGAGTGATGAAAATGTTTGGAATTACTCCAGTGTTGGCCATGTTATCATATTCAAATTTTGGATCTTCAAAAGATCAAACGGCGACCAAAGTTCGTGAAGCAGTATCCTATTTACACCGTAGACATCCAGATTTGTCTGTAGATGGAGAGTTGCAAACAGATTTTGCTTTAAATAGTGAAATGTTAAAAGCAAATTTTCCGTTTTCAAGATTAGCAAATAAAAAAGTAAATGGACTTATTTTTCCAAATTTAGAGTCGGCAAATATCACTTATAAATTGCTAAAAGAGCTCAACAAAGCAGAGTCTATAGGGCCAATTATGATGGGACTTAGAAAGCCTGTCCATATTATACAATTTGGCGCAAGTGTGGATGAAATTGTAAACATGACAGCAGTTGCAGTGATTGATGCACAACAAAAAGAAAAGGCTAATTTGATTTCCTAGTTTTTTTCTTCATTTAAAATACTATAATTTTAGTACATTTGGTACCTTAAGTTTTATGGTATGATTACGCATGTAAGTGGAAAATTAGTAGAAAAATCCCCAACTAGTGTTGTTGTTGATTGTAATGGTATAGGTTATTTTATACATATTTCTCTACACACATTTTCACAACTAACGGATGATGAGCATATTAAATTACTTACTCATTTTCAAGTCAAAGAAGACGCACAACAGCTATATGGTTTTGTAACTTCATCAGAACGAGAAATTTTTAGACTTCTAATATCAGTTAGCGGTATTGGTGCCAACACAGCACGTACGATGCTATCTTCTCTAACACCAAAACAAGTTCGAGAGGGCATTGCTTCAGAAGACGTTGCGCTAATTCAATCTGTAAAAGGCATAGGATTGAAAACAGCACAACGTGTTATCATTGATTTAAAAGATAAAGTCCTAAAAATTTACGATATTGACGGTTCAATTACTACCTCAAACAATACAAACAAAGATGAAGCGTTATCTGCATTAGAAGTACTAGGATTTGCCAAAAAACAGTCTGAAAGAGTGGTTGTTAAAATTTTATCTCAAACCCCAGATGCCTCTGTAGAGCTAATCATCAAAGAAGCCCTAAAAAATTTATAAAACTATTGAAACTATTTAACCCAAAAATGAAACTTAAACACTTTGCTTTAGTTGTACTCTACAGCTTCAGTTGCTTGTTATGGTCTCAACAAACACCTACAGTTCGTGATTCTACATCCACCACTTTTTCGTTTAGAGATTTAAACCCTCCTGACCCAAGTAGTGTTGTCAATAAATACACCTATGACCCTATAACAGATCGTTATTATTACACTTCAAAAGTTGGTGATTATGACATAAAATACCCCATAATTCTTACACCAAAAGAATTTCAAGCACTGATTCAAAAGGAGAATTTAAAACAATATTATAAAGAAAAATTAGACGCATTTGATGGAAAAAAAGAAGGTTCTGAAGATGCAAAAAAGAACTTGATCCCAGATTTGTATGTGAATTCTAAATTTTTTGAAACAATTTTTGGAGGCAATGTTATTTCAGTTGTGCCACAAGGATCTGTAGAAATGGATTTAGGAGTGATGTATACAAAACAAGAAAACCCAGCATTTTCACCTAGAAACCAAAGTAATTTAACTTTTGATTTTGATCAACGCATTAGTTTGAGTTTAATGGGAAAAGTAGGGACACGCTTACAAGTCAATGCAAATTATGATACACAATCTACGTTTGATTTTCAAAATTTAATAAAACTAGAATTCGACCCAACTATTGACGGCGGAGAAGATAATATTCTTCAAAAACTCGAAATAGGAAATGTGAGCATGCCTTTGAATAGCTCACTGATCTCTGGAGCTCAAAGTTTATTTGGTGTAAAGACGGAGCTGCAATTTGGGAAAACACGAGTAACAGGAGTATTTTCTGAGCAACAATCAGAAACAAGAAACATTGTAGCACAAGGCGGCGGAACATTACAAGATTTTGACTTTTTTGGACTAGATTATGATGAAAATAGACACTTCTTCTTAGGGCAATATTTTAGAGAACATTATGATGAAGCTCTAGAAAACTATCCATTTATAAATTCTCAAGTTCAGATCACTCGAATAGAAGTTTGGGTGACCAACCGAACAAATCAAACTCAAAATGTTAGAAATATTTTGGCTTTACAGGATTTAGGAGAATCCTCAAGAATAGGTTTAACAACCCCACCAGCAGGGTTTGTTAATGTTGGGCCAAATGCGTATCCAGACAATGCCAATAATGATTTTGATCCTACTAATATTGGGGGTGCTGGTTCTCAGCTTACAGAGGCTATTCGAGATATTGCAACCGCACAATCCGGATTTTTGGTTCCAGGGGTCAATGAAGGTTTTGATTATGGGAAGCTAGAAAATGCAAAAAAATTAACACAAGGCAATGAATATACTGTCAACACCCAACTGGGTTATATTTCTCTAAACCAGCGCCTACAAAATGATGAGGTCTTAGCAGTAGCCTACCAATTCACGGTTGGTGGCCAAGTGTATCAAGTTGGAGAATTTGCCAATGATGGATTAAATGCAACCGATGTAAGTACAGATATAAATACAGGAAATCAGGTTGTAAATAATCAAAGTCTTGTGTTGAAAATGCTAAAAAGCGCAGTTACAAATGTCAATCTTCCAATTTGGGATTTGATGATGAAAAACATTTATAACACAGGAGCGTATCAACTCTCTCAAGAAGATTTCAAATTGAATATATTTTACAATGAAACCTCTTCTTTGAATTTTATAACTCCAGTTTCTGGAACACCTTTTCCAGCCCCAACAGGAAATGAAGACCCTATAAATGAAATACCTCTTATACGTCTTTTTAATTTTGATCGATTAAATTATAACAATGACCCTCAAAATAAGGGGGATGGATTTTTTGATTTTGTGCCTGGTTTAACGGTCATCCCTCAAAACGGAAAAATTGTCTTTACAAAAGTTGAACCTTTTGGAAGTTATCTATTTGAGACCTTGCGTTTGAATCCTACAGAAGATTATCAAGCCGATGAAACAATTCCTGGAACTTATAATGCAAATCAAAAGAAGTATGTTTACAAATCTTTGTATACAAGTACTAAAACTGCTGCACTTCAGGACAGTGAAAAAAATAAATTTCAAATTCGAGGGCGCTACAAATCTACAGGGGGTTCAGGGATTCCAATAGGTGCATTTAATGTGCCAAGAGGCTCTGTAAAAGTTACTGCAGGAGGGCGTGTGCTGGTAGAAGGAATCGATTATACTGTGAACTATCAAATTGGAACCGTTCAAATTTTAGACCCTTCTCTTCAATCTTCAAACACTCCAATTCAAGTTTCTGTAGAAAATAATGCAGTTTTTGGACAACAAACAAAGCGTTTTACGGGAGTAAATGTTGAACATCAATTCAATGAAAATTTCGTTCTAGGAGCAACACTTTTGAATTTGAATGAACGTCCAATAACTCAGAAAGCGAATTATGGTACAGAGCCCATCAATAACACAATTTTTGGAGTCAATGGAAATTACTCAACAGAAGTCCCTTTCCTTACTCGAATGGCTAATAAATTACCCAATATTGATACCGATGCGATATCAAATTTATCCGTTCGCGGGGAATTTGCATACTTGAAGCCCGGTGCACCAAAAGGCACCGATTTTAATGGAGAAGTGACCTCATATGTTGATGATTTTGAAGGCACTCAAAACGGTATTAGCTTACTTACGCCACAATCATGGTTTTTATCGAGTAGACCAAAAGGATTAGGGCGTGTTTATGCGCAGGGGAATGAAGACGATAATGGCTATCAGAATGGCTTTGACAGAGCACTTTTGAATTGGTATACTGTTGATCCTATTTTCTACAGCTCCCAAAGACCAGGGGAAATTACAGACGATGATATTTCAGATTTATACACAAGACGTATTTTTATTGATGAACTTTTTCCAGAAATTGATTTGGTAACAGGGCAATACACAGTTATAAACTCTTTGGATTTGGTATATAGCCCCGCTGAAAGAGGACCATATAATTATCAACAAGGGGCGGAAGATGGAATTTTAGATAACCCACAAAATAGTTGGGCTGGAATTTCCAGACAATTGACTTCAACAGATTTTGAACAAGCCAATGTAGAATATGTAGAGTTTTGGTTGATGGATCCATTTTTAAATAACCCAACAAATCCAGGAGGAAAACTCGTCCTCAACTTAGGTAATATTTCTGAAGATGTCATCAAAGATGGTAAAAAACAATATGAAAATGGACTTCCCGCGGATGGTAATATTAGTTTATTGCCTCAATCTGTGTGGGGAACAGTAACCCCTCAAAATCAATCATTAATCTATGCATTTTCTTCTCAAGGGCAAGAACGCACCAATCAAGATGTTGGTCTAGATGGATATGATGATTTGGAAGAAGCTAACAGCACTGATCCTAGATTCTCAGCGTTTTCAAATTTGGCCGATCCAGCTAATGACAATTACACGTATTATTTGAATACTTCTGGAGATATTTTTGACAGATACAAACGATACAATGGTCTTGAAGGCAATTCTCCTGATGTTTTTAGTGAAACCAATAGAGGCTCTACAACACAACCCGATGTAGAAGATATCAATAGAGATAACACAATGAATACGATTGATAGTTATTATGAATATGAAATTGACATCAATGCTGCAGCTCTAAATAACCCAAATAGCCCATTTATTGTTGATCGAAAGACGGTTACTGGCATAACATTACCAAACGGTTCACAATCTGGAAATATAAACTGGTATCAATTTAGAATACCGCTAACACAATTTTCGGATGCTATTGGAGGGATTTCAGATTTTAGATCAATTCGTTTTACAAGATTGTATTTAAAAGATTTCACACAAAAAACAGTACTAAGATTTGGTACTTTTGATTTGGTACGTAGTGATTGGAGACGTTTTTTACAATCTTTGGACGATGATTCAGATGCTGCTACATTACTAGAACCCACAGATTTTAGTGTTGGTATTGTTGGAATTCAAGAAAATGATGGGAGCTATGTTTCACCGCCAAATGTTCAGCGCGAACAATTGAATAACAACAATACTGTTGTTCGTCAAAATGAACAATCACTTGTTGTTGATGTTTGTGATTTGGAGCGATTGGATTCTAGAGCTGTTTTCAAAAACATCAATGTAGATATGCGCCAATATAAAAAACTAAAAATGTTTATCCATGCAGAAGATGGTGAGTCAGATAGTTTTGAGCAAGGAAATTTGGTTGCCTTTGTGCGTATGGGGAATGATTTTACACAAAACTATTATCAATTAGAATTACCTCTTAGAAAATCCTCAGGCGCCACAGGCGCATCAGATTCTGAAGTATGGCCAGAGTATAATGAGCTCAATATTTCTTTAGAACTTTTAGAAAAAATTAAAGCCCTTGGCATTAGTCAAGGAACATTAACCAATGAAGATCCTACATTTTATAATGTTATTGATGGAGTTCTTCAAGAAACTCCAGTTGGAGAGTTTTCACCTTTTACATTGGATTTAAATTCAACCCAAACAGATGCCCCATTTGAGCAGCGTATTGCCATAAAAGGAAATCCAAATTTTGGAGATATTCGCACCCTTATGGTAGGAATAAAAAATATAGGATCTACAAATCAATGTGCAGAAGTTTGGTTCAATGAACTTCGTCTAGCCGAAATGGATAATGAAGGCGGTTGGGCGGCAGTTATGAGTATGGATACCAACATTGCAGATTTTATGAATATCAATGCTACTGCAAAGCGAAGTACCACTGGTTTTGGGAATATAGATCAAGGACCAAATGAGCGTAGTCGAGAAGATTTGAAACAATATGACTTTGTTACAAACATGAACATTGGACAATTGTTACCTAAAAAATGGGGGCTTCAAATTCCTTTCAATTATGGACAAAGTGAAACATTAATCACTCCAGAATATGACCAACAATACAAAGATTTAAAGCTTCAAAATCGTTTGGATGCTGCAGAAACAACCGAAGAACGCGATCGTATTCGTATGCAGTCTGAGGATTATACAAAACGAAAAAGTATCAACTTTATAGGCGTTAAAAAACAACGTACAGGAAATGCTAAACCAAAGGTTTATGATGTTGAAAATTTAACCCTTAATTATTCTTATAACGAAATGACGCATAGAGATTTTGAAATTGAAAACTCTCTAGAACAAAATGTTCGCGTTGGAGCTAATTACAGTTATAGTTTTCAGCCTTTGAATTTTGAACCGTTCAAAAAAAATGACTCACTATTTAAAGGTAAGTATTGGAAGATTATAAAGGATTTCAACCTCAATTTAATGCCATCGAGCCTCACAATTGATTCTGATATAGTTCGTCAATTTAATAGTCAAAAATTTAGAGATGCTGAACTAGGAGCAAATAACATTTCTGTTGATGAATTAATTCGAAGAAACTATACTTTTGACTTACAATACACATTAAATTATCAGTTGACAAATGCGTTAAGTTTAAATTTTACGTCGTCCAATAATCATATTGTTCGAAATTATTTTATAAATGATGACCTAAATGGCGACCAAGATCCAACACTTGGGGTTTGGGATCGTTTCTTTGATTTTGGCGACCCCAACAGACATGCTCAGCAATTGGGTATAAATTATCAACTGCCTTTAAACAAAATCCCAACGCTTAGTTTCTTGACCGCCAATTATAGCTATACTGGTGATTTCTTGTGGACCAAGGGATCTGACTTATTCGGTCAGTTAAATATCAACGGGCAAACCTATGATTTGGGGAACTCTATTTCTAATGCAAATCAACACAATTTGAACACCTCTTTTGATATGCGCAAACTTTATCGATATGTTGGGATAAAAAAATCGAATTCGAGAAGACCATCGCGCGTACAAAGTAATGCCAATAATAGAACTCAGCGAACAAATTCCAAAAAGAAATTCAACTTAAAAGATTTTGGGATTGGATTGCTAACAAGTATTGATAGAATGCAAATAAATTATTCGGAAAACAACAGTTCATT
>Ga0181555_1002577_pt1 | contig 14925 bp, 12 predicted proteins | sample 011ome_15_FD_145601 | JGI IMG/M metagenome (GOLD analysis project Ga0181555, IMG submission 145601) | Coastal salt marsh microbial communities from the Groves Creek Marsh, Skidaway Island, Georgia - 011504AT metaG (spades assembly) | ecosystem: Environmental > Aquatic > Marine > Intertidal zone...
CATTTATGGGTTGTTTTTTAATTTTGCTTTCTTGTTGGTGTTTTTTAATTTTTTCTAATAAATTTTTTTTAACCGCACTTGGTTTTATAATTCCCGTCGGTTTTTCTTTTTTCTTACGGGTTGTATTTTTTCGTGTTTTTTTACTACCACCATTCATTAATGCTTCGTTAAATAGAATTGTTTTTTTTTCACTCATGATATATTTTTAATTATAAAAAAATAATGTAAAAATATACTTAGCAATACAGAGTATGATATAATCGTTTTTTATCTTCAATTTCCTTCATTTTTTGTTGTGAATCACTCATTTCTTTAAATATAGTAAATCCCTTTTCTAAATCTTTATGAGTAATAAATGTTTTTTCTTCCTTTGGAAGACAGAAAACACGTCTACTGTGTGCTATTTTTACTTTTGAAAATAATGTTTCCATATCTCTACCAAAATAAGAAAAACAGTCTTTATTTTTATTGAACCATTCATCAGAAAACGGTTCCTTAATATTCCATCCACTATCTCTAATTTGCTTTTCAAAAATTAAACGGAGTTCTGAAGGAGAATATTCATCAATTTTAAACTTCCATGTGAATCTAGATTCCATACCAGGATTATAACTAAAAAAGCAATCCTTTAGTTCTTGATCATATCCAGCAATAATGCACATAAGGTCTTTTTTATGATCACTCAAAGCTTCATTAATAGTATCAATACTTTCTTTGGAGAAGGAATCCTTTTTTTCTTTATTTCCTAAAGCATAGGCTTCGTCAATAAATAATACACCTCCTATACATTCTTTAATAACCTCCTTTGTTTTCATAGCAGTTTGTCCTAAATATCCAGCTACTAGATCGTCTCTAGTAACTTTTTTGAAAACATTATTTTTTAGTATACCTAAATTACTAAATATTTTACCCATAATTTTTGCAACTTCAGTTTTACCAGTACCTGGTGGTCCAGAAATTACTGCATGCATGTAATCAGAATTATTAGGAGAAATATTATGTAAATCTTGAATAAAATAAATGATTTGATCAACGATATTTTCCTTGATTGATTTCATACCGATCATATTTTGTAATTCCAGTAATGTAGGTTTAATTTTATGTAAGGCGGTCATATTTACATTATATTCAACTGTGTCAAGTAAAGGATATTTATCACATAAACTAATTAAATCAATAAGATTATCAATAGATGCATCAATTAATATTTTCTCTCTAATAATAGTTTCTTCAAGTTGATCCAGTAGTTGATCATTATTATTTTCCAATTGTGGTAAATCATTCGGAATACCGGAGAAGAATGGTGTATTATATGCATTAAAAAAATCGACTTCACTTTGTTTTAAAAGAAATTTTAATAAAATATCCGTTTTATCTTGATCTATTTTAGGTTGATTATATTTTTTGTCAATATAGTGAATTAACTTATTATCACTATTAGATTTAGTCATTATATTAGAATCATCTTTCAATTTTAAATTATTTTTTTTAAATATACTATTACAATTAGAATTATCAGATGTATTGTATAATTTCAACGCTTTTTTTTCCTTAGAAGGATGTAACTGATTATTATTATCGTTTTTAATAAAAGAATCGTCTAATGAGAGAAAAACATTATTATTTGAAGAATCACGCATTTTTTTAGAACGATGATTTCTATGTTTATTGGATTTTGTATTGCGATTATTATTCATTTATATATATATATAAAATAATATCTTATTAAAAAATAAGATATTAAAAAATGAATTTAAAAATAAATTGATGTATAAATTAATCTAAAATATGATTCAAGAATTAAATATGACAACCCTAGAAAAGGAAGTTACTGAAAACCTTGGACGATATATAGAATCTCCATGGTCTATTATTGAATCGTATTTTAAAGATCAGCATTTGTCACAGTTGGTTAGACACCAATTGGAATCATATAATGATTTTGTAAATAATCAAATACAAAAAACAATAGATATGTTTAATCCAGTACAAATTTGCAGTGAAAATGATTATAATAAAGAGACTGATAAATATAGTTTGGAGATATATGTAACATTTGAAAATTTTCATTTATATCGACCACAAATTCATGAGAATAATGGTGCATCAAAACTAATGTTTCCTCAAGAAGCTCGATTAAGAAATTTTACATATGCATCTATGATGACAATTGATTTAAATATTAAATATATTATCAGAACTGGTGATAATCTAGAAAATAGTCAAACATTATATAAGAATTTGCCCGGAATCCATATTGGAAAACTACCTATTATGTTAAAATCGTCTGTATGTGTGTTGAATCAATATCAACATATTGATGAAAATGTAAGTGGTGAGTGTAAATTTGATGCTGGTGGATACTTTATTATTAATGGTAGTGAAAAAACCGTATTGGGACAAGAACGCGCTGCTGAGAACAGAGTATATTGTTTCAATGTAAGTAAAGGAAATAACAAATGGGGATGGATGGCGGAAATCAAATCTGTTCCAGATTTTAAATGTATTAGTCCTAAGCAAATTAGCATGATGATTACAAGTAAAAATACGGGATTTGGAACAAGTATATATATTCAAATTCCGAGATTAAAACAACCAGTACCATTGTTTATTCTATTTCGTGCATTGGGTGTATTATCTGACAAAGATATTTGTCAGAAGATCATTTTAAATGTAGATAATAGTAAATATAAGAAGATGAAATATGGACTACAAGCCAGTATTGTAGAGGCAAATAAGATACTAACACAAGAAGATGCAATCAAATATCTAATGAGTCATGCAATGTTTACGCCTATTAATATGGATAAAGAATCTGGTGCAAAGAAGAAGTATGAATTTACCATGGATATTTTAAATAATGATCTATTCCCTCATTGCCATAATATGAAACAAAAGATTTATTTCTTAGGATATATGACAAATAAGTTACTAAGATGTAGTTTTCAATGGATTAATACTGATGATAGAGATTCTTATTTAAATAAAAGAATTGATTTAACTGGTACACTATTAAATAATCTACTAAGAAATTATTTCAATAAATTAGTAAAAGATATGCAAAAACAAGTTATTAGAGAAATAAATAATGGTTCATGGAGATCGACTGAAGATTATGTTAATATTATTAACACAACAAATATTTATAAAATTGTAAAATCAACCACGATTGAGAACGGTTTAAAAAGAGCATTGTCAACAGGTGATTTTGGTAAAAATGTAAATAGTAATAAAGTTGGAGTTGCACAAGTTTTGAATAGACTTACATATATTTCTAGTCTAAGCCATTTGCGTCGTATTAACACGCCTATTGATAAGAGTGGTAAATTAATCCCTCCTCGTAAATTACACAATAGTTCGTGGGGATTTCTTTGTCCCGCAGAAACTCCTGAAGGTGCAAGTGTTGGTGTTGTAAAAAATTTAAGCTACATGAGTCATTTAACAATTCCTGGAAATAGCCTTCCAATTCATGAATATATTAAAGATTATATTACCGAATTAAATGATGATATATCAGCAAATGATTTGGATACAAAGGTAAAGGTCTTTATTAATGGCGCATGGATTGGTATGTCATATAATCCTTATACATTGTTCAAGGAATTTCAAGATAAAAAGCATAAGGGCATTATTAATATTTATACATCTATTATATTTGATTTTAAAAATAGAGAAATTAGAATATGTAACGATGCTGGCAGACTAATTAGACCAGTATTGCGAGTGAGGGATAATACTATTCTATTAAATAAAGACACTATTAATGGTATTAAAAGTGGTGATTTAGATTGGAATGATCTATTAACTGATTGTAAGATTGATGATTCAGTAATCGAATATATTGATCCAGAAGAACAGAGCTTTAGTATGATTGCTATGAAGCCTGAAGAAATATATAAAGAAAAACAATATATTTATAAATATACCCATTGTGAAATACATCCTAGTACTATTTTCGGTATTTTAGCATCGTGTATTCCATTTCCTGATAATAATCAGAGTCCTAGAAATACATACCAATCTGCCATGGGTAAGCAAGCCATGGGTATGTATGTAACAAATTATGATAGTAGAATGGACAAAACCGCATATGTATTAAGTTATCCCGCAAGACCATTAGTAGATACTAGATTGATGGGTATGGTTAAATTGGATAAGATTCCTGCAGGTTCTCCTGTAATTGTGGCTATTATGACACATACTGGATTTAATCAAGAGGATAGTTTATTATTCAATCAAGGCTCTATTGACAGAGGTTTATTTCAAGCAACTATTTATCATACAGAAAAAGATGAAGATAAAAAGATAAATGGTGATGAAGAGATTAGATGTAAACCAGATCCATCTAAGACTAAGGGTATGAAATTCGGAAATTATGATAAGATTACAAATAAAGGTATTATTCCTGAAAATACATTGCTAGAGAATAATGATGTAATTATTTCAAAAGTTGTACCAATTAAAGAAAATAGAAACGATCATACAAAGGTAATCAAATATGAGGATTTGAGTAGAACATATAGAACCAATGAAGAGTCTTATGTTGATAAAAACTTTGTCGATAGAAATGGAGATGGGTATAATTTCTGCAAAGTCAGAATTAGAACTGTACGAAGACCTGTTATTGGAGATAAATTTTCAAGCCGTCATGGTCAAAAAGGTACAATTGGTAATATTATCCCAGAATGTGATATGCCTTATACATCTTCCGGTGTTAAACCAGATATTATTATTAATCCTCATGCTATTCCTTCTAGAATGACTATTGGTCAATTAAAAGAAACATTGCTAGGTAAGGTTTTAGTTGAATTGGGATTATTTGGTGATGGAACATCATTTGGTGATTTATCAATTGATACTATTCGCAAAGAATTAACAAAAGTTGGTTATGAATCTAATGGTAATGAGTTAATGTATAATGGATTAACTGGTGAGCAGATTGAAACTAGTATATTCATTGGTCCTGTATTCTACCAAAGATTAAAACATATGGTTCGTGATAAACAACATAGTCGGTCCATTGGACCAATGGTAAATCTTACTAGACAACCTGCCGAAGGTAGAAGTCGCGATGGTGGTCTTCGATTTGGAGAAATGGAAAGAGATTGTATGGTTTCACATGGAGCTTCTAGATTTACTAGAGGAAGGTTATATGATGCGTCTGATAAATATCAAGTAAATGTATGTAAGAAATGTGGAATGATTTCTGCATATAATGATAAAAAACACATTCATCATTGTAAAACATGTGATAATAGAACTGATTTTAATTATGTAGAAATTCCATATGCATGCAAATTATTGTTTCAAGAATTACAGACAATGAATATCGCACCAAGAATTATGACTTAATTTACAAATATTTAGCCTATTATTAAATTATAATAATGTATAAAATTTTTTATATCTATACTTTATAAATGACAGGTTCATGTTTTAGTACATTATCATCAAATGATAAAAATAAATTAATAAACTATTTTAAGAAGACTGGTGATCATGTTATGGCTTCAACAATAGCAAGCGGCGGTGTGTTAAATCCTATTCAATGTAGAGTTGCTAAATTAGTATTGGCTAGTTTAAACAGGTCAAACACTTTAGGATTATGCTTTACTGGTGCATCTGGTATTGCCCCTAAGTTAGTAGGTGGAGGTTCTGGAAGCAGTGGTGGATCTGGAATGGAGGGAGGTTCAACCAGAGAGCGCAATAGAGCAATTTTAAGAGAAGCCTGGAATGGTACTGCTGCATGTAATAAAAATAATAAATTTTCTGCTACGCCTTTCAGAGCAGTTAATAATGCAGGCGATTTATTAAATAGACAAAACACAGCAAATGGTGGATCTAATCAAGTAAATACTGGAAGAATTAAATTAGCTGCTAATGGTTCAGCCAGAGTTTTAGGAGGAAGTATTTTTGCCGTAAATGATGGTACAGGCGTTCCTACTGCTAGTACAAATGTAAAATATGTGTATGATGGTTCAGATTACACAAGATTCAAAAAGCAACAATCTATTAATAGAAATTATAATGATTATGCATTTGGTGGTGCTGGTGGAAGCAATACATTTATTGCACTCAATCGTGTAAGACGATAAATAAATATTTTATATATTATCTATAATATATATAAAATGAGCGGATTAATGTTTACATATAAATATACTGGACCAGCAAGTCAAGGTATATTAATTAAAAATAAAGGTGATAATGCTGTACAAAATACTAAAATGGGAATGCCTCAAAAGTTTGGATCAGCTGCTGGTGACTCAATGTTTACAAATGCAAGATCAGCTTACAGTAAAGATGCAGGTGGCGGTATATTACTCAGTGGTAATTATGACTCCTCACAACATATTCATTTAAAGAAGTTAAACGCAATTGGTCAAGCATCTATGATGCAGACACCTGTATCATTTCAAGGTCTTGCAAAAAAAGCTGATCATTATAGAAATAGTGCTTTAGCAAGAGTTAGAGGAGGAGGAACTGTAGCACCAAAGAAGAAGGGTGCTATATTACCGGCTGGAACTGGTAGAACATCTAATTTTCAATATAAGTCTGGAGGAGGATCAAGATTAAGTCGTGCTGGAAATAGACAAATAATTGCATAATTTTTTTTTTGTTCGTAAAATATATAAGATGAACAAATTCCTAGTTGAGTTTTTAGGAACATTATTTTTCCTTTATGTTATTATTTCCACCGGAAATCCTTTAGCCATAGGTGCCGCACTAGCTATTGCTATTCTTGTAGGCGGTAAAATTTCTGGAGGAAATTTCAATCCTGCTGTATCTGTTATGATGGTTTCTGCTGGTAAATTACCCAAAAATGACTTAATACCATACATTCTTGCTCAAGTAGCTGGAGGTTTAGCCGCTTTAGAACTCTATAAACGCGTTAAACTTTAAAATAATTATAATATAATAATTTTCTGTAATTATATTATATAATGTCAACTGCTATGTCTATGAATACGTCACCAGGAACTCCTGTTAAAGCCTCAGATGCTCCTGTTAAAGCCTCAGATGCTCCTGTTAAAGCCTCAGATGCTCCTGTTAAGCCCCCAAAGAAGACCATGGGAGAACATCTTAAGTCTGTAACAGATGGATTCTCTAGTTTATTTGGATCACCTAAGAAATCTCCCCCCGCCTCCCCCGCTGTAGGGGGTAGATCCATGAAAAGAGGAAAGGGTAGATCCATGAGAAGAAATAGATCTAGATCTATGAGAAGATCTAAATCCATGAGAAAGGCTAAGTCCATGAAAAGAGGAAAGGCCATGAAAAGAGGAAAAGCCATGAAAAGAGGAAAGGCTAGATCTATGAAAAGAGGAAGATCAGCTTCTAGAAGATAAACAATTAGTCTATCGTATTTATGATAAATTAGTTTTAAGCAAATAATTTATAAATGAAACATTTTATTAATAAATTATTTTTAGAAACCATTGAAAAAACATTTCATGGCTTTGGATTTGGTGTAGGTATGTCTCTTGCATTTAATAAATTTAAAGGGGATGATTTCAAAAGAAAAATAGAAGGGAAATAACATTTTAGTTTTTCTCTTTAATTCTTTTCATGATATGGATTAACATATAAATTCCTACCATTCCTAAAGAAGCATAAAACAATTTTACAAGAATGTCATTAGGAGCATTTGCACAGGTTTTACCAGAGAACCCTTCTCTACATGGTTCTTTTGTAATTGGATTTCCATTACTAAAATTACATGGATTCATATTTTGTATATCTGTAACAGTTACATGTCTAGTTTCTCTACTAGAATTATTATCTACATCGATTGTTTCAAGTGTTATTTCTTGACAATCAGGTTGAGATCCGGACATAAACGCTTGAAATATTAACATCGGATTCATTGCAGACAAGTTACTTAATGTACCTGGAACTAATCCTTCAAATTCTGAAAAATTCATGCCTGATGCACCACTTATAAATGGAATAGAACCATCTGGAACATTATTAACATATACATATCTATCAACAACATCTCCAGAACTTTTATCTTTACATGTAGCAGCAGTCTTTAAAAAAAACTTATCACCTAATGGTCTTCCAGTTTTTGATGCACCACCACCACCGGTTACTAATAATTCAACATAATTAATTAATCCACCTACATCTTTTGCAATAGTTGATATACTACCATTTGTACTCATCCCCATTTGGCTAGGACTTTTTATTTGTTTCCAATATTCATAATCAGGTCCTAATATTGCTTCTTCTACACCTTTTGCATCATCTAAAACTTCTTCGAAAAAATTAGACATTTAATATATATATTAATCTTATATAAATTTATCAATAAATAAATCATTTTTAGTAATAATAATGAATTTACTACCAGTTATTTTTCTTTATTTACTATATATAATAACATGTCTAAACCCACAAATTTTACTTATTCAAATAATTTAATTTCTACAAGACAACCAATAGTACAAAGAGCCGGTTTTACTACAGGTAAATACGAAAATAATAATATACCAAAAGTAACATCTGGTATTGTGGCCGGAATGTCTAGACCAAATGTCAATCTGGGTAATTCGCCTATGACATCATCTGCTACAAATGAATCTAATGCAGAAGCCTTTGTCGGAAAAAATGCAAACGCAAATCGTAGAAGAGCTAATCCAATTAAACATTGGAGAAGACAATTACATGTAAATGGAAATAGTGGGACCTCCGCAACTTCTATTAGCGTTATGGAGAGACCAGGTGGATCAGTATTTAGGGGATATACAACGGATTCATCTGGATGTTTATGTCTTAAAGATGGTAATAATTTATACATTACTTTCGACAGTAAATATTTACAATCTACATCAATGACTGTCAAACCAGCTGCTAAGTCGCCAATTATTGCTGGTACTAATAATAATAAGTTATTAAATAATGGATTTATTCAAGTAGGAACCCCTGATGTAAGTGGAAGTTATCAAATCCAAACAGGCATCTATAATACAAAAGCTATGTGTTGCAGCGAAGAAAAAAAAAGTCGCAATAGAACAAGATCTTACACAAATATTAGTAGATCGTACTACAGTGACACAAAAGCTTATTTAAAAGCTAGATGCAATACATTTGAACAAAAACAATCTATTCATAAAATTAGTAACAATACATATAATAGTAAAACTATTTCTGAAAATAGCACACAATTTAACACTAATAATTGCACTAATCCATATCAAACAGGTAGATCATGTGATAATGTAACATATTATAATCCAAGTAATACACAATTCTCTACTCAAGGTGCGGTTGAAAGTAGTACTAGATTATTAAAACTGAATTACAATACTATTACTAAAAATGGAGCTGCTTTTAATTCTGCAAAAGCAAATCAATATGCTACAGCTGGTAAATATAGAGGCGAATCCGCTAGTACATATTTTGTTAAAGATAAATATACTTTGCCTATTAGATGGTCTAGAAATGGAAAAAAAGGACCTCTGTCATCTACTAAATTATGTAACAGTAAATGTGTTGGTAAAGGTCAGACCTTAGGTGGCTTTTGGGGATCAACTATTAATTAAAAAATTTTTAATATTTATAATTTTTTAATTTTATTAATCATTTTTATCAGAATTTGAATCTGTATCATTGTCACCTAGTGAATGTGTGTCAGTTTCAGTTAAATCTACTATATCATTGATTAGCTGTTCATTTCTAACAGCATTCACCTGATCAGTGACATCTTCAATTTCATCATCACTTACATAGGTAATATCCCTTTCTTCATCTTCATCTTCATCTTCATCTTCATCTTCATCTTCATCTTCATCTTCATCTTCATCTTCATCTTCCTCATAATCACTATCATCCTCACTTACATATAAGAGATTATCATCTTCATCTTCCTCTTTAATAATGACATTATTGCTTGATGTCGCAAAATATGATTGGAATGTTTCTTTAAGGTATGCTCTAATATTTTTAATAAATAGTTGTACATTATTCTGAATATCTTTATAATTGTTAATATTAAAGCCAAATGGCTCCATAATTTCTTCTACATATTCAGAACCAGTAATTAGCCAATATGAAATGAGTAGAAATCCACTTGCTGCTACAATAAATGCGAGTGCAATTGCTGCAAAGATTCTATTTAAAATAAAACGACTAATATCTCTTGAAAAGTCTCTGTATTGCATATCTGCTGTTGCTTTCTGATTATATCTATCCATGTTGCTTGTTAATATAATTACAAACATAGTATTTATATAAGTTCAATTTTTTTTTAATTAGTATTTAAATTAAATACAAATTAAATATAAATTAAATTAAGAGAAAAAAGACATTAATCCGTCTTTTGTTCTAGGTCCTTCATAATTTTTTGTTTCTCCGTTCTCATCAATGACTAGTACGGTAGGGAATCCATTAATATTATATTTATTTAAGTCATCACCTGCATCATTCATTTCTACCTTTCTCATTTTAACAGGCCCTTTATATGAACTAACAAATTTATCCCATTCAGGAGTAAACCTTTTACAATGACCACAATTAGTCATGTGATAATAAGTACATGAACTAGGATTACCAAAGTTTTCTTTGTAAGATTTTTTAATAAAAATAACATGAATTAAAATAGCAATTACGAATATAATAGCAATTCTAACTAAAGTAGAAGATTTTTTCCATAATTTTGATGCAAAATTCATATATATAATAATTAGATTATTTTAATTTATAAAAATATTATTAGTAGATATAGTTTTATTGCAAGAGATATTAAATTTTTCACACCATTGAATACATTTAAATACATTATTTTTCTTCAAAGTTTCTAATTTCTCTATTTTATTATTAAACGATATTAAATTAATAGTAGAAGCTATATTTTCAATTTGTTGTTGTCCTAGAATAGCATTATATTCTTCAATCTTGTTTAAATAATAAAGATCGATATTAAAATCAAATATAGATGATATATATTCATTTTCATTTAATTTATGATATTGAGATATAATACTGTCTATAATATTATTATTATTTCCTTTGAAATATTTACACACAATATATTTTTCGGAATTAGCTAATCTACTAGTATTGGGTTTCATAATAAACACCTGTTTATACATACAAGATAATAAATATAATATATCACATGTAGTTTTTGAGAAAATATCAAATATTTTTAATATAAAATGACCATTAATTTTTTGCATAGAAATAGCAAAACTAACTTGCGCTATTAATAAATTAGTAGCCAATATTTCTTGTTTATTAAAATCATTTGAAAAATCAAATCCTCCATCTGCTGTAATAATATTCATAGAATTATTATGTTTTTCACGACAATATTTAAGATTATCAATATTTAATAAATCTCCATTTTTAGATGGGCCATATTCTATTTCAACATTTTTATGCGTTTCAAGAAAATGACTTGTTTTTTTCCAGCCAGGAACATTTGGATCTGTGGAATCAATTAATGTCATACCATAATATTTATCATTCGGATTTGATCTAATATTAGCCATTGCTTCTATAAATCCTCCGGGTCCTTCAGCTAGATGAAATGTATTAATATTAACACCTTTAAAATCATCATGTAGATGTAATAAATTAGATATTTCTATCATTTTATAATAAGATCTAGATAATGGTTTCATTTTACTAATAGAATGCTTGCTGTTTGGAATAATTGTATGAATAAACTCATATGGATTTGTATATTTTTTAATATGATCCCAACTCTCACTATTATCATCAATCTGTTTTTTAATATTATTTAAATATCCATTCAATGTTTTACTAATATATAATTTATTATTGCTGTTATTTGCTATGTTAATACTAATATTTTTTTTATGTATTTCAGGTAATAAAAAATAGCTCATATGATATATAATAAAATAAAATTATTTTTAGATTGTTTATCTTATTATATTTATTGATTTATTCTTTAGAATCTTTACTAATTTCTTTTAGTTTTAGCTTTCGCTTAATTTTTTTTACTGGTTTAATAGTTAAATCTTTTTCTTCTTCTTCTTCTGCTATTTCTTGTGCATGTTTAGATTCAATCATCTCCATTTTATCTTGTACCTTAGAGGAACTAACCATAGAGTTATACATAGCTCTAGAATCAATATTTCTCACTTTTTTATAAATGAAATAATTATTGTAGAATGAAATTTCCTTTTCTTTGGGGGTCATGTTAAACGCCTTACCATATAATTGTTTATTTTTAGGATTTTTTTTAATATCTTGTTCCATAATATTATATAATTGTTTAAACGATCCAACACTATCAATTAATCCAATTTCTTTGCATTCTTCTTGTGTTAATTTTGCAAATCCATAATTATCCATCATTCTATCCAAATAGTTAAAATTTACAAGATATTCTTCGAATTTTTTGTTTATAGTTTCTTGATATACATCAATAATATAGCCAAGAGATGTTTCATCATCTTCAAATTCATCATTAGTATAATTTTTTGTGATCTCCCATATTTTAGTCCCACTATTTGTAATTAATGTTTTACTATCACCTTCATTTATTTTTTTGAGTGAATTAAATATCTTAGTACCATCATAACAACCACCTATAAAATACCCATTGAGTTTCGTACATTCACTTAGATTTCTTAGAAATCCATTTAAGGTGCGTCTATCTTGAAAGAAATAATGTAATGCGAATTGACATGAACTAATATTAAAACCATCAGAAGCCACTCCATATTCTTTATAAACACCCATACCTAATTTTTCCTTATCTTTTGGCCCTTCTCCAAATACAGCCTTTGTTATTTGCTTACCTCGTTCAGTATCTATAGCAGAACCATCTTTAATATTATCTTCACTATTTCCGATTACAAATAACGCACTAGGCATATGCTTATATTCTTTTTTATAATTCAAGTATCGAGCACATGCACCTCTAATTCTATTTTCAATATTATCAGGCGAAATATCAATACCGAATACAAAGGATAATTTTGCTGTAATCCATTTAGTAAAATCTCCACCTTGTCCAACAGCATAATCAATGAGTATATCATTTCTTTTAGCGATTGATGTGATTAACATCTTTTTAACAAATAAATTATGAAAATCGCGCAATCCTTTAGTTTCGGATTTACCTGTAATTTTATTATAATATACTTCATCATTAACTATTTCATCGGGAATATCTTTACCAGATGTCAACATAGATGCTGTAACCGGATTATGAATAGATTTCCAGTTATTATTAGCGACATGATATGCATTACCAAAAACAGGCTTGCCCTTTTTATATGCCTCGGTTTTATCATATCTGACACGAATAGGAATCCACCTCCAACCCTTTTCTTTTGTCATATCATATTTAAACTCAACAATCATATTATCTGTAAACATCTCATTATCTTCTTCACTAAACATTTGTTTATTTTGGTTTAAATCATCCTTCAACATAACATTACATAAATATGCTTCAGGATCATCAGGATTAGAAGGATGAAATGGTACAGGCTTATATTCTTTTTCATTATCTCGGTTATATGACACACTAGGTAATTTACCATTAATTACATCACCACAAGGATTAATATAACCGTGTTCTTTCTCATTAAAACCTACTCTTAGAATTAATGTTTTATATTGAGATATTTTATCATAAGACAATGTATCAGTACCATCTTGGAATTTATTACCAATAAAGTCTTCGTTATTTGCATCTTTCTTTGTTGTAACTAGAAAGTCAATAGTATTGAATTCAGGTGGCTTCCATTTAAATGAGTTGTCCCAAGTAGATTTAAATTTTGGACCAGATTCTTGTGGTTTATTTGCACCAACACCTAAGTTAGATGGTGTAAAGATTAACCCATCAATATCATATTCAAGCGAAGACTCTTGTTCCAAAACTGTATTACAACATTGAAAGATGGATGTATTAATATTTTCAGCTTTAAAATTCTTATGTTGAATTCTGATAGGCGATAATCCAGAAGATGTAACGGATACAGGTTGTAAATTAGTTACAATATTAACTAGTAATGGTAATCTATATTTATTTAATATATCAGATTCTGCACTGTCTTCGTCTGGTATAAATGCATTATCTCTAACATCCTTTTTATTTATAATATAAACATCAAATGCTGCATATAAATTAATAAACTCTCCCTTTTTATTATGTAAAATATGTTCACCGTCTAAAACAGTTTCTCTCAGTTCAATAATTTTTGTAATTGCTCCAGTGAATTGAATATTTAAATTAGTGTCAATCAAATATATTTTACCGGATTTATTAATATAAAGTAGTTTTCTAGCACCATCAGCTTTATCAGTAACAGTATAATTCTTTCTAATATTAGCAAAATTAATATCATCATTTTCTGGAATAATATTTTCAATAAGTAATGTTTTAGAGTTAGGACCGATAAATGTCATAGAGTTAAGCCAAAGATTGGGTTTGTATTCTTTACCATAAATAAGCTTTAGATAATCAGTTCCTACATTTTTTATCTCACTGAAAGATACAGGATAATTAGTATTTTGAAGACCAGCTAATACAGTAATGATGCATTTTTTTAGCGATTTCATTAATTTACCAATAGTATCAAATTCTGTTCCCGAACCAACACTGCTATTAATGACTTCTAACTCAATTTCATATTTTTCATCACTATTTAATACATCGGCAGATTCAAATGAGTATTCTGGTTTTAAAACAGATTTCTTTTTACCCTTGTACATAATATTTTCAGTATGATTACTTTTGACAATACTTAAATCAATCATTACTGGATAATCGGGATGTGCAAAAGAGATTCTATTTAATAATCTGAATTTTTTCTTATTCTCGCCCCAATTTTCTTTAATATTAGTTGCAAAAGAACTATATGAAGAAATTTCCTTTTCTAATTGATACGATATACGAAGATTGTAATCATCAATATCAACCTTATAAAGTGGTCTCTT
>Ga0181555_1002581_pt1 | contig 14906 bp, 17 predicted proteins | sample 011ome_15_FD_145601 | JGI IMG/M metagenome (GOLD analysis project Ga0181555, IMG submission 145601) | Coastal salt marsh microbial communities from the Groves Creek Marsh, Skidaway Island, Georgia - 011504AT metaG (spades assembly) | ecosystem: Environmental > Aquatic > Marine > Intertidal zone...
CTTGACTCCGAGGAAGATTACTTCAAACTAATTAAATACATTAACAGTTAGATCGTTGAAAATTCAAGAACAGTCAAACCAAACCTTAAAGCAATTAATTGCTTCTGGATCAATTGAATTTTCTAAATTAAGTTCCTTAGCTAATATTTGTTTATCTGATACTTTGATAAAAGCCTCTTTCGATAAGAAAACAGCACATTATAAAAATTTATTAACCTATTCTCCAAAGGTTTTTATCCCTTTAACATTTTTATGTCGCGATGTTTGTCATTACTGTACCTTTGCTCAAACTCCTAAAAAAGTTGAATCACCTTATTTATCAATTGATCAAGTCATTTCAATTGCTAAAGAGGGCGAGGCTAACGGTTGTTATGAAGCCTTATTTACACTGGGTGATAAGCCGGAATTGAGATACAGAGCAGCAAGAGAGTGGTTGTTAGATAATGGTTATGAGACAACAAATGATTATTTGGCTGCATGTGCTGAAGCTGTATTAAATGAGACATCTCTTGTACCACATTTAAATCCTGGTTGCTTGACTGTTGATGAAATTACTAAACTCAAACCCCTAAGTGGCTCTATGGGGCTGATGGTTGAGTCTTTATCATCTCGACTTACTGAAAAAGGTAACCCGCACTATGGATCTCCAGACAAAGATCCTCTTTTCAGAATGAAGACTTTGGAGGAAGCTGGAAAACAAAAGGTTCCTTTTACCACTGGAATATTAATAGGAATAGGTGAAACAAGGTTGGAGCGCTTAGAGTCATTGCACAAAATAGCTGAATTGCATCTCACACATAACCATATCCAAGAGGTGATAGTCCAGAATTTTAAAGCAAAGCCTAATACATTGATGGCAAATGCTAGCGAACCATCATTTGATGAGCTTATGTGGACAATTGCAATGGCCAGATTGATCTTGCCTGGTGATATTAGCCTGCAGGTCCCACCAAATCTAAATTCAGATTATATTAAACAGCTATCTCAGTCTGGAATAAATGATTTTGGAGGAATATCACCAGTTACTAAGGATTATGTAAATCCAGAGGCACCTTGGCCTGAAATAGAAAAGCTAAATCAAATAGCCTCAATTTCAAATCAATCTCTAGAACCAAGAGCAACTTTGTATCCAAAGTATTTTAATGATCTTGATACCTTTTCAACACCTAGAATTTCCTCCAAGCTACTTCAAATAACTGATTCTAAGTCTCTTATTCGCTCTGATTTCTGGAGGTCAGGAATTAGCAATAAAATACCCTCATATCCTGATGCTGTATTTAATTCTAGTATTCGTCAAACGATTAAAAAAGTTGAAAAAAATCCATCTATTGAGAATATACAGCAGCTCCTTGAGACATCAGATAATGATTTTAAATATGTGACTGATTATGCCAATGATGTTAAATCACAAATGCATGGATCAGATATAACTTTTGTTGTTAATAGGAATATTAACTATACAAATATCTGCTCTTTTAAATGTAATTTTTGTGCCTTTTCCAAAGGCAGGGGGCATGATGACCTAAGAGGCAAACCATATAATATTTCACACGAAGAGATTATTCGAAGAACAAACGAAGCAATTGATAGAGGTGCTACGGAAGTCTGTTTACAGGGCGGAATACATCCAAAATATTCTGGTGAAACCTATCTTGAAATTGTGAAGGCAATTAGATCAGCCTCACCGTCAATTCATATTCATGCCTTTTCTCCTTTAGAAATTGATCATGGTAGAAAAACTTTAAATATTTCTGCTAAAGAGTTTCTTTTAGAGTTAAAAAAAGCAGGATTGAACTCACTCCCAGGAACGGCTGCAGAAATTTTGCATGATGATATAAGAAAAATTATTTGCCCCGATAAACTTACTAGCAAACAATGGGTCAAAATTATTGAAACTGCTCACTCTGTGGGATTGCCTACAACATCAACAATGATGTTTGGTCACATAGAGAGAACTGCCCATGTTGCTCATCATTTATTAGAGCTTTTAAACCTACAAAAGAGAACTAATGGTATAACAGAATTTGTTCCTTTGCCCTTTGTTGCAGATGAGGCGCCAATCTTTAGGCGCGGCCAAGCTAGACCCGGACCCACATTCAAAGAAACAATTTTGGTTCATTCTGTTGCAAGAATTTTACTCCAAGGCCAGATTAATAATATTCAAGGTTCTTGGGTAAAAATGGGTCTTCCAGGGTTAAAATTTCTATTGTCTTCTGGGATAAATGACATTGGAGGAGTTTTGATGAATGAATCAATTACAAGGTCTGCCGGTGCCTCTTTTGGTCAGGAGCTCCGTCTGGAGGAGGTTGTAGGAATTGCAAATGAATTAAACTTAAATTTACATCAAAGAAACACATTGTATGATCCATTAAATAATAACCTTCAAGACTTAATTAGCTTGCAGTCCATCCCTCTCATCTCAATAAATAATGATTATCATCAACCTAAACAATTAATTAATATCAAATGAAAACCAAACTTTTGCATTTATCAGTCATTTTAGTGGGTTACATAGCATGTATTTATTCTATGCTGTTTACTTGGAACCTTTTTCCTGAATCATCGTTAATACTTAAAGTATTTTTTTGTCATATTGAGGCCACTATTTTTATATATTTTTTAAGTGTGATTTTTAAAAACTCAAGTTGGTATGATGCTTTTTGGTCAGTTATTCCTGTTGTTTTAACCATTATGTGTTGGGCAGATATTTCCGCTGAAGGAAATGTCCAAAGAGCATTTTTAATGCATGCATGTTTATTGTTTTGGGCCATCAGATTAACCTATAACTGGATGAGATCATGGGAAGGCTTTTCGCATGAAGATTGGCGCTACATCATGATGAAGGGTAAAACAAAAAATAAATTTCAATACTTCATAGTAGATTTTGGTTCTATACATCTCATTCCAACAATCTGTGTTTACATAGCACTACTTCCAATGATTTATGCTCTTGCTTATTCAGGTAACGAATTAAATAATTTGGATATATTGGCTGCTTTTTTGGCTATAACAGCAGTCATCATTCAAATCGTTTCTGATCAGCAAATGTATAATTTTAGAAAAAATCTTGCTGAGCCCAAAACCATGAAATCAGGTCTATGGTATTACTCACGTCATCCAAATTATTTCGGAGAAATACTATTTTGGTTCAGTCTCTTTGTTTTTGCTTTGGCAACAAATTTAACCTATGCATGGCTTTTAATAGGCTCTTTAATTATGTACGCTTTGATTGCGATTGCGTCAGTATCAATGATGGATAAACGTTCATTAGAAAGACGCTCAGACTTTAGTGAATATATGGATTCAACCCCAGCTATTTTTATAAATATTTTTAAGAGAGGATAGACGATGAAAAATTTAATATCGTTCTTTGTATTATTTGTGCTCATTAATCCCATTTTTGCAGATGACTTAAAATCTCAATTAGATAATGACTTACAAGGCGTTATGACAAAGGTTACTGACTGGAGGCATCATTTTCACCAGTATCCAGAACTCTCAAACAGAGAATATAAAACACAAGAATCAATAGTTGAGGCATTAATTGAGATGGGTCTTGAGCCAAATACAGACTATGGTATCACTGGGGTTACTGCATTTATTAGAGGACAAAACCCAGGTCCGTTAATTGCACTTAGAGCTGACATTGATGGTTTGCCAGTCACAGAAAAGCTTAACCTTCCATTTTCATCGAAAGTTAAAACTACCTATCAAGGAAATGAAGTTGGGGTTATGCATGCATGCGGTCATGATGCCCACATAGCAGTATTGCTTGGAGTCGCTAGCTTTCTATCGAGAAATACTGACAAGTTAAATGGAGATATTTTATTAATTTTTCAACCGGCTGAAGAGGGTGCTCCAGAGGGGGAAGAAGGTGGCGCTGAACTAATGCTCAAAGAAGGGATTTTTGATGCTGAAACACCAGATGCTATATTTGGAATGCATGTTTCAAATGCAAATCATGGTCAAATTTGGACAAAACCTGGGCCTTTTATGGCATCAGCAGAAGCCTACAGAATTATTATTGAGGGAAAGCAAACTCATGGGTCTCGACCTTGGAATGGTGTTGATCCCATTGTTGTTGCATCAGATATTGTTTCCTCACTTCAGACAATTGTAAGCAGAAGATTAAACCTTCTTGATAGTCAGGCCGTAGTTACAGTAGGTATTATGAAAGCAGGAACGCGAAATAATATTATTCCAGCTTCAGCTTTTTTAGAGGGAACAATACGAACATTTGAAGATTCTTATGCAGATCAAATCCGTGATGAAATTAAGTTAATAGCAGAAAACATTGCTGAAGCCCATCACGCTAAAGCAAATGTGCAGTTTAAAGTTTATGGAGGTTATCCCGTAACTGTTAATGATGATAATTTAGTTAACACCCTCTCATCATCACTATCAGCTGCTGCAAATGGCAATTATTATGAAGCAAAAGTTCCAAGAACTGGAGCAGAAGATTTCTCATTTTTTGCACAAAAAGTTCCAGGATTATTTTTTTATCTTGGTGTAAATCCTGCTGATGTGGAAGAGAGCCCAACTAACCATTCACCATATTTTTATGTTGATGACGCTGCTTTAGACAATGGTGTTAAAGCCTTTGTTTATCTTGTTGAGGATTTTTCATATAATTTTAATAACCAATAATGAAGGAGTAATAGATGGGTTCAATAGAAGTAAAAAGTTTTGTAAATGCGGAGGAAATTAATACTTCATTCAATAATGCAAAAATTGAAGCTGTAAATGTTGGTGGTCAAAGAGTAGTTAGATTGACATTAAAGCCTGGTTGGAAATGGTCTGTAGATGTGAAACCATCAATTGGAACTAATACTTGCCAAGCCTCACATTTAGGAGTAATTATTAGCGGCTCGATTTGTTGTAGACATGATGATGGAACAGAAGCAACTTATACTGCTGGAGATGCATATTCCATTAAGCCAGGTCACGACGCCTGGGTTGTTGGCGATGAGGTCGCCGAAGCTTTTGAGTTTGCAGGAATGTGGGGCGAGTAAATATCAATTAAATATTCTTATTACTGCTAGCATAATCCCGCTAAATATTAGCAATAAAATTATTGGATGTTCTCCAAGTTTATAGGATATTTTTTTTGGTAATATTAATAAGCTTGCTATCGCAACTGAAATAATCCCTATGCCCCAAAGAAGACTTTTGAGTTCACCAAATAATTCTTCAAGCATTATCTAATTTATTCTTTTGGCAGTAATTCGTTTAATCTCTCAACTGAGTCTAAATACTCATTAATCATTCTAAAAATTACATCTTTTACAGACTCAATTTGTTTCACTTGTCCTATGACTTGCCCAGCAGCATTGAATGAAACTTCTTGCGTATTTCCTGAACCTGCATACATAGAGGTGCGTCTCATAGCATCAAAAGTGATCATTCCTTGAAGTGGCATAGGGAGTGGATCAGGATTTTCAGGATTTTCCCATGCTTCAGTCCATTTATTTTTTAGCATTCTTGCAGGTTTTCCTGTCCAAGCTTTGCTTCTAATTGTATCTTCACTGGTTGCATTTAAATAAGAGTCTTTTTCAGCTGGTTGAGCAGCAGCTTCCTCTACAGCAAGCCATAATGAGCCACACCAAACACCTTGTGCTCCAGTAGACATTGCTGCAGCCATTTGACGACCGCTTCCAATGCCTCCTGCAGCTAATACAGGCAAACCATATACTGCATCAACAATCTGAGGCCATAAGACAATACTACCTATTTCACCTGTATGACCGCCACCTTCACCACCTTGAGCTATTATAAAATCTAATCCAGCTTCTTTGTGAGCAACGGCCTGTTTAATTTTTCCACATAAAGCCCCAATTAACACTCCTTTATCTTGAATTTTTTTAATCATATCTGCTGGAGGAGTACCTAAGGCGTTGGCAATTAATTTTACGTTTGGATGTTTTAATGCTTCATCAATTTGAGGCTCAGCTGTTGCTTCTGTCCAACCTAAGAGACCTCCCTTGGGACCATTAGTTTCTGGGGCTTTAGGTACTCCGTTATCTGATAAAAGCTCTTCAACAAATACTCTATGACCATCAGGTATCATTTTTTGCAAAGATTCTAATAACTGCTCAGGATCTTTTTCATCCATTCCTTCATATTTTTGAGGAATTACTGTATCTACACCATATGGATACTCTCCAATATGCTCATCAATCCAATCAAGCTCTTCCTTCAATTGTTCCGGTGAGTAGCCCACAGCACCGAGAACCCCAATTCCACCAGCTTTACTAACTGCAACAACAACATCCCTGCAATGAGTAAAAGCAAATATAGGGTATTCAATTCCAAGTTTTTTACATATGTCAGTTTTCATCTAATCATTTTAAATTTATAAAATTAGATTATAGACATTAATGAAAATAATTTGGGAGTATCAACTGGCAAAATTTTGTCAATAATAATAAAGATATATGAATATTTTTTAAAAAATACCCTATGGGTTATAGTGAATTGGTTACAATTTAAAGAAAAATTAAAAAATTATTATGAAATGGGATTATGAATTTGATGTAGTTGTGATTGGTTCTGGTAATGGAGCCTTAACATCTGCTATATGTAGTCACGACGGTGGTGCTAAAACGTTGGTGATTGAAAAAAGTTCTCAATTTGGTGGAACTTCTGCTACATCAGGTGGAGGTGTATGGATTCCAAACAATAGGTATGCAAAAGCTGAAAATGTTGATGATTCTGATCAAGATGCAAGAGATTATATAAATAGCGTTTCACCTGAAGGTAAAATTAAAGATGAACTTGTTGAAACTTACCTTTCCGAAGGTCCAAAAATGATTGATTATCTTCATGAAAATACACAGGTTAAGTATAGAAACTTGCAACATTATCCAGATTACTTTCCAGACAATCCTGGTGGAAAAGCAGGCAATAGATCAATGGAGCCCGAACCAATTAAAGGAACTGAGCTTGGTGATGATCTTAAAAAATTGAGAGAGCAGCACCCTCAAACCGCATTCACCATGGGCCCAATTAATATGAACTTTACCCAGGTAGAGGGTCAACTTCTACTTGGTGCATTGCCTGGATGGAAATCATTATTCGCGAAACTCTTTACTAAATATATTTTAGATATACCCATGAGATTGAAATGGGGTTGGAAAGATAGACGGCTTACTATGGGTAATGCAGGTGTTGCTAGATTAATTTTATCGTTAAAAGATAGAAATGTTGATTTATGGACAGAGACAGCAATGACCGATCTGATTAATGAAAATGGAGCAGTCATTGGTATTAAAGCTACTAAAAATAATAGTGAAATAAATATTAAGGCCAACAAAGGAGTAATTCTTGCATCTGGTGGATTCGAAAAGGATCAAGCTTTAAGAGATCAATATTTACCAAAACCTACAAATATAGAGTGGAGTGCTGCAAATACTTACAATACAGGTGATGCACTTAAGGCTGCTTTAAAATTAGGGGCTGATACACATCAAATGGATACAGGTTGGTGGTCTACAGTTATGAAAGTACCAGGACAAGATAAAGGATGGCTTTCAATGGTAGACAAATCAATGCCAGGAAATTTTACTGTTAATAAGAATGGTGAAAGATTTTCTAATGAATCTCAAAATTATGTTAGTTTTGTAAATGATATGTTTGATAAATATGCAGAGGGAAATCCATGCGCTCCTTGCTATATGGTCTTTGATAGTACATTTAGAAAAAATCGTCCATGTGGACCTCTTCTTCAATCATCCATGCAGCCTGATTCAGCTGTTCCCAAAGAATGGTGGACCCCGTCTTTCTTATCAAAGGGCGAAACATTGGAAGAATTGGCTGAAGTTGCTGGAATAGATGTAAATGGACTTTTGGCTACTCAAGCAAAAGTTAATTCTTATGCAGCAACGGGTAAAGATCTTGATCTGCATAGAGGTGATAGTGTCTATGATAGGTATTATGGAGATCCATCCGTTACCCCAAACCCATGTCTTGCTCCTCTTCAGACAGGCCCGTTTTATTGCATGGTTTTGTATCCAGGCGAAATGGGAACAGCGGGCGGTTTAGTAATAGATACAAATGCAAGAGTTCTCAATAAAGAAGGGAAAGCTATACCCGGTCTTTATGCTTGTGGTAATTGTTCTACTGCTTTGCTACCGACATATCCTGGTCCTGGCTCAACCTTGGGTCCTGCTATGACTTTTGGTTACTTGGCAGCAAAAGACATTACTGGCTCAAACTTCTAAATATGGATTTTTCCAACAAAACAGCTTTAATCACAGGCTCAGGTCAGGGTGTTGGAGAGGGTATAGCTAGAGCCCTTGCATCACATGGTGCAAACGTTTGCTTGGTTGGAAGAACTTTTTCAAAAGTTGAAGCTGTTGCTAATGATATCAATCAAAAGGGCGGTTCGGCAGTTGCTATTGAGTGCGATGTTAAGAACATTGAATCAATTAATAATTCAATCAAGATCAGTCTTTCGAAATTTAACTCTTTAAATATTTTAGTGAATAATGCACAAGAAGTACCACTGGGGAATATTCTAGATGTAACGGATGAATCATTTATTGATGGTTGGAATTCTGGTCCCTTAGCTACATTCCGTTTTATGAAAGCTTGTCACCCGCATCTTAAAGGAGACGGGAAAATTATTAATCTAGCTAGCTCCTCAGCATTAAGACCGGATTCAGGTTCGTATGGAGCTTATGCGGCCGTTAAGGAATCAATTCGATCGTTGTCGAGGGCAGCTGCAGTTGAGTGGGGTCCAGATAATATTTTAGTAAATTGCATAATGCCTCTAGCAAAATCAACTGGCATGGATTGGTGGATGAATGAATATCCTGATGAGGCAAATGAATTTCTTAAAACTATTCCATTAGGCAGGGTAGGTGACTGCACAGATGACATAGGTGAAGCTGTTTGCCATATCCTGTCTGATGGCATGAACTATATTACTGGTTCTACCATCATGCTTGATGGCGGCCAAGCATTTCTGAGGTAGAAGGCATATGGATAAATTACAAAAATTAATTGACATTGAAGAGATTAAAAATCTTAAGCATAAATATTTTAGAGCGATTGATATGGCTGATTTTGATTTACTAGATAATGTTTTTTCAAAAGACATAACCATCGATTATCGTGGTGGTACATATAGATGGGAATCTGAAGGAAAAGAAACTATTAAGGAAAGTCTTAAATATGCCTTTCATAATCAGACAGCTGCCATGCATACCGCCCATCATCCTGAAATAGAAATACTATCTGAAGCAGAAGCGCAAGGTAAATGGTATCTACAAGATATTTTTTACAATTTTGATTTGGGTAGCGTTACCCAAGGCACAGCCCTTTATGAAGATAAATATATTAAAGTGAATGATCAATGGTTGATTCAACACTCAGAATACGATCGTATATGGGAACAGGTATCACCAATAAATCCTGCTGATAAATTTACAACAATTCTTTTAAAAGAAAAGGGAATTCAAAAATAGGAGCAAGTATGAAAGAGATGGTTCAGTCTGCATTGGATAACTATGTTTTAGCTTACAAGAATAATGATAAAGATTTATTTAAAAGCCTTTGGGATGATGAGGCTGTATTTGAGGATCCTGTGGGCGCAGATCCATGTAATGGAATTGAAGCGATATGTGCTTTTTGGGACTTTGGTCACAGCGAAGGAATGCAAATAACTCCAACCAATGTTGAAACTGTTGTTTGCTCAAATGAGGGAATTTTAAAGGCTGTCATGGAAGTAAGAAATATAAATGACAATTCAGGAATGGATATATCTATAGTAGACCACTTTGTTGTCAACGAAAGAGGAAAGATTACCAGCGGCAGAGCTTTTTGGGACGAATCTTCAATCTCCCAGCCTAAAAATGTTAATACAATTGAGATTAATGTTGAGGATTTTAAAGATAGGGGCTAAAGGATTAATCTTTTATGAATTTAAGCGTCAATTTAAATAAAATTGCTTTAATTAGAAACTCTAGAGGCAATAATACACCTTCATTAATCGATTATGCAGAGCAATGTATCGACCTCGGGGTTGATGGTTTAACCCTTCATCCAAGACCAGATCATCGACACGCAACTTCTGAAGATGCTATTTCAATTTCTAAAATTTGTAAAAATCATGATATTGAATTTAATTTAGAGGGTAATCCATTTTCCCTGCCTGATGGAGATTTTATTGGTTTCAAAGAGCTATGCATTCAAGCGTCTCCTAATCAAGTTACTCTAGTCCCGGATGATCTTAAGCAAATCACGTCTGATCATGGATGGCAACCAGGTTTTCATAACGATCAATTGCAGCTTTTCCTTGAATCTTTAAATGGTTTAAATATCAGAACCAGCCTATTCATAGATGCAAATATCAACTCGGTTGAATACGCATCAGAAATTGGTTTTGATAGAATTGAAATATATACAGGCCCATTTGCAAATTACCTAGCAGATGAAGATCTAACAAACTTTGAAATATGCAAAAATGAAATTACTGATTGTATAAATACTGCTTATCAAATGAATCTAGGAATTAATGCTGGGCATGATTTAAACTTACAAAATCTTCCACATTTAATGGAATGTGGATCAATTGATGAAGTCTCAATTGGCCATGCAATTATTACAGATGCATTGAAATTTGGTTTCGCTGATACCATAATAAAATACATCAAATCTGTTAGGAAAAACTAATGACAATTGAAGAAAAAATTAAAGATCAAATTAAAGAAAATAAGATTTTAATTTATATGAAAGGCTCTCCTTATGAGCCTAAGTGTGGTTTTTCAGCGAAAACGATTCAATCATTGATTGATTGCGGTGCAGAGTTCTCATATGTAGATATTCTTGAAAATCAAGAAATAAGACAAACTCTTCCAAATATCTCGGATTGGCCTACCTTTCCACAGGTTTTTGTCAGTGGTGAGTTAGTAGGCGGCTGCGATATTATTTCTGAAATGCATGAGTCAGGAGAGCTTCAAAAGCTTATAACTGAAGCAGTTTCATAATTAATTAACCGAAATCTTTTAACATCGCTTTTAATTCAAGTGTGTGCTGTTCTTCCTCACCAATCATGCTTCTGGCGTACTCTTCAAGATAAACAGATGCATCTGCAACACTCGACAGTAATTTTTTATACAGACTCAAAGCATGCAACTCATGCTCAAGTCCTTCCTCAAGAATATCTTTGATTGAATGTCTATGAGTTTCTTCAATCTTTGCCACTTTCAAACTGGGGTGACCATCTAGACCAACCAATAGTTCTCCTGCCTGTTGTGCATGCACCATTGATTCAGCTGCTTGCTCTTTAAGGAATGTCACTATCGGCAATCTATAGGGTCCAGAAACCATAAGTGAAGAATGGGTGTATCTAACAACACCAGCCAACTCATATTCCATAATTTCATTCAAGATGCCGCAAACTTTATTGGTATCCATTTCTTTCATTTCCATAATTTTTCCTTTATTAAATGTTAATGATTTCTACTTTATAATTCTTTATTATTATTGTAAACCACTGATTTAAGGTATTTTTTTAATGATAATCATTATCAGTATGGTATTTATTCTCATTTATGAAATTATGTAGATATGCAAGTTATTAGAGGTGATGATTATCAGTCATGGGTTTACTCAAATGAGGAGGATTTAGTTGTTGTTGATCCGTGGTTAACAAAAAAACAAGTTTTCCCAAAATATCATTGGTTACTTAGTAGAGAATCCACGCAGCATGCGTATCTTATTAAAAATAATCTTGTTAAAAAGGTTACTCACATTATTATTACCGCTCATTTTTCTGATCATCTAGATTTAGATTCATTAAAACTTTTTAAAAATTCTATTCCAATATATACAACTCTTGAAGCTTCTAAGGTTTTGGCTAAATCAGGTTTTACAAACGTTACAGTTGTAAACATTGATAGAGAATATGAGCTTAATACATTGAAGTTAAAAATCTTTAAAGCAGGTAGACCATACAATACTACAACTTTTGCATACACGATTAGCAATATAAGGGCTAAGGTTTTTCATGAACCGCACATGTTTAATAACAAAACAGAAATTGATAATATTGATGCATGCATCGTCACTGTAGATATGGTCAAGGTCTTTGGGCTAGTGCAAGTTTCTATGGGTCTCAACCAAGCAAGATTGGTTAAATCAAAACTTAATGCAAAATATTTTATTCCAACAGGAATAGCTCCCAATCGAACAAAAGGTTTTATAAGTTATTTTTTAGGTATAAAAGAGTTCTACCAGCAAATTACTTTGCTGCCTACTAGTTGCCAGCAAGTCGGTGATTCGCTTAGTTTGTAGAGAGAGCATTAAAATCATAATCATTAATAATTTTACAAAATACTTCAGCAGTAACCATGGCGTCATATGCTGCGCTATGCGCTTCCTCATTGTCATAAGAAATATTTAATTCTTTGCAAACTTTTGCTAAGACAGTTTGCTTGGTTGCAAGGACCCCTAAGCTCACAGTGTCAATTAATGAAAATGGGTGGAATGGTGATTTCTTTATATTATTTCTTAAGCAGGCCTCCAGCAGGAAGCTATGATCAAAAAAGGCATTGTGCCCTACAAGAATAGCTCTAGAGCATTCATACTTATTTTTTTGTTTGTTGATAATTTTAAAGATTGAATCAAGCGCAAACTTCTCATCAACAGCAACTCTTAAAGGATGATTTAAATCTAGCTTTAGAAATTCCAAGGCGTCATCATCAACCAACAAGTCTTGAAATGGTTCTATATGAAATCTATGAGATTCACCTAACACCAGCATTGAATTTTCTTCATCAATAAGTTGAATTGCTATTTCCAAGATAGCATTTTTTTTTGAATTAAATCCACCAGTCTCTAGATCTACAACTACCGGTAAGAATTTTCTAAACCTATCTTTTAACATTTATGCCCTCTAATATGCACGTATAATATAAACGAAAATTTAATATAAATATGATTTTTAAAGATATAACAGATTTAAATTTCAATGGGGTTAATATATCTTCCCATCATGAGTTCAATCATGAAAAAGTTTATTATTATGAAGACTCAAAAGCTGGGCTTAAATCCTTAATTGCAATTCATAGTTCCACAAAGGGCCCCGCGATTGGTGGCTGTCGATTTAGACAATATGATACCTTTGATGCGGGCTTGACTGATGTTTTGCGCTTATCTCGAGGCATGACAGATAAGAATAATGTCGCACAAATTCCATTTGGCGGGGGCAAAGCTGTAATATTTAAAGATGGTATAAAATCTGAAGCTTTACTTACAGCATTTGCTGATTTCTTGAATCTATTAGAGGGCTCTTATATATCAGCTGAAGATATAGGTATAACTCTTGAGGATATTCAGTTTATAAAAAAACATAGTAATTTTGTTTTTGACAATGTTGATCCCGGGCCTTTTACAGCTAAGGGATTGTTCTATTCTATAGAACAAGCAATAAACACACACTTATCTGAAAACATACAGGGGAAAAAAATTGCAATTCAAGGGGCCGGAAGTGTTGGAAAAAAACTTGCTGAATATCTGGCAGGAGCAGGTGCAAATGTTTTTATATCTGATATTGATAAATTAAAGCTTGAAGCCATTAGTGATAATAATATTACATGCATTGAAGATGCCTTTACTTTCGATTGCGATTTATTAGCTCCTTGTGCAGTAGGGGGGATATTTACAAAGTCTTCTATCAAAGATCTTAATTGTAAAATTATTGCTGGTGGGGCTAATAACCAACTTCTTAATACGTCTGTTGCAGATGATTTGCATGAACGCGGAATACTCTTTATACCTGATATCTTAATAAATTCAGGCGGAGTTATAGGCTTGACTAAAGATTTTTTAAATCGTGATGATGCTAAAACAGAAGAAGCATTAAAAGAAATTGCTTATAGAGTCAGAGAGGCAATAATTTTCTCTAAAGAAAAATCAATTTCTATAAACGAAACCCTTAAGAGAAAAGATTTATAATTGCTTTTTCAACTTTTCGACATCTTCAGCATTAATATATTTTTCATTTTTTTGTGATTCAAGCATCCCTAACTGAAGTTTTTTTAATGATGTAGCGCTATCAATATTCCTATTTTTTAATTTTTGATTAATAGACTCACCAATACTTAAATTTTCAAGAATACTTTTATTCATTTTAGATTTTTTCTTTTTTCGTAGATCTAACTCTACCTTTAGATCAAAAAAATGACTTGAACTATCTCTTGTGATTAAAGATTTATCTTCATCAATATCAATTAATTCAATGCAATCAACTGGACATGGTTCAATGCATAGTTCACACCCTGTGCATAAATCGTTAATCACGTTATGCATCAAGTTAGCTGCACCCGAAATAGCATCAACAGGGCATGCATCTATGCATTTAGTGCAGCCAATACAATCTTCTTCAACAATTTGAGCAACCTGAGGCTTTAAATCGGGTCCATAGTCATGATCAAGCTGCAAGGAATCCCTATTTAAAATATCAGAAATTCTATCAAGCGTTACTTGTCCACCAGGCACACATCTATTATGAGGAGAGCCGTTTGCAATTTCTTCTGCGTAGGGTCTGCAGCCTGAAGTATCGCAGCGACCGCATTGAAATTGAGGTAATTCAGCGTTAATCAACTCAATTAAGTTGCTCATTAGGCTTACTCGGCAACCCCTAGCTTCCTTTGCAATTTTGTATTTGAAGTTGTATATCCAAATGGAACTCTTTCGCCTGGAAAATTTCTTTGATATGCCTTTTGAACTGCAAGTGTGGTTTCATGGAATCCGCATAATATTAAATCTAATTTACCAGGGTAGTCATTGATATCTCCTACAGCAAAAATACCATCTCGATTTGTTTGAAAATTTTCAGTATTAACTAATATTTTTTTTGATGCTAAATCAAGCTCCCATTCAAGTATTGGACCCAGTTTTTT
>Ga0181555_1002582_pt1 | contig 14904 bp, 13 predicted proteins | sample 011ome_15_FD_145601 | JGI IMG/M metagenome (GOLD analysis project Ga0181555, IMG submission 145601) | Coastal salt marsh microbial communities from the Groves Creek Marsh, Skidaway Island, Georgia - 011504AT metaG (spades assembly) | ecosystem: Environmental > Aquatic > Marine > Intertidal zone...
CAGGGAAATATCTATAATCATGAGCATCTTCCTTTGATCTCATAGATCTAGTTTCGTTTTTTTTAGTATCAAACAATCTTGTTTCTTGATCAATTGATTTACCTTCTTCAATTAAATCAACTTGTCTATTAGCTTCATACTCTATAGCCATCTGCATAAATTTAATTGAATTTACATTTTTTATCTCACATCTTGTTCCATATTCTTTAGATTTTATGCGTCTAACAGATACATTAACATCTGCTCTAAGAGATCCTTCTTGCATATTTCCATCACAAGTTCCTAAATATCTCATAATTGATCTTAATTTTTTAATATATGCACTTACTTCATCTGGTGATCTTAAATCTGGTTTGCTGACAATTTCCATTAAGGCAACACCAGATCTGTTAAGATCTACAAATGTATTTTGTGGATCTAAATCATGAATACTTTTTCCAGCATCTTGCTCTAAATGAAGTCTCTCTATACCTACTTCTTTTTGACCATCGGGCATATCTAGAATCACTTTACCCTCACCTACTATTGGATCTTTAAATTGAGAAATTTGATACCCCTGAGGTAAATCAGCGTAAAAATAATTTTTTCTATCAAAAACAGATCTTTTATTTATTTTTGCATTAAGACCTATGCCTGTTTTAATTGCCTGTTGAACACAAAATTTATTAATGACTGGTAACATACCTGGAAAGGCAGCATCAACTAAACTTACTTGTGTATTTGGCTCAGAGCCAAATTTGGTAGGTGATGATGAAAATAGTTTGGAGTTTGAGGTTACTTGTGCATGAACTTCTAATCCAATTACCACTTCATATTGGTTATCACCTCTATCAATTAAGTATTGAGAATTAGTATTACTCATTTCATCCACCAATCAGAAATCTTATTCTCAAAACCTATTTTTTCTTCCATTGCATATGCAATGTTTAATAAATTTTGCTCATCAAAAGCTTTACCAATTAATTGTAAACCCAGAGGATATCCTTTTTTATCATGACCTGCCGGAATAGATATCCCAGGTAGACCTGCTAAATTAACTGGCACTGTAAATATATCATTCAAATACATAGAAATTGGATCATTTGTTTTCTCCCCAATTTTAAAAGCTGAACTTGGTGTTGATGGTGTTAAAATTGCATCAACTTTTTTATATGCTTCATCAAAATCAGATTTTATTAAATTTCTAACTTTTTGAGCCTTTAGGTAATAAGCATCATAATAACCTGATGAAAGAACATAGGTTCCAATCATTATTCTACGCTGAACTTCAGAACCAAAACCTTCAGATCTAGTCTTTTCATACATATCTATAAGATTTTTACCTTCGGCTCTAAAACCATATTTTACTCCATCATATCTAGCTAGATTTGACGATGCCTCTGCCGGAGCTACAATATAATATGTCGGTAAAGCATAATTAGTATGTGGAAGAGAAATATCAATTATTTCAGCACCACAATCTTTAATATATTCAACTCCTTTTTTCCATAAATCTTCAATTTCATCTGGCATACCATCAACTCTATATTCTTTAGGAATACCAATTTTTTTTCCTTTGATATCTTTATTTAATTCTTTGCTATATTCATTTCTTTTAAAATCAACAGATGTTGAGTCTTTGGAATCATAGGAGCTTATAATTTCATGAAGCAATGCACAGTCTTCAACATTTTGTGACATTGGTCCTGCTTGATCAAGTGAAGATGCAAAAGCTACTATGCCATAACGAGAACAACTTCCATAAGTAGGTTTTAATCCAACGGTGCCTGTAAATGATGCTGGTTGTCTAATTGAGCCACCAGTATCAGTTCCAATTGTAACAGGTGTTAAACGAGCAGCTAAAGCTGATGCTGAACCTCCGGATGATCCACCGGGAACTAAATTTTCATCAATTGGATTTTGAACATTTCCAAAAAAACTAGTTTCATTAGAAGATCCCATTGCAAATTCATCACAATTCAATTTTCCTAAAAGAATAGCGCCTTCATTCCACATATTTTGAGTGACAGTTGACTCATAAGGTGGAATAAAATTATTCAACATTTTACTCCCAGCAGTAGTTTTTACATCTTTAGTGCAGAACAAATCTTTAACCGCAATTGGAATACCTGGAAGCTTTAAATCTAAATTTGGATTTTCATCAAATTGCTTTGCTTTATTTAAAGCATTTTCGAAATTGTCAGTAATGTAAGCATTAAGTTTTTTTGATTTTTCTGACCTTTCTACAAATGATTTGGTTATCTCTACAGATGACAATTCTTTTTTCTTAACTTTGTTTACTAAATTCGAAAGTGATAAGGATGTAATTTCAGTCATTATTCTATCACCTTAGGAACCACAAAATAATCTTCATTACTATCAGGTGAATTTTTTATAATTTGATCTCTTATATTATCGCTTTTAATTTCATCTGACCTAAGTTTTAAAGTTGTTTCAGCAACAGAAGTTAATGGTTCAACATTATCAGTTTTTAATTCATTGAGTTTTTCAATAAATTCAAATATTGAACTTAAATCTTTTGCTAATTTATCAGCTCTTTCCTCATCTACAGAAATTCTTGATAATTTTGATATATGCTTAATTGTTTTAAGATCTATACTCATATGATAAATAATTTGTGGCAAACTATCACTTAAGTAAAAAATATACAATATGATCAAAATTGAAGATTTTAAAAAAATTAATTCTAAGAAAACTAGATTAATTGGTCTTGATCTTGGATCAAAAAGAATTGGTGTATCAATTTGTGATGAAAAACGATTAATAGCCACTCCCTTTAAAACAATTCACAAAACCACTGGCAAGAATTTAATTGAACAAATAAGAGAAATTATTGAAGAAAATGATATTGGAGGGATTATAGTTGGAAATCCTCTTAATATGGATGGAACACCGGGTAGATCTGCCCAATCTGTTAATGACGTTATTAGAAATATTAAAGATATTATTGATATTCCAATTATTCTTTGGGATGAAAGATTATCCACAGTTGGAGCATTCAATTTATCCAGTCAAATAGATGTTAGTGTTAGTAAAAGAGAGAAAAAAATTGATGAAAACGCAGCTGCTTTCATTTTACAAGGTGCAATTGATTATTTAAATAATTAACACTTGCTATAGTAAAGCATTATAGTTATAGAGTTGGTTTTAATGGCAATTAAAACCAATAAAGCTATTAAAATTTCTCAAAAACATCTCCTAGGAATACAAGATTTATCAATTAACGATGTAAATCTTATTTTAGACGAAGCAAAAGATTACATAAAACTTAATCAAAGCAATAATAAAAGAACAGATGTTCTTAAAGGTAAAACTCAAATAAATTTATTTTTTGAACCCTCAACAAGAACACAAAGCTCGTTTGAATTAGCAGGTAAAAGACTTGGCGCTGATGTTATGTCCATGAATATTAGTAATTCTGCAATTAAAAAAGGAGAAACCTTAATCGATACAGCAATGACTTTAAATGCAATGCATCCAGATATTATTGTTATTAGGCATCAAGACTCTGGCGCATGTAACCTTTTATCTCAAAAAGTTAATTGTGCTGTATTAAATGCAGGTGATGGTAGAAGAGAACATCCTACTCAAGCATTGCTAGATGCACTAACTATAATTACTAGAAAAAAAAAAATAGAAGGTCTTAGAATTGCAATTTGTGGAGACATAGTACATTCAAGGGTAGCAAGATCAAATATTTATCTTCTTAATATGCTGGGTGCAGAAGTTAATATAATTGCTCCTACAAATTTAATGCCAAAAGAAATTGAAAGATTTGGAGTGAACACTTTTACTGATATGAAAAAAGGACTTAAAAATTGTGACATAGTTATGATGTTAAGACTTCAAAATGAAAGGATGACAAGCTCATACCTTGCCTCCAACAGAGAATATTATGAATATTATGGATTAACACCAGACAAGCTAGATCATGCAAAACCTGATGCACTGATAATGCATCCTGGACCTATGAATAGAGGTATAGAGATAGATACAATGTTAGCTGATGATATAAACAAAAGTGTAATTAAGGAACAAGTAGAATTAGGTGTAGCTGTAAGAATGGCTTGTTTAAAAATTTTTTGTAAGTAAATGAAAAGACAATACTTTATAAACGCCAATATAATCGACCCTCACAATTCAATGAATGAAAATGGTGGGCTTATAGTTGGTGAAGATGGAAAAATCGAAGCAATTGGTAAAAAAGTTAACACAAATAACTTACCATCAAGAGAAAAGCCTATTGATTTAAATGGAAAATATATTTTTCCAGGTTTAGTGGATATGAGAGTTTTTGTTGGCGAACCTGGGTATGAATATAAAGAAAATTTTAGAACTTTAAGTAATGCGGCCCTAGCTGGTGGAGTAACATCAGTAGTTACTATGCCAAATACTGATCCAATAATTGATAATGTCTCGATAGTTGATTTTTTAAAAAGAAGAGGAAGAGATAAATCTAAAATTAATATTTTTCCATGTGCCTCACTTACAAAAGGAATTGAAGGCGTTACCATGACTGAATTTGGTTTATTACAAGAAAAAGGAATTATAGCATTTACAGATGGAATCAAAACTATTCAAAACTCACGACTGATGTCTAGAATTATGAATTCTGCAAAAGACCTAGGAAGTTTAATTATGCAACATGCTGAAGATTATGAGCTTGCAAAAAATGGTATGATTAATTCTGGAATTATAGCAACAAAATTAGGTTTATCAGGTATTCCTGATATAGCTGAAAGGATTATAATAGAAAGGGATCTAACATTATTGGAAAAAACTAAATGCAGGTATCATATATCTCAATTATCATCTGAAAAATCAGTTTTAACCTTAGAAGAAAGAAAAGATAAAGTCCAATTTACTTCTGGAGTTTCAATAAATAATTTATCTCTAAATGAAAATGACATTGGTGACTTTAGAACTTTTTTAAAACTTTCACCTCCATTAAGAAAGGAAGAAGATAGATTAGCATTAGTGAAAGGTTTGAAAGATGGCTCAATAGATGTAATTGTGTCAGATCATAAACCTGAAGATGAAGAGTCTAAAAGATTAACCTTTGCGCAAGCTGCTACAGGTGCATCAGGAATTGAAACTTTACTGTCTTTAAGCCTTGAACTTTATCATAATGGTTCTCTAAAATTAGATACTATAATAAATGCTTTAACAAATAACCCTGCCAGAATTCTTAAAATTAACAAAGGAAATTTATCTATAGGAAATGATGCAGACTTTTGCATTGTAGATATAAGCAAACCTTGGATAGTAAAAAAAGATAAATTGATTTCAAAATCTAAAAATACCTCAATAGAAGATAAAAAACTTCAAGGCAGGGTTTTAAATACTTTTGTAAAAGGTAAGGAATTATTCAAATTATAAATGGATTATATCTTAGTAATTTTGATTACATATCTTTTAGGATCAATACCTTTTGGTTTTCTATTAACAAAATTTTTTTTACAGAAAGATATTAGAAATATCGGCTCAGGAAATATAGGTGCAACAAATGCTCTTAGAACTGGCAATAAAATTATAGGATTTTCAACCTTAGTACTCGATGTGGGAAAAGCTGTATTGCCAATTATATTAATCAAATATTATTTCCCACAATATATTTATATTGGTGCTTTAAGTGTATTTTTAGGACATGTTTTTCCAGTGTGGCTAAAGTTTAAAGGTGGAAAAGGTGTTGCTGCATATCTTGGAATACTTTTTTCAATCAATGTTTTATTCGCAATAGTTTTTTCTGTAAGTTGGCTAATAGTTTACTTTATTTCAAAACTGTCTTCTTTATCATCTTTAATTGCAACTTTGAGTGTTCCTATTTTCATTTTTTTCTTTAACATTCAAAGTAATATAATTTTCTTTCTAATAATGTTTGTTTTGATTTTTTATACACACAGAGAAAATATCAAAAGGCTAAAAAATAAAGAAGAAACAAAAACTAAAATTTATTAATTTGACTATCAATAAGTTTTCGTTAGTTTGTAAGCATGAATCTCGTAATTGTTGAAAGTCCAGCTAAAGCTAAAACAATAAATAAATATCTCGGTGATGATTATAAAGTTTTGGCTAGTTATGGTCATATAAGAGATTTACCTTCGAAAAATGGATCTGTAGACCCTGATCAAAATTTTAAAATGGAATGGGAAGTTGATAGTTTTTCAAAAAAATATTTAAAAGAAATAACAGATGCAGCTAAAGATTCTTCAAAAATTATTTTAGCAACAGACCCTGACAGAGAGGGTGAAGCAATAGCTTGGCATGTTAAAGAATATTTAGATCAAAAAAAACTCCTTAAAGATAAAGAAGTAGAAAGAGTTGTATTTAATGAAATTACAAAAAAAGCAGTAGTTCATGGAATTGAAAATCCAAGGCAAATTGAACCATATTTAGTAGACGCTTATATGGCTAGGCGTGCTTTAGATTATTTAGTTGGTTTTAATATATCCCCTATTCTTTGGACTAAATTACCAGGATCAAAATCTGCAGGAAGAGTGCAATCTGTTGCTCTTAAATTAATTACAGAAAGAGAACATGAAATTGAGTCATTTAATCCTGAAGAATTTTGGACTTTAAGCGTAAAATTTTCAGATACGAATAATAATTTTATAACTGCAAGTATTTATGAATTAAACTCAAATAAGATAGAAAAATTTACTTTCAAAAATAAAGTCGAAATTAATGAAGCTATTGAGGATATTAAAAAAAAGCAATTTTCGATTACTGATATATCAAGTAAAACTGTTAGCAGAAAACCATCAGGACCATTTACAACCTCAACACTTCAACAAACAGCATCTAGTAGATTAGGGTTTGGAGCATCTAGAACGATGCAAATAGCACAAAGATTATACCAAGGTATTGAAATAGAAGGAGAAACTATAGGCCTTATTACTTATATGCGAACAGATGGAACCAATTTATCCGCTGATGCAATTAGTACCTTTAGAGATTATATCAAAGAGAATTGTGGTAAAGAATATTTACCAAGCCAACCTCTAAATTATTCTGGTAAAAAAGCTAAAAATGCTCAAGAAGCACATGAAGCAATTAGACCAACAGATATTAGTAGATCACCTGAAAATGTGAAAAAATATTTAAGTACAGATCAAAACAAACTATATGAATTGATTTGGTCTAGAGCTTTATCTTCACAAATGGAGTCTGCACAATTTGATAGAAGTACCATAACATTTACATCAAATGATAAAGGTACAATTTGTAAATCAAGTGGTTCTATTTTAAAATTTGATGGTTTTTTGAAAATTTACAAATCTCCTTCTAAGGAGGAAGATGAAGAAATACTGCCAGTAGTATCAAAAGGTCCAGTTAATATTGAAGCTTTAATGGACGAACAGCATTTCACACAACCTCCTCCAAGATACTCTGAAGCAAGTCTAGTTAAAAAATTAGAAGAATTAGGAATTGGTAGACCATCAACATATGCAAGTATTATTTCAACGATTGCAAATAGAGGTTATGCAGAAATCACTAATAAAAGATTTTTTCCAACCGATAGAGGTAAATTAATTTCTGCTTTTTTAGAAAAACTATTTTCAAGATATGTAGATTATAATTTTACAGCAGGCCTTGAGGACCAATTAGATGAAATTACCACAGGTAAGGAAAGCTGGATTAAAGTTTTAGAATTATTTTGGAAAGATTTTAATAACAATGTTTCTGAAGTTAAAGAAAAAAGAACAAGGGAAGTACTTGATCTATTAAATGATAGTTTAGGTGACTTGGTATTTGATAAAGATAAAGATGGAAATATAGATAGAAAATGTAAAATTTGCTCAGAAGGTGTCTTAAGTTTAAAGAATAGTTTTAGAGGAGGTGCTTTCATAGGCTGTTCAAATTATCCTGATTGTAAGTTCACAAGACCACTATCAAAAGCTAAGGCAGCTGCACAAGCTCAATTAGCAGAACCAAAATTTATAGGTAAGCATGATAATGGAAATGATATTTTTTTAAAAAATGGAAGATTTGGTCCTTATTTACAATATGAAATCATTCCTGAAGAAATAGAAAATGAAATAAAGGATGTTAAAAAGAAAAAAAAGAAAAAATTAAAAAAAGAAACAAATGATAACCTGAAGAATGTATCAATACCAAAAGGGATAGAACTTGAAACTGTAGATTTAGAAAAAGCTAAATTCTTATGCTCACTTCCAAAATCGCTAGGGGTAAATCCTGAAAATCAAAAAGATATAATGCTTAACACCGGGAGATTTGGACCTTACTTAAAGTGTGATAACAAATCTGCAAGAATTGAAAATGTTGATGAAATTTTTTCATTAGGGTTGAATAGAGCAATTACTTTAATTGCAGAGGCTAAACCTGGTCGAATGTCATCTTCAATAATTAAAGATTTAGGAGAGCATCCAGAAGATAAAAAACCAGTTAGAGTGATGAAAGGCCAATATGGACCTTATATTAAATATAAATCCTTAAACGCAACAATACCTGAAGAAAAAGATCCAACAGATCTTACAATGGAGGAAGCTTTAATTCTTATTGAGAAAAGGAAGGAATACGATAAAAATAAAAAATCAAAAAAAAGGAAATCTAAATGAGCTATGAAGATAATATTAAGAAATTAGGTTTAAAATTACCAGAAGCAAAAGCTCCAGCTGGAAATTATGTTGCTACTAAAATAGTTGGTAAATTACTTTATATATCAGGTCAGATATCTATTGATGAAAATGGTCAACTCCTCAAAGGTAAAGTTGGTTTGGATTTAAACTCAGATCAAGCATATAATGCAGCAAAACGTTGTGGGCTTAGTATTATCACCCAAGCAAAACATGCTTGTAACGGAGATCTTTCTAAAATTAAGAATTGTGTAAAATTGACAGGTTTTGTGAATTCTACTGAAGATTTTACTGAACAACCAAAAGTAATCAACGGTGCATCTGATTTAATAGCTGAAGTTTTTGGAGAAGCTGGCAAACATACGAGAGCTGCTGTAAGCACTAACAGCTTGCCGCTTGGTGTAGCTGTTGAAGTTGATGCAATATTTGAGTTAAATTAAGAACTAACCTCTCCCCACACTGTAGTATTTGACATTTTTATTAGTCATTTTACTTGGTATGTATAAATTTCTCATATCGTAAATTTTAATTTTCTTATTCTTAATCAATTTTAAAAAATCTAGAGATTTAAAATCATTCCACTCAGTATGAATAATTACTAGATCAGTTTTTTCAAGACATCTTGAAATTGATCTAGCAAAACTTACATTTTTATATCCCTTAAATTCTTTTTTGTAACCGGTTGGATCAAAATATCTTATCAAAGCTCCTTTTTTAGATAGAGCTGGAATCATTATTAAACTTGATGAGTCTCTCATATCATCAGTATTAGCTTTAAATGTAACACCTAAAAAACTAATTTTTTTATTCTTAACTTTATTATTTAATATTTGATAAACTCTTTTTAACATCAACTGTGATCTATTTTCATTTGATTTGATAACAGATTTGATAACAGAAAGATTTGTGGAGAATTTATCAGCTGTTGAGGTTATTGCTTTTGTATCTTTTGGAAAACAAGATCCACCATATGCAGGACCTGCTCTTAAAAAACGACTTCCAATTCTTTGATCTAAACCCATCCCAATTGATATATCATCAACATTTATATTTGTTTTTTCACAAAGATTAGCTAATTCATTAATAAAGGTAATTTTAGTAGCTAAAAATGCATTTGAAGCATACTTAATTAATTCAGCTGCTCTTCTTGATGTATTGATATATTTTGCACCTTTAGCAATTAATGGGGTATATAAATGTTTTAAAATCCTAGTCGATTTTTTATCATTAGAACCAACTACAACTCTGTCTGGATAAATAAAATCTCTAATTGCCTCACCTTCTCTTAAAAACTCAGGGTTAGACACAACAGAAAATTTAATTCGAGAATTTGATTTTATCAAAATTTTTTCAATTTCATCACCAGTTGTAACTGGAACTGTAGATTTTGTTATAATTATCTTATATTTATTAATGTTTTTGGACAATTCTTTAGCGACTCCAAATACTTGACTTAAATCAGCACTGCTTCCCCCTCTTTTAGTCGGTGTACCAACACAAATAAATATTATATCAGATTTTCTAACAGATTTATTTAAATCATTAGAAAAGCTTAATCTTTTATTCTTAATATTTTTTTTAACAAGCTCGTCTAAGCCAGGCTCGTAGATTGGAATTTTTCCATCTTTTAAGTTTTTGATTTTATTAATATCTTTATCAACACAAATAACGTCATTTCCTAAATCAGAAAAACATACACCACTTACTAAACCTACGTAACCAGTTCCTATCATACATAGTTTCATGATCTTGCAATTTCTAATGTAGAGTTAATATAACCATGCATTGTACCACAATCTAGATACTTTCCAGAAAAGTTGTGAGCAATAAATTTTTCTTTATCTTTAATTAATTTTTGTATCGCATCAGTTATATGAATTTCACCACCTTTTCCAGGTTTCTGGTTCAATAGTAAATTAAAAATTTTTTTTGGGAGTATATATCTTCCAATAACAGCTTTGTTAGAGGGTGCATTTTTAACTAAAGGTTTCTCAATTACATCTTCTATCAATGAGTTATGTTTATTTAGTTTTTTCTTAAACTTAAAAATTCCCCATCTTGAAACAGTTTTTCTTTCAACTCTCATACTAGCCATCACAGATGATTTATATTTTCGATGAATTTTAATCATAGATTTTGAACAGTTGTTCTTGATAATCAGATCGTCAGGTAAAAGCATTAAAAAATGATTATCTTTTATTAAATTTTTTGTTTTCAATACAGCATCTCCAGTTCCTAATGGCTTATTTTGATAAACAAACTTTATCATTTTTTTATATTTCAATATTTTTTGATATTCTTTTTTTACTCTTTGATCATTCTTTTTTTTTATTATTTTTTTATAAAAAGAGTCATTATAAAAATATTTTTTAATAATTTCTTTTTTTTTTGAAATAATAAATATTATTTCTTTAATTCCAGCGTCAATACATTCATCTAAGATATACTCAATTCCAGGTTTACCATTTATTGGTAAAAGTTCTTTTGCAAAGACACTTGTTAAAGGCAACAATCTGGTACCTAGACCAGCCAGTGGAATAATTGCTTGTTTAATCATGCAAATGTTTTACTTATTAAACTAGCTAATACAAATGAAAATTATATTAAATAGCTTAATTCTTAAAAAAGAACTTAAGAAAATTAAAAATTTAGGTTTCATTCCCACAATGGGAAGCATTCATAAGGGTCATGAGTACTTAATTAAGAAATCTAAAAAAGAATGTAAAAATACTTTAGTAAGTATTTATGTTAACCCAACACAATTTAATAATTTAAATGATTATAAAAAATATCCAAACGACATTAAAAATGATTTAAGAATATTAAAAAAACTCAAAGTTGACCTGGTTTTTATTCCAAAAACTGAAGACATATATAAACAAAGAAGAACAAAAAAAATTACACTATTTCAAAAAGATAAAATTTTATGTGCAAAATATAGAAAAGGACATTTTGAGGGTGTTATTGATGTGATGGATAGACTTACTAAGCTAATTATGCCCAATAAGATATTCATGGGAGAAAAAGATTATCAACAATATTACTTATTAAAGAAATACATAGAAAAAAAATATCCGAGTAAAATAATTAATTGCAAAACAATTAGAGATAATAAATCAATTGCACTTTCTTCAAGAAATTTATTACTTAAACCTAAATCACTAGTTATTGCAGCTAATGTTGTCAAAGATCTAAAAAAAATAAAAGAAAATATTAACACACAAAAAAATATAAAAATTTATTTAAAAAAAGAATCTAAAAACCTGATAAAGAAGAATAATATTAAAATTGAGTACTTAGAATTTAGAAATTTAAAAACATTAAAAACTTCAAATACTTTCAAAAATTCAAGATTATTTATTGCTTATTATTTACAGAATGTAAGATTAATAGACAATTTATAAAAAATAAGCTCCTACTCCCAGAAAAGATACAAAACCTATTACATCTGTTATTGTTGTTACAAACACACTTGAAGCAATAGCTGGATCTATTTTCATTTTTTTCAAGGTTACTGGTACTACAATTCCAAACAAACCAGCAACAATCATTGTGATAATCATTGAAATAGAGATAATTAAAGATAATTGAATATCTTTAAACCAAAGCTGTACTATTAAAGAACTGATAATTGCAAAAATAATTCCATTTAATACTCCTATATTAAATTCTTTTAATATGTTTTGATTAAAATTATTTTTTGTTAAATCATTAGTTGCTAAAGTTCGAACTGTTACTGCTAGAGTTTGCATGCCAGCATTACCTCCCATAGAAGCAACAATCGGCATCAAAAAAGCCAAAACAACCATTTGTTCTATAGTTGCGCCGAATAAACTTATACACCACGTTGCCAAAAAAGCGGTGAAAAGATTCAACAGTAACCAATTAAAGCGTCTTTTGGTTTTTACAAAAACTCCATCTGTGATTTCTTCATCTCCAACACCAGCCAGTCTTAAAGCATCTTCTTCAGCCTCTTCTTTTAAGACTGTTAATACATCATCATAAGTAATCATCCCGACTAATTTATTATTTTTATCAACTACACATGCTGAATTTAAACTGTAATTTTCAAATAAATTACCTACTTCTTCCCTATCCATATCTACTGGTACTAAAAAAGGAGACTCAGTCATTATTGCAATCATTTTTGTATCACGCGGTGTTCTTAAAACTTTAGATGATGGTACAGTTCCTATGGGTTTAAAATTTTCATCAACAATGAAAATTTCTAAAAACTCCTCTGGTAATTCTTTGTTTTCTCTTAAATAATCAATTGTTTGACCTACACTCCAATTACTCGGTATTGCAGTAAATTCTCTCTGCATGATTCTGGCAGCACTATCTTCTGGATAACTCAGACCCTCAAGTAAAGCAAAACGATCTTTTGGGGGTAATTCACTTAATATTGAATTTTTGTCACTCTCATTAACATTTTCTAAAATTTTAATTGCATCATCTGACTCAAGATTTTTTAAAATTCTTATAATTGATGCTGAAGATAAGTATTTAATGATTTCTGATTGAACCGACTCATTAAGTTCAATAAATACTTCAGGATCAATTTTAAACTCATTAAGTTTAATTAAACTCTCCCTATCATTTTGATTTAAATGCTCAATTATGTCAGCAGCATCAGCTGGATGCATTTCTTTAAATGAATTAGTTATGAAAACTGCATCATTATTTGAAATTTTATCAGTTAGGACTTTTATATATTCTTTGTTAAACTCAAAGTTAACTTTTTTATCTTTTATTTTTTTTGTTAAAGTCATAAGTTTACCAGTAATATTTTTTGCAACTTTTAATACAATATAAGAAGAATACAATTTTTTAATGAATATTGAGATCAAAAAGACTGAAAAACCAGTAAAATATCAAAATGCAATAAGTTTACTAGAAAATAGATTAAAATTAGTTAGTGCAAATAAAGAAAAAGAATTAATTTGGATTCTGGAGCATGAAGCTATTTTTACAGCAGGCACAAGTTATTCAAAAAAAGAAATTTTAGATAATTCAATTCAGATTTATGAAACCAATAGAGGAGGAAAAATTACTCATCATGGTCCAGGTCAGTTAATTTTTTATTTTGTAATTGATTTAAGAAAACGTAAAAAAGATATTAGAAAATTTATTAATATTATTGAAACAAGTATAATTGAAACATTAAAATATTATAACATTCAAAGTTTTTCTGACAGAGAGAATGTAGGAATTTGGTTTAATAATAATCATAAAATTCAAAAAATTGCGGCTATTGGTGTGCGTGTTAGTAAATGGATTGCTTATCATGGTTTCTCTTTAAATATTAACAATTCTTTAAAACCTTTTGAAAGTATAGTTCCTTGTGGAATTTCAGACAAAGGAGTTACGAATTTAAAAAAAATTTCTGACCAAAATTATGAAAAAATTAAAGATATTTTGATAGAAAAATTTCTTACTAATTTGAAAACTTTAAACGCTTAGTTTTTATTAATTTTTTAAAATAATCAGGTAATAAAGCAGTATAAGTATATTTTTTTTCATTTATCATAAATTTAATTTGATAAGAATGTAGCATCAATTCCTTATTTATTCCTTTAGCAAACTCAGTATTTCTGTACTTAGTGTCACCAAATATTGAATTTCCAATTTCATAAAGTTGTTTTCTTAATTGATGCTTTCTTCCAGTAATAGGTTTCATCTCTACCAAAGAACATAATGAATTTTTATCTATTACTTTATATAAAGTTCTTGCCTTCTCTATAATTTTTTTTCCATTTTCATATCTGATCAAATCACTTATCCATTCACCTTTATCAGATTCAATTTCACCATGACAAATTGCTAAATAAGTTTTATGTACCTTTCTCAAACGAAATAGTGATGTTAACAACTGAGCTGTTTCTCTGTTTTTAGCAATAATAAAAACACCTGATGTATCTTTATCTAATCTATGAACTGAGTATGGTTTAGAATTTTTAAAAACCTCACTTTTTGCAAAAATATCAACTAAATTTTTTTTAGATTTAGTTCCACCCTGAACAGAAATACCTGATTTTTTATTTAGCACTATAAAATTTTCATTATCATCGATTATTAGATTTTCATTTTCTTTAATAACTTGATCTGTAGGTTGGTACTTAATTTTTTTTTGTAAAATATTTTCTTTAAAATTAATATTAAATGTTTGGATTTCAAATCCAGTTTTTATCTTAAAAGAACTTTTAACTTTCTTTTTATTAACTTTAATTTTTCCTGACCTTAGACTTTTTTCTACAAGACTCTGTGGGATGTTGCCAAGTTTATTTCTTATCCATCTGTCTAAACG
>Ga0181555_1002585_pt1 | contig 14895 bp, 14 predicted proteins | sample 011ome_15_FD_145601 | JGI IMG/M metagenome (GOLD analysis project Ga0181555, IMG submission 145601) | Coastal salt marsh microbial communities from the Groves Creek Marsh, Skidaway Island, Georgia - 011504AT metaG (spades assembly) | ecosystem: Environmental > Aquatic > Marine > Intertidal zone...
AAGATTTGTCTCACTATTAAAATCCCAATTAAAGCCAAGCCACTTAACATTTTCAATTATGCTATCAACGTATTCTTGATCCTCTTTCTCAGGATTTGTATCATCAAATCTAAGATGACAGGCACCAGAAAAATTTTTTGCCAGCCCGAAATTTAAAAAGATACTTTTAGCATGACCAATATGAAGATAGCCATTAGGTTCTGGTGGAAAGCGAGTTCTTATCTTAGCTTCGTCTAACTTTCCTTTTGATTGATGCGACTTATTTCCAGGTGTTTTATTCCATAATTTATTTTTGTAAAGATTATTTGAAATATCTTTTTCAATCTTTGCTCTAATAAAGTTTGACGAGCTTGCTAATTTATTTTCTGAGTTTGATGCCATTGCAGTATTTTAACCGAATGCAATTAATTTTAGGTGAATTATGCCTTATAAAGGCGTGTTATGATTTTACAAATTATTAAATAGAGTATTTTTTGGCAAATTTTTTATTTCAAATTCTTGAATATTTATCGGATGGAAAATTTCACTCAGGTGAAATGATGGCCAAGCATTTTAATGTCTCACGGGTCACAATTTGGAATGCAATAGCAAAAGCAGAAGATGAAGGCATTAAGATTTTTTCCGTCAGAGGAAAGGGTTATAAGTTGCAACAATCAATTAGTTTGCTAAATGAACAATTGATAAAAAATGCGATGGGTGAAGATGGAGGTTGGTTTAATATTAAAGTTTTAGATTCAATTGATTCAACCAATACATATTTATCAAAAGTTGTGTCTTCAGGTTATCCTCACGCTTCAGTGGTTGCAGCAAACCTCCAAACGCAAGGTAAGGGGAGGCGAGGAAGACAATGGCAATCTGCCTTAGGTGAGAGTCTAACTTTTTCATTTTTATGGAGGTTTACTCAAGGTGCTGCAGGTTTATCTGGCTTGAGCTTGGCGGTAGGTATTGCTCTGATAAGAGCTTTAAAGAAAATTAATATCACTAATGCCCTTTTAAAGTGGCCAAATGATGTTTTAATTCTTGATGATGGTGTTTATAAAAAACTAGCAGGTATTTTAATTGAATTGCAAGGTGATACGGATGGGCAAAGTTCAGCAATCATTGGTGTTGGTATCAATTTAAATATTTCAAAATCACAATTAGAAAAAATTGATCAACCAGCAATTGATATTAAAAATTTAACCTCAGAGTATGTAGATAGTAATGTTTTCATGGCTATCATAATTAAGGAGCTAGCTACCATTCTCTCTTCTTTTGAATCTGACCAATTTAAACCATTTAAAGATGAGTGGTTAAGTCACCACGCTTTTCAAGAAAAATTAATTAAAATTATGCTTGGAAATTCACAAACAATCTCAGGTAAAGCTGTCGATATTAGTGATACAGGCGCATTAATAATAGACACTGACGAGGGAATAAAATCCTTTGCATCTGGTGAAGTATCAATTCGGAGTGTTGATTAATGTATCTTTTAATAGACATTGGTAATACGAGAATAAAGTGGCAATATCGTGATGAAGAAAAAATAATTTTATCAAATTCTATTTTGGTTGAAAGTTTTATGGATATTGATTTAAGCGAAATAAAATCATTAAAAAAAGTTGTAGTTTCAAATGTAAATCATTCGGTTGTAATGGATAAGTTGAAAGAAAATTTATCAAGATTTGATTGCCCTATGATCGAAGTTAACTCCGAATCAAATAGTGATTTAATAAATGACTACACAGATAGCACAAGTCTAGGTGTTGATCGTTGGTTAACTGCATTGGGTGCATGGAAGACATATGGTGAGGATTTAATAGTAATAAATGCAGGAACTGCGATAACTGTTGATTTGATTCAGAAGGATAAGAAAAATTATGCGCACTTTAGGGGAGGTATGATTTTACCAGGCATTGCAATTAGCCTGGGTATTTTAAATAATAGTACAAACTTAATTAATACAGAAATAGGTAATTCTGTTTACCCAAGTTTAAATACTAAAGATGCTGTGACAACCGGTATTCTGATGAGCATCCAAGGTGCTGTAAATCTTGTCTGCAAAAAGCTACCTTCAAATTTACCTATCTTATTAACGGGTGGTGATGCTGATTTAATTTATGAACAATCAGAAGAGGATTGGAAATCAAGAATTAAATTAGAAAGTAATTTAATTTTTGACGGATTGATGTATTACTTATAAGAGATTATTTCTTTTTGATATACAAGTCAGTGATTGAGCCTTCCTTAATTTCAGCTGCCATTGCGACTGATTCAGATAGGGTAGGATGAGGGTGAATTGATAGCCCAACATCATGAGCATCCGCTCCCATCTCTATCGATAACACAGCCTCTGCTATAAGCTCTCCTGCATTTGTACCTACAATGCTTGCACCAATAATTCTATTGGTTTGTCTGTTAAATATAAGTTTTGTCATGCCTTCTGTTCGATTAGTCGAAATAGCTCTCCCACTTGCAGCCCATGGAAAAACGGCTTTTTCAATTTCAATATTCTTTGATTTCGCTTCATCTTCAGTTATGCCTGCCCATGCTATTTCAGGATCTGTATAGGCAACTGATGGGATTGTCATCGCCTGAAATTCAACCTTTTCGCCAGCAATTACTTCAGCAGCTACTTTGCCTTCATGAGTAGCTTTATGCGCAAGCATAGGTTGGCCAACAATATCACCTATGGCGTATATATGATCAACGTTAGTTTTCATCTGTTTATCAACATCAATAAAGCCATGCTCAGTTACTTGAACTCCGGCCTTTTCCGCATCAATTTTGTGACCATTAGGTTTTCTTCCGACTGCAACTAAAACTCGATTAAAAGTCATTTTCTTTGGAACATCTTCACCTTCAAAAATGACATCTATCCCTTCTTTTTTTGATTCAATACCTGTGACTTTTGTATTTAACCAAATATTTTCAAAACGCTTTTCCATTCTCTTGTGAAGGGGTCTAACAATATCTCTGTCGCATCCTTGAATTAAACCATCGCTTAATTCAACAACTGATACATCACTTCCTAGTGCATCGTAAACAGTTCCCATCTCTAACCCGATAATTCCACCACCAATAATTAATAATTTCTTGGGAATATCTTTAAGTTCTAATGCACCTGTAGAATCCATAATTCTTTCATCATCAGGTGTATTCGGAATTTTAGATGACTGGGAGCCAGCCGCGATAATAGCTGATTTAAAGCCAATAATTTTATTTGACCCATCATTGAGTGCAACATTAATTTGATGCGGGGATATAAATTTACCTTCACCTTCAATAATTTTTACTTCTCTTTGTTTTGCCATTTGTGCTAAACCCATAGTTAATTTTTTAACTACTTTATTTGACTTCCAATTCCTGAGTTGGTCTAAGTCAATAGAAGGTTTGTTAAATGATACACCATGATTTGATGTATCTTCGGCATCTGTAATTACTTTTGCTGTATGAAGTAGTGCTTTTGAGGGGATACAACCCACATTAAGGCATACGCCGCCAATAGTTGTATAACGCTCGATTAAAATTACTTTTTTACCTAAATCAGCTGCCCTAAATGCAGCAGTATAACCACCAGGCCCTGATCCTAGTACAGCAACATCATACTCTTCATCACTTTTATTATCTTCAGATTGGGGTTGAGGTTTTGTTTTATTGGCAGCATTACTCTTTGCTTCCATTTTTGGCTCTGTTTCGGGTTGCTGAATTGATTTCGACGTTTGAGGCTCAATTGATAAAATCAGTGAACCTTCTTTGACAATATCACCTACTTTTATGTCTAAGGATTTTACTAAACCAGATTCAGGTGAAGGAATGTCCATTGAAGCTTTATCAGACTCTACTGTAATTAAAGCACCTTCTTCTTTAATTTCGTCACCAACTTTGACCATCACTTCAATAACCTCTACGCTATCAAAGTCTCCAATATTTGGAATGTATATATTTTTTAATTCAGCCATTAGGTTTAGAGAAGAAGTCGCCTTACATCAGACAACATCATGCATAAATGACTGGTAAATCTTGCACCATCAGCTCCATCAACAACTCTATGGTCATAAGAAAGTGATAAAGGTAGCATTAATCTTGCTTCAAAATCTTCACTGGATTTATTATAAACAGGCTGCATAGCGGCACGTGATACACCTAATATTGCAACTTCAGGGCAGTTGATAATTGGGGTAAATTTTGTACCACCAATACCACCTAGGCTTGAAATGGTAAAACAACCACCTTGCATCTCATCCATTTTTAATTTTCGAGCTCTAGCTTTTTCAGAGAGACTTCCAAGATCTTCAGCGATATCAATCACATCCTTTTTTTCGACATTCCTGACAACAGGAACGACCAATCCATCTGGTGTGTCACAGGCGAACCCGATGTGGTAATAACTTTTTAAAATTAAACTATCTCCATCAGGAGATAATGAGCTATTAAACATAGGGTATGCTTTTAATGCATTGACACAAGCTTTCATGAGGAAGGCGAGTAAGGTCAATTTTGCACCACGCTTTTCAGCTTCCTTTTGCATTGATTTTCTAAAAATTTCTAGATCCGTGATATCAGCGTTATCAAATTGAGTTACGTGAGGTGCGGTGACCCAATTTCTGTGAAGGTTAGCACCAGATATTTTTTTGATCTTTGATAAAGGCTTTGTTTCAATTTTACCGAATTCAGAAAAATCAATATTTGGCATTGGGATAGGAGCAAAGCTAGCGCCCATATTTTCTGTTCTTGGCTTAGTTAACTCACCTTTGACAAAGCTTTCAACATCCTCAATAAGAATTCTATTTTTATTCCACCATTGGGATAGGAGCAAAGCTAGCGCCCATATTTTCTGTTCTTGGCTTAGTTAACTCACCTTTGACAAAGCTTTCAACATCCTCAATAAGAATTCTATTTTTATTTCCACTCCCTTTTACAAAGGACAGGTTGACACCTAGGTTTCTTGCAAACTTTCGAACGGATGGACTTGCATGTGATTTTTTAGATCCTTCGTTAACAACACTTTCACCAATAGGCAAAGGTTTTTCTCTAGCTACTTTCTTTTCTGGTGGTTCAGGAGCAGGTCGTGTTGGGGTATGTGTTATTTTTTCTAAATCATCTTTTTTTTCATCTATAGCTGGGGCTTTTACTTCCTGTTTGGTTTCTTTTTTTGTTTCTGAAACCTCAATCAACCCAATTAAACTTCCTTCTTTAACTTTATCACCTACTTTAATTTTTAAATCCTTAATAACACCATCTCTAGGAGCGGGTATATCCATTGATGCTTTATCAGACTCTACGGTGATAAGCGGCATATCATACTCAATACTGTCACCAATATTTACTAAAACTTCGATGACATCAACACTGTCAAAATCACCAATATCAGGAATAAGGATTTGTTCTGAACTCATAACTATAAGGATACCGGGTTTGGTTTATCGTTCACTATTTTATATTTTTTTAAAGCCTCAATTAAGATGGATTTTTCAATCTCTTTTCTTTCGACTAATGCTTTTAAAGCAGCAATGATAATGTGATAGCGATCAACTTCAAAAAAATCTCTTAAAGCTTCTCTACTGTCTGAGCGACCGAAACCATCAGTTCCTAATGAAATAAATTTGTTAGGTAAGAAAGTGGCAATTTGCTCTGCAAATGACTTCATGTAATCCGTCGCTGAGATGATAGGTGATTCCAAATCATGAATTATTTCATCCAATACTGATTTTTTTTCTGCTTGATCGGGATTAAGCATATTCCATCTTTCAACATCAAGTGAATTTCTTCTGACCTCTGTGAAGCTGGTTACACTGAAGACCGTTGAGTTCACTTTAAAATCTTTTTCTAAAATATTAGCAGCTTCAATTACTTCCCTTAGTATCACCCCACTACCCATTAATTGAACCTTAGGTCCTTTAACCTTACTTTTAGAAAATTTATATATCCCCTTAATGATATCTTCATTAATATTTTTTGGCATGTCAGGGTGTTGATAATTTTCATTCATTAAAGTGATGTAGTAAAAAATATCTTCTTGATTTTTTATCATTCGCTCTAGGCCATTTTGCATAATGACTGCTAATTCATATGAAAAACATGGATCATAAGAGACACAATTAGGGATCGTGGCTGATAGAAGATGACTATGTCCATCCTCGTGCTGAAGTCCTTCACCATTTAGTGTTGTTCTTCCAGCGGTGGCCCCCAATAAGAACCCTCTAGATCGTGAGTCACCTGCAGCCCAAGCAAGATCTCCAATTCTTTGAAAACCAAACATGGAATAAAAAATATAAAACGGAATTGTTTGGATACCTGAATTACTATAAGAGGTTGCAGCAGCAATCCATGATGAGAAAGATCCTGCTTCATTAATACCTTCCTCTAAAATTTGCCCATCTTTTTTTTCTTTATAAAACATGACTTGATCGGAATCTTGTGGCTCATAAAGTTGCCCAACTGATGAATAAATACCTAACTGCCTAAACATTCCTTCCATACCAAAGGTTCTCGCTTCATCTTCCATACCAAAGGTTCTCGCTTCATCTGGGACAATTGGTACTATAAATTTACCAATATCTTTATCTTTAACCAGTGTGGTTAGAATTCTCACAAAAGCCATGGTGGTAGATATTTCTCTATCACCTGTACTCTTTAGTTGATTTGCAAATGCATCAATTGAGGGGACATTGAGTTTATTTCCTTGTTTTTTTCTTTTAGGTAAAAAACCACCCAACGCATTCCTTCTCTCCATCATATATTTTATTTCTGGGGAGTCTTTTGCAGGCTTATAGTAAGAAAGGTTTTCGACCTCTTCATCGCTTACAGGTAAGTCAAATCTTGTTCTAAAAGTTTTCAGAGACTCAATATCCATACTCTTTTGCTGGTGTGTAATATTTTGCCCTTCTCCAGCATCACCCATTCCATAACCTTTGACGGTTTTGGCTAGCACAATTGACGGCTGACCTTTATGAGCAACAGCTGCTGCATAGGCTGCATAAACTTTATGAGGATCATGACCACCTCTATTCAGTCTCCATATATCTTGATCGGACATTGCCGCAACTCTCTCTTTGAGTTCTGGGTATTTACCAAAAAATTCTTCTCGAGTAAATGCACCCCCTTTGGCTTTGAAATTTTGGAACTCACCATCAACACATTCTTCCATTCTCTTTTTCATTAAGCCATCTTTGTCCATAGCAAACAATGGGTCCCAATAAGACCCCCAAATAACTTTTAGCACGTTCCAACCGGAACCTCTGAAATTTGATTCGAGTTCTTGGATTATTTTGCCATTACCCCTTACTGGTCCATCTAACCTTTGTAAATTACAGTTAACTACAAAAATTAAATTATCTAATTTCTCTCTGGCAGCAAGAGAAATTGCACCTTGAGATTCTGGTTCATCCATTTCTCCATCACCACAAAATACCCATACTTTCCTATCAGACGTATCTGCAATGCCTCTATCATGTAAGTATTTTAAGTAGCGTGCTTGATAAATACCCATTAAAGGGCCTAAGCCCATTGAAACAGTAGGAAACTGCCAAAAATCTGGCATTAACCAAGGGTGAGGGTAGCTCGATAAGCCATTACCTTTAGTTTCCATTCTAAAGTTATCTAATTGCTCCTCTGTCATTCTTCCTTCGAGAAAGGCACGAGCATATATGCCAGGTGAGGAATGTCCCTGGAAGTAAACTAAATCTCCACCAAAAGAATCATTTTCTGCTCTAAAGAAATGGTTAAAACCAACATCATAGAGCGTAGCAGCAGATTGAAAACTGGCAATATGCCCACCAATACCTGGTGACTTGGTATTTGCTCTCAATACTGCCATTATGGCGTTCCACCTAATCAAAGCACGAATTCTTCTTTCCATACCAGGATCTCCCGGATGCCTTTGTTGAAGATGAGTAGGAATAGTATTTACATAGGCTGTTGTAGCATTATATGGAAGGTTAGAACCTGAACGACGGGCTTGATCGATCATCATTTCTATCAAGAAATGCGCACGCTCTGAACCTTCAGCGTCAATGACTGAGTTGAGCGCCTCAATCCATTCTTGGGTTTCTAGTTCATCATTATCAAGACTTTGGTCCATATACTTTGCTTATCCTGTGAAATGTTTGTAATTTAAAAATTGACCTTAATAAAATATTTATTAAGATAGAATTTATTGCATCTATTTATGTCTAGTGCAGTTGAGATAATGTGTAATTTTCAGGGTTTTGGCTTAATTGGTCAAGCTTTTTTTAGTTTAAAAAAGATACTTTTATACACTTAAGTTATTGTTTTTTATAAATTTTAAGGATTTTAGAATGAATATCAAGATTGGTCAAAACATTAAGGTACCTACCGAATCAAATTTATCGAAGAACTCACATATATTTATATTATTTAACGAAAAGCAAAAAAATCCTCTGTTTAGCAAACCCCTTTTGGCTTCGCTGAAAAGACAAGGTGGGAAAATTGTAGACTTAAAAAAAACGGCGCTAGCAACTGAGCTGGAAAATGGAAGCTTAGTCACATGGTTAATGGTTTCTGATAATAAAAGTACTTTTCAAATTCAGACCTTACTTAGAAAATCCCTTGATAAAATTATTTCAGAAAATCCAAAATCTATTGCCATTGTTAATGAATCTAAAAAAGATGAATTATGGACAAAGCAAGCAGTATACGTTGCACTAATTAATTCTCAAGATCTGCCAGATCTCAAATCAGGTGCCAAGAGAAAAAATTTAAAATCTATTGATGTCTATGGAATCTCAAAAACAAGCTTTAAAGATACTGAGGCGTTAGTTGCAGGTAATACTCTTACAAGAGAGCTCACAATAACACCACCAAATCAATTAACCCCAACCATTTATCGTCAGAAAATTAAAAAGTTATCTAAAGAAAATGGCTGGAAGGTAGAGGAATTTAATATGCCTAAATTAAAAAAATTAGGTGCTGGCGCATTTTATGCTGTCGCTCAAGGATCTGACCCACAAGACGCAGCTATTGTTCACCTCACATACGCACCAAGAGGTGCGAGTGAAACAATCAGCTTAGTCGGGAAGGGCATTTGTTTTGATACTGGGGGCCACAACTTAAAACCAGCCAAGTTTATGAGTGGTATGCATGAGGATATGAACGGATCAGCCGTTGTTTTAGGTATATTAAAAGCAATATCTGATTCAAAAATTAAAGTGAAGCTTGACTGTTGGTTAGCTATTTCACAAAACCATATTGGCCCAAAAGCCTACAAACAAGATGATGTTGTCAAAGCACTCAACGGCATGACAATCGAAGTTATTCATACTGATGCAGAAGGCAGAATGGTTTTAGCAGATACACTTACCATGGCCTCTAGAAAAAAACCAAAAGCGATTATGGATTTTGCAACACTTACAGGATGTATGCATGTTGCAATGGGTGACAGGTATAGTGGTGTATTGAGTAATAATGCAGCTCTTGGTTGTATGGCAGTAGGCGCAGGGTCTGAAGTAGGTGAAAGAGTAACAGCTTTCCCATCTGATGAAGATTATGAGGAAGACTTGAAGAGTCAAATTGCCGACATTAAACAATGTACCTTAGAAGGCGGACCTGACCACATTCACGCGACAAGATTTTTGAGCCGATTTGTGGATAACAATGTTCCTTGGCTACATATGGACCTTTCATCAAGTAATCGTAAAGGCGGCTTAGGTGCTGTATCCAGCGCTGTGAATGGGTTTGGCGTAAGTTTTGGTGTAAATATGATTGAAAAATTAATGAAAAAAAATACGCTTTCCAAATAGTTTTAATAAAACCATATGTATAATGCGCTGATGGATGAAACGTATTATGGTCAAATTGTCTTAAGAATTTTTTTAGCTCTTGTTGCTGGAATGGTGATTGGTTTTGATAGCTGGAAAAATAGTCGTAATGCAAGTATCAGAATTTATGGAGTAGTTTCTGTTTCTGCTTGCATGATCATCATGTTAATCAATTTAGTGACTTCAGAGCATCCTGAGGCATTTAGCCGAGTGTTAGCTGGATTGATTACTGGACTTGGTTTCTTAGGTGGCGGAATTATTATGCGCGCTTCTGATACACATAAACTATTTGGACTAACAACAGCAGCTACCATCTGGGCATGCGCTTTAGTTGGTGCATGTATTGGAGCAGGTCATTACTTTATAGCTTTTGTTTCACTTTGCGCAGTAATTATTTCTTTGTATGGCAACTTCGATAAACAAATGAGAAAAATTTTTAAGTAGTCAATTGAGTTTAAGAGTTACGTTTAAAAGCTTCTAAGTCTTCTTTAATTTCTTGTGCATGATTTGATGGCGATACATCTCTGTAAACTCTTCTAATTGTCCCTTCAGGATCTATAATAAAACTCTGGCGTTTTGCAAGTTTGAAAATAAAAAAATTGTTGAGTGATCCATATTTTTTTGCAGTTTCTCCATCTGGATCTGATAAAAGCATAAATGGCAGGTTGTACTTTTCTTTAAAATCTTTATGTGAATCACTCGAATCAATACTAATTCCAACAACATTTGCATTTAGTTTTTTGATATCAGAATAATTGTCTCTTAATGAACATGCCTCTTTTGTGCATCCAGGCGTATCATCTTTCGGGTAGAAAAAAACTAATAACCACTCTCCTTTAAATTCATCTAGGGAAACTAAATCCCCATAAGAATTTTTAAGCTTGAAATCTGGCGCAGGTTTTCCCAACAAAATATCTTCAGAGCCAAAGGCAGATTTTTTAAAGATAAAAACAAGTGTTAGTAAAACAGCTAGTATTAAAAAAACTTTTATCATAAGTTAATGATCCATGTGAAATTATAATGATTATATGATGTAATCTTATTGTTGAAGTTCTATAATTTTAAATTAAAAAATATAATGCCTTCGTAGCTCAGGGGATAGAGCATCCCCCTCCTAAGGGGAGGGTCGCACGTTCGAATCGTGCCGAGGGCACCACTAAATATTTAATTATTACAAAGCAAGTGCTAATGTGTGCTATGCAAATATCTTTTGGTTAGAATTTTTAAGGTTTAACCATTGTTTTACCATTCCATCACTTAAATTCCATGTGCTTGAATAAAAATTTGCACTAGCAAATCTTTTTAAAATCACTATAAAAATTAAAGCTGCGTATTCAATAATATCTGCTCTATCATCAGGTAACGAAAACGTGTTTATTTTTTCATCTTTAGACATCAATGAAAGAGTCATATATGTTTTGTATAACTCTTTTCTTGATAGATACTCTTTATTATTATTTATCTTAACAATCGACCTTGCATTACCACCTATCCCAATAATATTTTTAATATTTTTTCTTGGTAGATTTGCTAACCACTCTTCTAATTTCAGCCATGAAGCTTTTTTATCTCTTTTATCATATAACCTAACAGCACCAAGTTTAAAAGACTCCATGTATTCTTTGCCTTTTTCATCAATATAAAATATCTCAGTACTACCACCACCAATATCAACTAGCAATGAATTTGGCTTTTTGTAGTTCTTACAATCAACATAACGTAAAAGATCCGCTTCCTCTTTACCTGATAAAATTTTAATTTTAATTCCTGTTTTTTTCTTAATTTTTTTCTTAATCCAAGAGGAATTATTTACAGTTCTCAATGCTGAAGTTCCAACAGCATAAATTTCTTCAATTTTTTCCTCCAAAGCATGATCAGATATTTCCTTAAAAATTTTCAGTATTTTTTTTATTGTTTTTGGCTGAATTTCTTTTTTTTGAAAAGCTTCTGTACCCAATCTCAATGGAAATCTTTTGTAATAATTTAGCTTTAATTCATTTTTTTGGGGGAGGAGTGCGTAGCTTCTATATTTGATAGAATTGGAACCAACATCTATGCAAGCAATCAATCTATACAGTTTTATTTCCTTTTAATTTTAGTAAAACTTTGTATTGCTCGTAAGTTAGTTTATCAAACTTTGTGTTGTTAATAAAGATTTCATAATTATTCATAGCTACTGACCAATCTTTAGGTTTTGGTAAATTCTTATTTGGATATTGAAAATAATTAAGGATGTACCTTAGAGCGTTTAAACCAGCAATTCTTTTATTATTGGCATTAATAACAACCCATGGAGCTGTGCTGTGAGAGGTTCTTTTAAACATCTGCTCTTTGTAAAGAGTAAAGATATCCCATTTATCAAGCATTTTAAAATCATTATCACTAATTTTCCAATAGACTAATGGGCTATTTGCTCGATCATTAATTCTTTTAGCCTGGGTATTTTTTTCAATTGATAAATAAAATTTTAAAATTTCAACATCATTATCTATATGCTTTTGCTCCCAGCCAACCACTTTCTGCATAAAGTTTTGATATTGCCTTTTTGAACAATAGTTCATGGTTGCTTCCACTAATGCTCTTGTATACCAAGATCTGTCAAAAAATACTATTTCACCATTTTTTGGAAAATGTTTTTCATATCTTTTAAACCATTTCTTTGACTCATTTGGGGTTGGATTTCCGAGTTTTACTAATCTATAAAAATCTGGAATTAAATATTTAGATAATGTAGAAATACTTCTTGTTTTACCTGCTGTATCTCTCCCTTCAAAAACTACAGCAATTTTTTTATTTTCTGCAATAATCCATTTTTGTAATTTAGATAATTCTATTAAAAGTTTTTTCTTTTCTCTTTCGTATAGAGCCATATTCATATGACCATAATCTGAAAAATTAAACTCAATCAAAATTGAACAAATCCAAAGAAATTGAAAGCATCATAAATTTTAGAAATAAGAAAACCTAGCAATACTGCAAAAATGACATCTGATGGATAATGTAAACCCAAAATAACTCTTGAGAATCCAACAAGGAATGTAAAGATCGTAAGCGGTAATAATAAAGTTGGATAATAACTGATCGCAATTATTGAAAAAATAACAGCATGTAAGGTGTGACCAGAGGGAAAACTAAATTGGTCTATTGCTTTTCCTTGATTTTTAATTTGTGAATTTATTTGATATGGACGAGGTCTGTTGGTTCTTTTTTTTAGATATTTATATAATAACGTTCCGGTTAATCCTGCTAAAGCCATATGAATAATTATTGGAATTGAACGATGCAATTCATCAAGTATTAGAATGAAAATCATTAGTGCATACCAAAAAATACCATCTCCTAACCTGCTAATGCCTTTAAAAAAATTTCTAATTATATGAAAGTCAGAAATCTTATTTAATTTTCTAGATATAAAGGAATCAAGGGATAATAAAAGCATAAAGGTATATTGATAATTCAATTAGTGATTAAAAATCCAAAATTGAAAATATTTATGCGAACAATAATATCGACCATATATGAAATAAATATGACAAATTTTCAAAAAACTGTCATATATGTAATTTCTTTGTCATATAAATTTGTAATATTATCGAAATGATAAAAATTCTATTGGCAACTGATTCATTTAATCAAGTTAACGGCGTTTCAACTACCTATAAAAATATATTAAATGTAACAAAGCGTTCAGTAAAAGTTATTCATCCAGGTATGTTTAAAAATAAATCTTTTAAATTGTACCCTGAGGTTGAAATATGTTACCAACCATTAAAAGTCTACTTTAAGATAAAAAAAATTAATCCTACACATATTCATATTGCTACAGAAGGAACCATTGGATTGATAGCAAGGCTATATTGCAAATTGAATAACATTCCATATTCTTCCGCATACCATACTAAATTTCCAGAGTATCTTAAATTAATGATAGGTCTGCCTACCTCTATTAGTTATAGTTTTTTAAAAAAATTTCATAGGTCAAGTAAAGCAGTTCTTGTTCCATCAAACTCGTGTAAGAAAGAATTATTAAAAAAAGGTTTTGATAATTTAACTTTATGGACAAGAGGTGTATCTAAAGATTTGATTGCTCCATTACCAAAACAAAAAAAAATTAACAAAAGTAAAAAAATAAAGGTGCTTTCTGTCGGGAGACTTAGTAAGGAAAAAAATATTGAAGAATTATGTCTACTTCAAGACAAATTTGAAATTACAATAGTTGGAGATGGTCCTCAGTATCAATTCTTAAAAAACAAATATAAAAAAATAAGTTTTTTAGGTTATAAGTTTGGAAAAGATTTAGCAAAAATTTATGCATCACATGATGTATTTTGTTTCACCAGCGAAACAGATACCTTTGGTATTGTTATTATTGAGGCTTTGTGTAATGGGTTACCGGTAGCGGCGAAGAATGTAACAGGCCCTAAGGATATTGTTGCTCATAAGCAAAACGGTTTTTTAGGATCTAATTTAGAGTTAAGTATTATTAAATGCTCAAATTACAATAAAACCAACATAAAAAAAATAGCAAAGAAAAAGTGGACCTGGCGTAATGCTGAAAAAATGTTATTTAACAGTTTATTAAAATAAGGGATTGAATTAAATGTTACTTAAAAATTTGAAATGGATAAGTACTGGTTTTGTATTAACCGGAATTTTTTTAACTAATTTGAATATATATCCCATAAATATTTTCTTTCATGGACTGGGTGTTTTGGGATGGACGTACTGGGGATATACAATTAAAGATAACGCAATTTTAGTAAATTTTGGCTTACAGATACCATTATTTTTAATTGGTTATATAAATTTGATGAAGTAATCTCAAACTTTCTTGACTAAATTCACAGGCTAAAATACACTGATTAACACACATTAACCATTGATTAAAATGTAACTAAAACAATAGGTTAGGGTAGTTATCAGGGGATAGAGCATCCCCCTCCTAAGGGGAGGGTCGCACGTTCGAATCGTGCCGAGGGCACCACTTCTTTTAAATCTAAAATTATTTTCCTGAAATTATCTCTGAAACCTCTTTGGGTGATTCCAAAAATGAAAAATGACCTGTGCTTTTCATTGTATGAAAGGAATTGAGTCCTAATGCTTTCATCGTATTTAATTTTTCATCTTGTTTAGACCA
>Ga0181555_1002591_pt1 | contig 14862 bp, 14 predicted proteins | sample 011ome_15_FD_145601 | JGI IMG/M metagenome (GOLD analysis project Ga0181555, IMG submission 145601) | Coastal salt marsh microbial communities from the Groves Creek Marsh, Skidaway Island, Georgia - 011504AT metaG (spades assembly) | ecosystem: Environmental > Aquatic > Marine > Intertidal zone...
ATAATAGATGAAGATATGTCTGTATGGGAAATTCTTGCTAAGAAGTAAATTTTAGCATTGGGGCTACCCCCCCCCCGATTTTGTGCTCGTAAAAAAGTAAAAACAAGGTTTCACTTGGCACTAAGCCCAAGGCTTCGGTGTACTCGTAAAATTCAATAACATCTAATCGTCTATCGCCGGTTTCAATTTTCCCAATAATAGAGTGTGTCACACCTAATTTTTCAGCAAGATCTCTTTGAGAAAGATTTATATCTTTTCTCGCTTTAATAAGAGTATTTCTTAAAGCTATATGTAGATTGTGATGGATTGATTTTCTCAAGGAATTAGTAGCCATGGCAAAATATTATGACAATATTTCTATTTGCACCACAAACAGGTGCAGTTCATATTAATAGTTTAATTTAGTATATCTTTTAACTTAAAAAAAAGATATACAATTTATGTATTTGTCACTTAAAAGAGTTATTGATATTGCTATTAGTACAGTGCTTGTAGTGGTATTAACTACCCCTATCTTAATAACATTTATTGTATTAAAAGTCATATCAAAAGACTCGGTTATCTATTATTCTGATCGAGTTGGAAAAAATAATCATATTTTTAAAATGCCGAAGTTCAGAGTCACAAGAACCAGCGTATTAGGAGTTTGCTGCATGGGCATAAATTAAGGAAAGAGATGAAATATCAATTAAACAAAAAAATCAATTTGATACTTAATATTTTGAAGGAAAGACAATATCACTTGACGTTTAAATTCTGTTTAAAACCTTTATACAAAATATTTTAAGGCGCAATATTAGTCATTAATATTAATATGTTTTATTTTGCACCTAAAACAGGTGTACATTGTTATGACGTTATATTTTTTAACTCTTTAACTCTTTAACTCTTTAACTCTTTGTGAATTCAATAAATACACATATCAGTGTTATTAATGCACTTTTCTTAAGAGAAATGCAGACAAGATTTGGCTCGCAAAAGTTAGGGTACTTATGGGTATTTATCGATTCAATTGCTCAAATAGTTGTACTTGCAGGTATTAAGGCGATCTTATTTGATAGATCAATGCCCGGTGTAGATTTCGCTGTGTTTTTAGCGATTGGTATTTTGGCTTTTAATATGTTTAAAAGTATCGTGTTTAGGTCTATGGATGCTTTTAGCGCTAACAAAGGATTGTTTGTATACAAGCAAGTTAAACCTATTGATGCGTTGATAACCAGAGCTATGGTTGAATTTTTAATTTATATATGTGCATTAATGGCGCTTTCTGCAATTGGATTATATTTTAATTTTGACGTAAACATTCAAAACATAATGCTATTTGTCGGTGCCTATATATGGATAGCTATATTTGGTTTGTCGCTTGGTATTACCTTCGCAATATTGGCTGAATTTTTTGAAAACCTTAAGAAGGTTGTTAAGTTGATATTCCTACCTTTGTTCTTTATATCAGGCATATTTTTTAGCGTTGAATCGTTGCCATTGGCATTAAGAGAATGGCTTTTGTATAACCCAGTGCTACATTTTATGGAGCTTATACATGGTAGTTATTTTTCAGTATTAGATACACACTACGTTGATTACCAATACATGTTTTTTTGGACAATAATACCGTTGTTTGTCGGGCTGTTCTTGTATCAGAGAACTCATAAAGTGATTTTAACCTCATGATTACTTTAGAAGGCGTGTCAAAAACTTATTCCACGAACAATGGTGTGAAATCAGTATTGAGCGATGTATCAATCAAAATTCCTACAGGGAAAAATATTGCTATTCTTGGGTTGAACGGCTCTGGTAAATCAACCTTGCTTAGAATGCTTGGCGGTATAGATTATCCAACTAGAGGTAGACTTTACAGCGATAAATTATTTTCTTGGCCAATGGGGCTATCTGGTGGCTTTCAAGGTAGTATGACTGGTAGGCATAACGTGAAGTTTGTTTGCAGAATACATGGAAAGGACGATACAGATATTGCCAAGGCAATTAAATTTGTAGAAGACTTTAGTGAGCTTGGCGATTATTTTGATATGCCAATTAAGTCTTATTCAAGAGGTATGAAATCAAGGCTTGGTTTTGGCTTAAGCCTATTCTTTGATTTTGATTATTTGTTAATCGATGAAACATTGTCAGTTGGAGATAAAAATTTTCAGAAAAAATCTAAAGATGCATTAATGAATAAGATTAATAATAGTAATGCAATTTTAGTCAGTCACTCCATGCCTACTCTAAGAGAGATTTGTGATGTCGCAATCTATTTGCGTGATGGCAACTTAAGTTATTTTGATGATGTAGAGGAAGCTATTGAAAGCTATCAGGCACACTAGTCATGAAAATTATCAAGAAAACCAAGAAACTATTTAAAAACCCCAAGCTATTTGATACAGACTCAAGAGTTGTAACCGAAATAGAGGGGGCTTATCTTGAATACTTGAAGGGTAATTCAATTAAGTTGTTTTTTGTTTTGATGCTTGCCATATCAAGTTTTTACATATTGGTCTTGCAAACGCATTTATATGAGTCATCTAGTTCTATTTTAATAAAGAATATTAATAAAGAGACTCAGAATCCGTCAATTATGTCAATGATTTCTGGAAATTCTGGCGGTAATATTCAGGATGCAATGGTAGTTAAGGCCTATTTGTCTTCTGCTGAGGCATTTAACAAACTAGATGACAAGTTTAATTTGTCTGAGCATTATTCAAGCTCTTACCAAGATTTTTTACAGCGTATATATTTTTGGCAAACACGAGAAGATTATTTGTCATTATTCCACAAGCGACTGGTTTTAGAATTTGACGAAATATCCTCTATTATGACAATTGGTTTTCTACACTCTGATCCAGTCATTGCACAACATATAACCAATTTTTTAATTGGTGAAGCGGAAGAGCAGCTTAATAAATACAACGCTTTATTGGCAAAAAAACATCTTGATTTTCTTACTCAGTATAGAGATCTAGATTTTATGTTTAATTCTGCTGAAAATGTCGAAAACACACTATCTAATGTAAAGGCAGTGTTAATAACCCAACAAAAGAAGCTTAATGATATTAGTCAATATCAAACCGATCAGTCTTATGAGGTTGTTAAGCTTAAAAGCAAAATTAAAGAATCTGAAGTAACGATTAAAAAGCTAACTCAACAACTATCTGACCAAGATTCGACACACTCAAAGAAAAACATTTTTGATTATTCACAACTTAAAACAAAAGTTGAATTGCATCAAGAGTTATACAAGCAAACATTAATGCAAGTGCAAAGTGCCAAAGTTGAGATATATAAACAAAACAAAGTAATGCTGATAATAACTGCGCCAACACTTGCGCATAGTTATTCACAGCCAAAAAAACTCAGATCAATACTCACAATTTTGCTTGTACTGGGCTTGCTGTACGGAATTTTACGACTCATTATTAATATTATTAAGGATCATCAGTGAAGAATATTATCTTATTAACTGCTTTACTTATTTATTCAACACTCGGTGTTGCAAACTCCATTGAAGTTTCTGAAGGAGCTATTAGCAAAGTCGCTAAAAGTAGTGATTTAGTATTTGGCTCAAACTTATTTAATGGAAGCTTTGCAAATATTACGCAAGCAGGATACAACCCTAATTATGTCATAAGCGTTAATGACAAAATCAATTTAAAAATTTGGGGGGCTTTTGAAGCTGATCAGGAATTAACAGTTGACAAACAAGGCAATGTATTTATACCTAAGATTGGTTCTGTAGCTCTATTAGGAGTTAAAAATGGTGAAATCACTAAAATCTTGCAACAGGCTATAGGTCAATTTTATAAAGACAATGTATTTATCTATGCTAACTTGCAAAACTATCAGCCTATTACTGTATTTGTAAGTGGTGCTGCCAAACAGCCGGGCCTGTATGAAGGATTATCATCTGATTCAATTTTGCAATTTATTGATAAGGCTAAAGGTATTAGCAAAATAGGTTCATACAGAAATATTAACATCCTTCGTAATGGCAAAACTATCAAGTCAGTGGATTTATATAACTACTTACTATCTGGTGAGCTAGATTTGTTTCCATTTATGTCTGGTGATGTGATTAATATTGGCTATCGTGAAAACTACATTAAAGTTAACGGGCAAGCTGCAAATATTGGGCAAATAGAGCTTAGCAAAAATAGTACAACGCTTGCAAATGTTATTAAAGTGGCGCTGCCAAATCCTTCTGCTACTGATGTGCTGATTAGAAGGTTTAACAATTCCCAAAGCGAAGCTCTAACCTATAGTTTGTCTGATGCTAATGTAGCGATCTTATCAAAAGACCAGATTGAATTTATATCCAATAATAATCAAAAAAATATTCATATCACTATTAGTGGTGAGCATGCTGGCTCTTCTAATTACGTGGTTAATAGGAATAGCTCGTTTAAAGATATATTGAATAAGATTCAATTTACAGAGCTATCTGCAAATAGCCAAGTGCATGTTTTTAGAAAAAGTATTGCAAAATTACAAAAAAACTTAATCACATCAAGTCTCAAAGAGTTAGAAGAATCCATGCTAACAGCAAGCTCTGCAACAACAGACGAAGCCATCATTAGAAAGCAAGAGGCAAAACTGGTGTTAGATTTTATTGATAGAGCTAAGGATGTTCAGCCAAAAGGGCGTGTAGTCATTAATACAAAGAGTGATCTATCTAAATTCATTCTTGAAGATGGAGATGTAATCCACATCCCTAAGAAAAGTCACGTAATTACTGTAGAAGGGCAAGTAAAAATCCCATCCGCCTTGACTTTTGTTAAGGGAATTTCAGTTAATAATTATATTGAGAAATGTGGCGGATTAACCAGCCGTGCAGATGAAGAAAATATATTAATCATTAGGCAGAATGGAGAGGTAAAGACTTACAACAACTCTCTATTTGCTAATACCAATGTTGAAATAAACCCAGGTGATTCTATTTTGGTACTTGGAAAAGTAGACAGCAAGAATTTGCAAATAACTAAAGACATCACACAAATTCTGTATCAGATTGCAGTGAGTGCTGGCGTACTGATTGGATTATAGGGGATAAATAATGTTTAAGATTCAAGGAATTAAAGCCGACAACAATATGAGAGTCTTATTTTGGGTTCCGCCATGGCCTTTTAATGGAGACCTTGATCATTTTCGAAATTCTACTCTAAAACACTTAATACCACAGGCAAATACTCTTTCACGTATAACAAACGTATCATTCGCTCTTCCAGATCAGTTTGAGGATTTGGAAGAGTATCTTGATGTGAATATAGATATTTTAAAGCTTTCAATTGAGACCTCTATATTATGCAGTAATGAGAAGGATTTGTATGAAAAGCTTTATAGTGAATTGGATGGCAGACTGTCTAAGAAAACATCGGAGTTGCTAAGAGAATTTTTGCCAAAAGATATTGATGTGGTTATGGTTTGGGAATCTCCTTCTAATTTCTTTAAGATTTTATACCCTAATATTTTGATTATTAATCAAATGCCTGGTGTTTTTTGTCGACCACCGTACCCCCATACTGTTACTTTTGATCCTACAGGTTTATATCGACAAGGCACTTTACATAAGCATGCCAAAGATATACAGACAGGAAAAGGTCTTAGCGAGCAAGAACGTCAGTTAACTAGTAAATTTTCAGATGCTGTTCGCAATACTATGGCGAAATTTAGTAGTATTGCAAATCCTATTCTAGACAAAATGGAGGTATTTGAAAATATCTCCCTCCTTCCATTGCAGATTAGTAGTCATTATAATTTTAGTTGTGATACTGACTACCAAAATCAGTTTGACTTCCTTTGTGATTCATTAGATAGCATTCCAAAAGATACAGGGCTTATTGCGACCCAATATAAAAGCAATCTATATTCCGAAACACCTTTAAATGAAAAAATAGCAAAATTTTTTATAAAAAAATACCCTAATTTAATTTACGATTCAGAGGTCGACTCCAAGGATAGTGTTTCACAATACTTATTGCAACATGTTGATGAAGTGGTAACCGCATCTTCTTCTGTTGCTATGCAGGGGATGATTTGGAATGTGAGAATAAAAACTAAAGGTGATACCTTTCTTAAAGAATATGATACAAAAAATAAATCTTATGTAGATATCCCTTGGGATGATAGGTGTCAGAACACCCTTTCTATGCTACTAAACAAACTCAATCCACTTGCTTATAAAGTTGTGCAAGATGAAAAATTCCTATTTACATTGATTAGTAAAATTTTGGATCACCACAAAGCTGGAAAGACTGGAGTTGACCTATTGACATCCTTTCATGAGATAGATAGTCATTATGAACAGGACTTGTTAAATTCTTTTCGTGAGAAAGAGTCGCATAAGGCGCTAGAATTGGATTATTTTCAAGATGCAGAGTTTTTTCAAATTGAAAAGCTTTACAACCTCATTCAAGATAAAGAAATAAAGGCCATATCTTTTGATTTGTTTGACACGCTTATAAGCCGTCCCTTTGAAAAGCCATCTGACTTATGGAAGTTTATGGAAAGTGAGGTGCTTTCCCTGAGTTCTGGAAAGGTGGTTAATTTTTCTATAAATAGGGGTGCTTGTGAAGTGTTAACTAGAGAAAGGTTGAAAGATTCACACGATGAGATCACGTTAGGCAATATTTATGAGACGCTTGCTGATTTTTATAACCTACCTTTGGAGGATTTTAGGCAAATACAAAATTATGAAATAGAACAGGAGGTTTATTCAGCTAGGCCAAGGTCATTTGGCCAAAAAATGTTTAAGATTGCTTGTGACAGTGGAAAGCCAATATATATTGTTTCAGATATGTATTTACCAAAAAATACCGTTGAAAAAATACTTGAAAAATGTGGTTATGCTAATCAATTCCACAAGCTATTCTTGTCGAGTGATTTAGGGTGTCGGAAGCATAGCGGAAAATTATTCGATTTGCTTCTTGAAGACCTTAACATTCCTGCAAAATTTTTACTCCATATAGGCGACAACAAGCAAACAGATTATGTTATTCCAATGCAGAAGAAAATCCGAGCGTTTAGATGGAGTTCATCTATAGAGTGGATGAGATCTAATAAGGCTTATAAAAGAGTTTATCCGCCTCGAAGTGGACATGGAGAAATTGCTCGAAGCGCTTTAGCCGGAACCACGGCTCATGGGCTTTTTGATGCTCCCGTGTCTGCTGATGCAAAAAAAACACTTACAGGAGGTCAGCCTAGTCGCCTTGGATATGGAGTGTTAGGGCCTTGGTTAACTGGATACATGCTTTGGCTGGCCCGTGAAGCAATTAGAGATGGTATTACAGATTTATTCTTCTTGTCTAGAGAAGGATGGGTTCTGAAAGAAGTTTTTGATGTTTTAACAAAAAATATAAAGGGCGCCCCTAGAAGCCATTACATGCTTGCATCAAGACGTTGTGTGCGTATGGCAGCATGTTTTTCTAGTTCAGACGTATGGGCATTTGCATCAGAGCCGTACACCCCAGGAGTGACAATATCTGAATTAATTAAAGACCGTTTTGGTATTGAAATTGGCTATGAAGATGTTGAGTATTTTAACAGATCGGAAGTGGGAAGCATTGATCAGGCGATATCTAGAAGTGTTGAATGGAGAAATAAAATAAATTTAGTAATTAACAGGTTGATGGATCAAATATTGACCGCCTCAGCTATGGAGAGAGATGGATATGTTGAATATTTAAAACAAATAAATTTTTATTCATCTGAAAATCCTGGAGTGGTAGATATAGGCTGGAAGGGAAATATACAAGGCTATTTAGGAAATATAATTGACCGTCGTATTTACGGCTATTATTACGCCACTATTTCTGGCACAGAAAAATGGATTGTAAAAGGAGACTCTCATAGAGCTTATGCCGGTACTTCAATAAGTTGTACGAGTCAGTCTAAGGTGGTCTCTAATCGACACTTTATAGAGTTTTTAACTTGTCACTTTTCTAAGAGTTTGGAATTTATATCTAAAGATGGGCGTATTCACTACAAAAAAGAACCTGAATTGTTAAAACGAATACCGGTTGTCAGACTAATGCAATTGGGAGCAGTTCAATTTGCAGAAGATTTTAATACTGGATTTGGCTCGTATATTGATTTAATAGATATAGATGTGTCGCTTGCAGAGTCTGCTATATCTGACTTAATTGCAGATCCCAGTTCATTTGAGTCTGATATTTTCTTAGGTCAATTATTTGAAGACTCTGTAGGGGGGGTGTCAAAGAAATACATTGTAGCACCTTTTAATATATCCTCAGAATTATACTCAGTATGGAAAGAAGGGCACAGGCGAAGAAGAAATCCTATTAAAAAATCATCAAAAATCATTGCAAATCCTACCAAAGCTTTCAAGAATAATAATTTTGAGGAAAGCGTGGTTAAATATTTTCTATCAGAATCTAAATACAATAAATACAAAAGAGATAGAAAGATATTTTTTCAGGAGTCAAAAAAATCATGGGTTCGGCTATATGGGCGAATCAATTCAGACAAATAATTTTTTATAAATAAAAGCGATAAATCATGAGTGTGTATCGATATTTTGAGAGGAGTAAAATGAATAGTAGTGACTGGATAAAAAATAAAAAAATAGCGATTTTAGAGAATGATAAGGTTTTGGATAAAATTTTAACACAACATGCGTCAGGCATTCTTGATGCAAGATCTAAAACCAATTTGTTTGATTTTATATATAAAACCCAATATTCATCATCCTCTCTAGAGTCTAAAAGCTTTATAAATTTTGGTTCAGGCAGTTTTCAGCATCATTTTTGGAAAAATGCCGATAAGCTTTTTGATGACAAGAAATGGTCTGACATAAAGTGTAAAAATTTCGATAGTAAAATTGATATTTCTTGGGATATGTATAAACATGAGCCATATTTAATTGAATCAAATAGCATCGAGGTGGCCTATTCATCTCATGTTATAGAGCATGGGTTTAATGAAGATGTTCAATACTTTTTTGATGAAGTTTTTAGAATCTTAAAATTTGGAGGTACGTTTAGAGTAGTTGCACCTGACGTAGATCTGTATATAAATGCTATGAAGAATAAAGATTATTCATTTATGTTCATGTATAAACAGTTAGTTAATAAAGATTTTTCAGATAACTTATCTCTAGATTTTTTAAGTAATTATTCTTTGGAGAAATTTCTGTTGGAGAATGTATCTTTAATAACCACAACAGGCAATCGAATCTTATTAAATAATCAAGAATCTATAGATTTTTTTAAGGATAGGGCTGCCAAAAATATCTATGAAGTATTAGATGAAGCATCTTATTTATCGGACAGGCCGTTAAATGAAAAAATAGGCGCCCATGTAAATTGGTTTAATTTTGAAAAAACTAGGATGTTTCTTGAAAAGTCTGGATTTAAAACAGTTCTCAAGTCAAGGTTTGGTCAAAGTATAAATCCAGTATTAAGGGATGTTAGACTTTTTGATAGAACCGACCCCTTTTTTTCCTTTTATATTGATGCTGTAAAATAGAATTAGTGCAGTGATTCAAAATATATTTCACCATAATGCAACTGTTACTCGAGAGAGAAGGATGCAGTTAAATGGCCATAAATCAGTTGTTATTTGGTTTACTGGTTTATCTGGCTCAGGAAAGTCAACTCTTGCTCATTCGCTTGAAGAAGAGCTCTAAACTGGGGCATAGAACCTTCGTATTGGATGGTGATAATGTTCGCCACGGCCTGTCGTCAGATTTAACTTTTAGCAGTGATGATCGTCGAAAAAATATTAGAAGGGTTGGTGAGGTGGCAAAAATAATGATGGAGGCTGGAGTGATAACTTTGGCTGCGTTTATTAGTCCATTTAAAAAGGATCGAGACTTTGTTCGAGGGCTATTAGCGCAAGGTGTTTTATTGAAATATTTTGTAATTCTAGCTTAGGTGTTTGTGAGTCGAGAGATGTTAAAGGTTTATACAAGCGTGCCCGTATCGGAGAAATTAAAAACTACACAGGTGTTAATTCCCCTTACGAAGTTCCTGTCAATCCAGAACTAGTTATTGATACTGAAAGTGACTCATTAGAAGAGTCAGTTAGAAAAATTATTGACTATTTAAAGGCTAAAAAAATATTATCTAATTATGTTGAATAAAATTAACACTCAAGATGTTGTTGATATAGCTCAGACTGCTGGAAATGCTATTATGCAGATTTATAGATATGAATTTGAGGTTAAGTATAAACAAGATAAGTCGCCATTAACTCAAGCTGATAGAAAATCAAATGATATTATCGTATCAGGCTTAAGAAAGCTCTTTCATGGCGTGCCCATATTGTCAGAAGAGGGTGAGGGAATTTCTTACAAGGAAAGAAAATACTGGGAATATTTTTGGCTAGTTGACCCATTAGATGGAACAAAAGAGTTTGTAAAAAAAAATGGTGAATTTACAGTTAATATTGCGCTAATCAAGGGCAACAATCCGGTATTAGGTGTTGTATATGCACCTGCCCTAGAAACTACTTGGGTGGGAGAGATTAACAAGCCGGCAATAAAGATCACGCCAAAGGGTAGAGTAAGTATCAGGTCTATTCAGCGTCAAGCCAATGAAACATGGAATGTGGTTGGAAGTCGATCACACCAATCTAATGAGTTCAAGTCTTACATAGATAAGCTTGAAGGTGAGGTGAATATTGTATCGATGGGAAGCTCTATAAAATTATGTTTGGTGGCAGAAGGTGCTGCCCATATTTACCCAAGATTAGGACTTACTTCAGAGTGGGATACGGCGGCAGCACATGCAGTGGTGAATTCGGCTGCTGGCAAGGTTGTTAACGCTAGTACTGGTCAAGAGCTTAAATATAATACAAAAGAATCTTTATTAAATCCGTTTTTCATTGTCTCTGGTAAACAATGATTTATAAAGGATGGGGAAGGAAAGCATCTGGGCAAAGGGCAGTATCAAAAGCTAACAAGGCAAGAGATTGTTTTTTATTACAAGAAGATGGCTTTATTCGTTCAACTGGCCTTGGAGATTCGCAATCTTTTTCAATAGTAGAAGACGATGTCGGTATTTATTATGATGCAAAAACACCCTCAAAACTTGAAGATTTATTAAATAATTACAATTTTAAATTCGATTCTTGCTTATTAAAAAAAACAGCACATGCAATTGATTTAATTAGGAGGTATCAAATTAGTAAATACAACCATGCAACCAATATTGATGATGGTTATTTTTCAAACACCACAAGTAACAAAGTATTAATTATTGCTCAAACCAAAGGAGATTTATCTCTTGAGTATGGGCTGGCAGAGCGGTTCAATACTAATGAAATAATTAATACTGCAACCCGGGAAAATCCAAACGCTGAGATTTATTTAAAAGTACATCCTGATGTGCTAAATGGTAGAAAGGGTTCAGATATAGACATTGAATCTGTTAAAACAAAATGCAAAATTATTAGTGATGATGTTAATCCAATATCGCTTTTAAAACACTTCTCTAAAGTGTATACCAAAACCTCTCAGATGGGCTTTGAGGCGTTAATAGTGGGGTGTGAATGTGTATGCTTTGGCATGCCATTTTATGCTGGCTGGGGATTAACGGATGATAGGGTTGGGTGCGAGAGGCGCAAACGCAAGCTAAGTGTTGAGGAGGTATTTGCGGCGAGCTATATTTTGTATACCAAATATTTCAATCCATACATTCAAAAACCAAGTGACATTATTGATACGATTAAAACCATTGTTAGGTATCGAGATATTGAAAGGATGTCAAATAAGAAGATATTTTTGTTTGGATTTTCGAGATGGAAGCATGGATTTGTTGCGCCGTTCCTAAAACAATTTAACAAAAAAAATATAAATTTTATTAATCCAATATTCTCATCAAACATTAATCTAGCTATTCGTAAAGGGATGGATAAAAATTGTGAAGTCTACATATGGGGTGCAGGTAAGCATCCAGAAATTGAAAAGTTTGCCCAAGATAATAATATAAAAATTACTAGAGTAGAAGATGGCTTTATTCGTTCTATTGGGCTTGGGTCAGATTTAACGCGCCCATATTCTTTGGCATTCGATGATGTAGGTATCTATTTTGATCCAACTCAACCAAGCAAACTAGAGGAAATATTAGACTCTACTCAATTTGATTCTCATATTATTAATGAAGCCACTCAACTAATAAGGGCGATTGTTGACTCTGGTATTTCAAAATATAACAATTCGATTGACGCATCTATCAATATCCCTAGCGGGAAAAAATCAATTTTAGTAGTGGGGCAGGTTGAGGATGATGCCTCAATAAAGTTAGGTGCAAATTCTATGACCAACCTGTCATTACTCAAGCAAGTTCGAGCTGAAAACTCTGACGCAGTAATTGTTTATAAGCCACATCCTGATGTGGTTAGTGGTAATCGTGTGGGCAAGGTGAGTGGTGCTGATATTGACCTATACAGTGATTTGTGTTTGGTTGATATTGGTATTAGTGAGCTGATATCAAAAGTTGATGAAGTGCATACAATGACATCGACAGTTGGGTTTGAAGCGCTACTTCAGGGCAAGGTGGTAGTTACTTACGGTATGCCATTTTACGCTGGCTGGGGGTTAACTAAAGATAAGCTTAATTGCGAGAGAAGGACTAGAAAACTATCCCTACCAGAGCTAGTCGCTGGAGCTCTAATTTTATACCCAAGATACATTGATCCAAACTCTGGCCATTATTGCGCGGCAGAATTATTGATTGATAGACTGAAAGAGCAAAAAGATAGGATGGGTAGTAGTTTTTTATATCGCACACAGCATAACTTGCATAGTTTTATCAGTAGAAGGTTGCAAAAGATTTTGAGCTGGTTTTAATGGAAAAATTACGAGACATTTTGGGCCATGTAGAAGGTAAAAACATTGTGTTTTTGCAAGGGCCGATGGGCGGGTTTTTTAAAAAACTTCAACTGGGTTTTTCAAAAGATAATAGGGTGTTTCATATAGGCTTTAATAAGGGAGATGAATTTTATTCTATTAAGAATAACTATCATGCTTATAAAGATGGCCAGAATAATTGGGCCAGCTATTTTGAAAAATTTATTCGATCAAATTCAATAGACATTGTATTTTTATTTGGTGATTGTCGTTTTTATCACCAGCAGGCGATCGATATTGCTCGCAACTTAGGCGTTGTTGTTTATGTATTTGAAGAGGGTTATATTCGTCCAAATTATTTAACAGTTGAGAAATATGGTGTTAATGCAAATAGTGCACTATCTCGAGATAAAAGTTTTTATGAAAGTTTGAATTTAAATGATTTTAAAGACCTAGAGGAGAATGTAGCCAGCCTTGGTAATAGCTATCCAAATATGGCGTTGCAAGCGATGATTTACTATTTTGTATCTAATGTTTTCCGGTGGCAGTATCCTCAATACAAACACCATAGAAACTTTTCTGTAATTAAACAAGCTTTTGTTGGTTTAAAAAGTTTTGTGCGTAAGTTTAAATATCTTTTAACAGAGGCTAATTTCATTAACCAAATTAGTGGCGATTTATCACAGAAGTATTATTTTGTGCCGTTACAGACTCGTGATGATTTTCAATTGAAAATCCATAGTGATTTTGATTCTATTGAAGCGTTTATTGAGCAGGTTCTTTTGTCATTTTCCAAGAATGCGCCAAAAGATAAGAGCATTGTTATTAAACATCATCCAATGGATAGGGGTCGAATTGATTACCCTAAGTTTATTGCTGATTTATCACAGGATCTAAATATTGCCAACAGAGTGAAAGTTGTTCATGATGTGCATCTGCCAACACTACTGAAGAATGCTATCGGCACTATAACCATTAATAGTACTGTTGGCTTGTCATCTTTATATCACGAAACACCCGTTATTTGTTTGGGTAGGGCTGTGTATGATATAGAGGGGCTAACAGCTAAAGATATAGATCTTGATGGTTTTTGGAGTTTGGATCTTCAAGTGAATGCAGAGTTGTATAAAAAGTTTAGAGCTTATTTGGTAAAGAATACTCAAGTTAATATGAGTTTTTATAAACAGTAAATAATTGGGACAAAATCCTTGTACTTAGTGTTTGATCTTTTTGTAAAAATTCTCATGCACGCCAACAAGTAATAGAATTCTATATTCTTCACTCCATTGATAAGCCAGCAAGTACTGTTGATTAATACAATCGAACTTGTAAACAAATACACTGGTTAAATCACCTCGTTTTTCTTGACCTAACAATGGATCTTTAATGATTGCGCGAATGGCTTTATTTACTTTTTCTAACTGATTTTTGTGTAATTTTTTATAAACTTTTTTGAATGCAGGCTTTTGTTCGATCTTCATTGGCTTGAAAATTCAAACGGTTCACTTTCTTCGTTTACGGCGATCAGTAACTTTTCAACCATTTCAATAGGAAGATCTGGATTATCCATTGCAGAACGACCAACTCTTGCCCAGTATTCAATTTGACTTGGAATGGTTCTAAACTCTGCTTTGGCTTGAGCTCTAGCCAAATTATAAAGTTCGTCATTAACTCTGATAGATACACTCATTGTGTCCTCCGACTCTGTATTGTTTACAGACATTATACTACAATTGTGGTAAATTGCTACAGAATATACATTGTTATTTTTGTGAGGAAAAAACAGGTATTATTTATTATATGCAAATTAAGCTTCTCACTACTGGCGGGACAATCGACAAAGTTTATAACGAACTCACAGGTGAGTTGGTGTTTACTGAAACGCATATTGTAGATATGCTTAATCGCGGGCGCTCAATGGCGGATACTTTGTCTGAGGTGCTGTTTTTGAAAGATTCGCTGGAAATGACCGATTCAGATCGTGCGTTTATTTTGGATAAGTGTCAGTCTAGTGATGAGCAAAATATACTCATTACTCACGGCACCGATACTATGGTGGA